>ERZ1046876.1422-NODE-1422-length-15759-cov-5.383214_pt1 | contig 15759 bp, 11 predicted proteins | sample MGYA00383094_ERZ1046876 | MGnify/ENA primary metagenome ERZ1046876 (study PRJEB29581, sample SAMEA5548364) | metagenome | biome: marine; feature: coastal; material: water | depth 50 m | study: Short-term variability in the microbial, nano- and picoplankton...
AGTTTGACAGTTAAATCAGTGGCTTGATCTTCAAATTTCTTTCGTTCATCTTGCTCTCTTGCGAAAAGGTATTGAAATTCTCTAAGTTCTACATCCCGATTGACGAGCATAGTACGAAATTTATTAATTTCAGTGAATCTGTCGTGACGATCTTTGTACAGCATGCCTACTACGGTACGAAGCCTGTTTTGCCTAGAAACACCGAGGGTGATGGTTCCATCATCGTTTTTTGTATCAAACTTGGGAAACTTAATTTCGTCTTCAAAAGGGTCTTTAAAGCCAGCAGGTGCTTCAAGTTTTTTGTTTGGATTTTCTTTCCATTGCTTACTTTCCGGATCCCATATCAATGATTCTGCACCGTACTGTTTGTAAAGTGATTCTAATCCATCTCGGTAATCAGTATTGCGAAAAATTTTGTCCTCAGACTTACGAAGTGCAATAATGGCCTGTTCAAGAGGATTATCGTCATCGGGAGAAATTTGCTCATTGGCTTCAAAAACATCAGAAACAATGGTCATTTTGTTAGATATATCCTTCCATTGAGCTTCTTTTGCGGATTGAAGGATCGCGTAAGCATTCTCAGATGTTTCGTCCAAAAAAGCATGAGATTGAGAATTATTTGTATCCCACTTCAGCCATAAAACAGCGACAAGCCCCAATAGCGAGAGTGTACTTAGTATCCTCAAAAATACGGATATGACTTTCATTACTTCTTTATTTTCCAAAAATACATATCATGCAAGTATTAATGATATAATTTTAATCGTAATTGGGGAGATTGGTTTAGAACACGCGAATTTGATAGATTTGCACCCGATTCAATCCGTGGGTCGATAAAATTTCAATTTCTAGCCCGGAAATACAAAGTTTATCAAATTCGTGGTGGTTTAGACTTTGAAAGTTATCACGGATTTCCAGTATTTTTTTTGATTGGTTAGACTCGTCAATGATGTAAACATTGTAGTCTTTCACAATGGAGGGAATAAAATAGTGATCATAACTTCTGGGGAAGCTTGGAAAATGGTAATTATAAGCTCCGTCAAATGTGATATCTAAATGATTGATTTCTATCGGGGATGGCCAATTTAATTCAACAAATTCTGGATATTTGAAGTCAGTTTTTTGAGATACCCAAAGATTAGGGAGTTCAGTAGACCGAAAATTTGCGTTGGTTAAGTTTGAAGGACAGAAAAGGTTCTGGGGAGGGGTGATATCAATCATCGGGCCTTGATGTAGACATGTAATGGCACTGTTAAAAGGGTGAAATAAAGAATAAGGGTTCTTGGTCTTATTTTTTAGTACAGAAAGTTTAGTGTGAAGAGAAGTTCCACAAGGGGAGTTATGTTCAAGTTCTATACCAAATTTTTCATTCGCTTGCAGTTCCAAGAAATGCCAACCAGGGGTGGTAATCTTACACGCCAAAGATAGCTCCTGTTTATTAACTTTCTGCGGTTGAAAAGTAACCCTGTCACTCATCAAACATTTCCCCGGGAATGCTAAGTTTTGAGAAGAGCCTTCCAAGAGCTTAATTTCAATAATCGTTTCCTGTGGAAACTCTAGTGATACCTGAATCTTTTCAATTTTAGATGATAGGAATGGGATCTGCACAAGAAAATGATCAGAAAACGAAATGCTACATTTTTCCTTTAAGTCGCTTGAGCTTACTGAATAAGTAGATGAAGCAGTCACTTTGGACTTAGATGCTTTATTTTCTTGGTTTGATTGATTTGTTAATGCCGTTAGTTGATTGTCGCGATTCAGGCTTTCCTGAACCTCCCTAATAAATGAGGAATCTGAAAAGTTTCTACCAGAATCACAGAGCAGAGCAGTTGCAACGCCACAAGCGCTTCCAAGATTTGACAGGGTGGGAGTATGAACCAAGGACAAGTGCACTTCTGCAGGACTAAATATGTTATCACCTACCCAAAACAAGTTACTGATCTTTTCAGCACGAAGGCTTCGAAGAGGGATTTCAAAAGGCGCAGAAATCGCGATCTGATTTCTAGATGAAAACTGCAAACTCTCAGGAGAGGGGAGGGGGGCGTAGGAAATAGCAATTGAATCCGGGTAAGCTTTCCCAGATTCAATATCACAGGTGTTCAAATCGAAAACACTTTTTCCTCTGTATTCTTTGCTTACCACAGCATGAGTAGAGATGCTATCCATATAATAATTCCGAAGAACCCCTGAAACAGGTGACCTGTTTTTGAGATAATCCCATGCACACCAAGCAAGTCCTTCTGATGACATCAACTCAGGGCGGGATGATCCATGCCATTCAATCAAATGCTCTCCCTCCAAGGAGATTTCGAGTGACTCCATCAGGTCAACTTTTGCCAGCAATGAATTCTCCTCCCATTTCCAAGTAATCCATTCGGGCGAAGAGAATGGCATATCCTTTAAGCTCTTTCTGAGTGTAATGACGCTAGACAGCTTTTGGGATAAGCCAACTGACTGCATGATGTTCTGCCCGTGGTCATGCTCAATTGGTACAAATGCAGGGGATAGGCCCGCCACCTGGCTATTTTCCGTACAATCAATAAAGAATTTACTTTTAAAAGTCCTCCGGTGTAAGCGAGTCGGGTCAAACACTTGAAGAAAAAGCATCGAGCTTCCATCGGGTGAAAACTCAACATTGACTGGAATGCAGTTAAAGAAAAGTGATACCCTTTCCTCATTGCTTATTATTTCCTGTAATACCCTTGATTGACCGAGGTGAGTTCCCTCCTGATTGAATCGCAAAATCCTTAGGCATATTTCTTCATAAATCCCACCTTCCCTGGCATGAGGAAAGCAATTTTCCGGTGCAATCGCTGCAGGGAACTTTGAATATTGGTCCTGAAGCCCACCGAGGGTAGTGTCCTTCACTACAAGAGCAACATTCGCACCTTGCCTTGCCGCTGAAATTGCCGCACAGATACCAGCAAACCCACCCCCAACGATCACAACATCTTTTCTCTCTGATGATACCTTCAAAATTTTACCATGATTTTTATTACTCTTATTCAAACAAACTCCACTTGTGAAACCGAGCTAATAATTTTTATTAAGTTTTGTTAATAGTAGAGGTTAAGATATTTTACTATTGTGCATCCTTGCCTCCTAGCATAGACAACTTCTCGTGCCCGTTTCAAATATCTATAACTCCCTTTGATGAGGAACTTATTTCCAAGGTGGTCCAACACCATTCCTCTTAAGTTTATCATCGCCTTAGGCCTCCTAGGTGGGGCGGTTGTGGCAGCGATCACTTACTACGCCACCCCCAAGTATACCCGTGTCGGATATCAACCGACGCAACCTGTTCCTTACGATCACAGCTTCCACGCTGGTCAACTTGGTCTTGATTGCAGATATTGCCACCACGGTGTTGAGAAATCCTCTCATGCTAATATCCCTTCAGCCAATGTATGCATGTCATGCCACAAAAATGTTAAAGCAGATTCTCCTTTATTAGAGGTTGTACGCCAGTCTTATTTTGGTGAAGACTCAAACCGGGACGGAAAGCTTTCAGAGGACGAGGATTTAAATGGTGACGGTTTACTCACTGAGGGGCCTGCTGTTCCATGGGTTCGGATTCACAAAGCACCAGATTATGTTTATTTTAACCATGCTATTCATGTCAACAGAGGCGTTAGTGGCGTTGAATGTCACGGTCGTATTGATGAGATGGAAGAGGTTTACCATGCGAAACATCTGAGTATGTCGTTTTGCCTCGAATGTCACCGGAACCCCGAAAAGGCATTACGTCCTACTAGTGAAGTTACAAATTTAGCTTGGTCTGTTACAGCAGACCCCGATGAAGATCCTGATTTAGCCCAAATTCATGCTGGGCTAGAACTCAAAAACAATTGGGGTGTAAATCCCCCACTTAGTTGTACTGGTTGCCATAGATGATTAAAGAAAATAATAGTCTACCTCTCCTTTCAGGGAAACAGTATTGGAAGAGTCTCGATGAGCTAGCAGAAACCCCTGAGTTTCGATCTTGGGTTGATAAAGAGTTCCCAGAAGGTGCGGAACTGTTAGACAATGTCCAGCGCCGAGGCTTCCTCAAAACAATGGCAGCGTCATTTGGTCTTGCAGGTCTTGGCATGTCAGGTTGCAGAAGACCCGAGCACACCATCCTTCCATACGGCAAGAGTCCGGAAGAGTTAATCCCCGGGATCCCAAGCTTTTACGCCACATCCCGCCCAACTCCATTTGGTTTTTTGCCATTAGTTGCCGAAAGTCATCAAGGTAGACCTACCAAAATCGAGGGTAACCCTTCATTCACAATTGCGGGTGGAAGTACAGATATATACTCGCAAGCTTCTGTGCTTGATTTGTACGATCCAGATCGTTCTAGAGGTTCATTTTCCCGCGAAATTTTACGCAAGGGTGATGATAGCTCTGTTCGCTGGAAAAAGCTATCCTCATCAAAACTTGCCTCCGAAATATCAAATTGGTCTGATTCCGGTGGGCTTGCTATCATTACTGATTCTGCTGATTCTTTACTAAGGAATGAATTAATCGAGAATCTTGTTTCTACTGGAGTAAAGCATCTTGAATACGAAGCAATTGATCCTCACCTTCCTGAGAAAACTTTAGCATCGTCACTTGGTGTAGCTGAAAACCTTAGACTTATACCACAACTTCATAAAGCGAAAAAGGTGCTTTCTTTGGATTGTGATTTCCTGGGAAGTAGGGAACCAAATTCAACTGTCAACTCCCGGCAGTTTATGTCCGGCAGAAAAGTCCTCAGTGCTTCTGACGCGAGTAAAATGAATCGCCTCTACGCCGTTGAGTCTGACCTCACACTAACTGGTGGGGTCGCTGACCACAGGCTAAGATTACCATCCTCTAGAATGGAGGAATTCGCAGCGCTCTTTTACGCTGAAATTCTCAAATTACAAAAAAGCAAAGATTCTAATCTCATAACTCACCTGCTTAAAATTGGCGGGGATTCCGAGTTTGATCAAAAATGGATTTCAGAATGCGCAAAAGACTTATTATCAAAGTCGCAGAATTCCGTTGTTTTACCCGGTTTACATCAAAGTAAAAACCTTCAATTGTTGGCTTTTGCTATCAACCAATCACTCGGTTCAATTGGTACTTGCGTAACTTACCTTCCTGTTTCCAAGAGATCATCTTATTCCTTTGAAGATTTAGCTACTGATGTAAAGGAGAAGCGTGTTAATTCTATTCTCGTCCTCGGTGGCAATCCAGTTTACAACTGCCCAAATTCTGGATTACAAGATCTTCTAGGTAAAGTTGAGAATTCCGCACATCTTGGCCAATCAATAGATGAAACTTCTTTGCATTGTAAGCTTCATATTGGTCAATCACACTTCCTTGAAAGCTGGGATCTAGGCTACTCTTGGGATCAATCGTGCATCACTCCAGTTCAACCCCTTATTGCACCTCTCTATGACACGATATCTGACATAGAACTTTTAGCTGCAGTTAATAAAAATACGAGCTCATCGCATGATCTAGTCGTTGCTGCTTACAACAATTTATCGAATACTGATGTTGCATTTGATGATTTTCTTCGCATTGGCATTCACAAAATCAAGCAGTCATTCAAAACTGTATTCCCCGATACATCTCCTTTTTTGCAAAAACTGAAGCCTGCAAACTTACAGTTGGATGAATCCTCGCTTGAAGTGCTTCTTACCCCGGACTTTCACACATGGGATGGAAGGTTTTCTAACAATGGTTGGATGCTTGAGTGCCCTGACCCTATATCCAAATTAACATGGGATAATGCTCTTCTTGTTAGCCCAGTTTTTGCCAAGCATTTAGAGTCCAAGTATCCTGGACTCGGTCTTTTGCCAAAGCCAACCATGTTAAACAAAAGCGGTCAGATAGCACCTGACGCAGCAGTCTTTGATGATGGCAAGCAAAAGGCCCCAATCGTCACCATCCAAGTAGGATCTGATCATAGCATTACAGCACCGGTATATGTACAACCTGGTCTTGCTGATTTTACGATTATTGCTTCTCTCGGTTTTGGGAGAAAGCATACGGGGCGAATCGGTAATGATCTTGGCTACAATGCCTCAACCCTTACCCACTTTGGACAAAGCAGAATACTAACAAATGCATCCTGCGTACCCACCGGTGAGTTTAAGACTTTAGCAAATGTACAAGAGCATTGGTCCATGGAGGGTCGTGCGATTGTGAGAGAAGCGAATGCAGCAGAATACCAGTCTGATACTTCTTTTGCTCATCACATGGGCGCTGAGTCACATTCTCCCCCCATCTATGGCAAAGACCTAGATAAAGATCTCGTTTTTAAGTCCCAAACTACTCCTCGAGGAAACTCCTCTTATGAGCATCCAGATCATAATTATGAGAAATCTGAGGAACATGGTTTACACCAATGGGGAATGTCAATCGACCTGAATCAATGCACAGGATGTAGTGCATGTGTCGTTGCATGTCAAAGTGAGAACAATATTCCCGTTGTGGGGAAAGATCAGGTTTTGCGCGGCAGGGAGATGCACTGGATACGCCTTGACCGCTACTTTAGCTCCACTCAAAGAGATGGGGCAGAGCTACCATCAGATGTCCAAGTTTCTTTTCAAGGAGTTGCCTGTATGCATTGTGAGACAGCCCCTTGCGAAACAGTCTGTCCAGTAAATGCTACTGTTCACGATGAAGAAGGTCTGAATGCCATGGCTTACAATCGCTGCGTTGGCACACGTTATTGTGCAAATAACTGTCCGTACAAAGTTCGTCGATTCAACTTTTTTGATTGGAACAAAAGAAAAACAGATGAAGTTTACAAGGGTCCGTTGGGAGATGAAAATGAACCTGTCACAGCCATGGGTAAAAATCCTGATGTCACCGTTAGGATGCGTGGTGTTATGGAGAAATGTACTTATTGTACTCAGCGCATACAGGAATCTAAAATCCGCACAAAAATCAAAGCACAGAGACAGAAAACTCTTAAAACCGGTAATGATGGTAAAGATCTTATCCTTGAGCGTAATGAATTAAAAGTCGCAGATGGTGGTATTAAAACAGCTTGCCAACAAGTTTGCCCAACTGAAGCTATTGTGTTTGGAGATGTATCCGATCCTACTAGCGAAGTCAGTAAGCTAAAATCCAATCCACGAGATTATTCTGTATTAGGTTATTTAAATACACGCCCTCGGACAACATTTCTCGCAAAAGTCCGAAACCCAAATCCTCGTATGCCAGATCATGCAGTTTCACCTCACTCTGCCCGCGAGTATCACGATAAAGCGCACCCAAGTCACCACGATGAGGAGCACTCCAGTCCACATTAATCATGGCAACTCTTTCAAATCCAGAATCTACTGAAGATCGACCTGCTATCTTGGACAAGGTTAACCCCGCTCCTTGGCATGAAGCCCCCCTCGTTTTAAACAATCGGAGTTTTAATTGGGTTACCGAGAAAATTTGCGGTATCGTTGAGAGTAAGACTCCTACATGGTGGTGGTGGTGCTTTATCACTGCGATGATCATTGCTAGTTTTACAGGTATTGGACTTGTTTATCTAGTTTCCACAGGAGTTGGTGTTTGGGGAAACAACAACCCAGTGAATTGGGGTTGGGCAATTGTAAATTTTGTTTTCTGGATCGGTATTGGCCACGCTGGAACACTCATTTCTGCCATTCTTTGCTTACTCAAGCAAAAATGGAGAACTTCTATCAACCGTGGTTCCGAAGCTATGACAGTATTTGCAGTCATGTGTGCGGGTATTTTTCCTCTTTTCCATGTTGGTCGTGTATGGTTTGCTTGGTGGTTGTTTCCCTTACCAAACGCAAATGCCATTTGGCCTAATTTCAGGAGTCCTTTAGAATGGGATGTTTTTGCTGTTTCTACTTATTTCACTGTATCGATACTTTTCTGGTATATGGGAATGATACCTGACTTAGCAGTTCTGCGAGATCGAGCAAAAGAAACATGGAGAAAGTACTTTTACGGTTTTCTTGCAATGGGTTGGCGGAATGCGAACAACCATTGGCGAAATTTTGAAATGGCATACTTATTGTTAGCTGGTCTTTCAACTCCACTTGTCCTATCCGTTCATACAATTGTATCCTTCGACTTTGCTGTGGCTAACCTTCCGGGTTGGCATACAACAATCTTCCCACCATATTTTGTTGCGGGGGCTATCTTTTCTGGATTTGGAATGGTTCTAACACTACTCCTTCCATTGAGGGCCGTGTTTGGCCTTCATGATCTCATAACCCAGACGCACATAGATAATATGTGCAAAATAACCTTAGCGACTGGTAGTATAGTTGGCTATGCCTATTCCATGGAATTTTTCATTGCTTGGTACGGTGCTAATTCGTACGAAGGGTTTGCCTTTATAAACCGGGCATTCGGAAACTATTGGTGGTCCTACTGGATCATGGTTTCATGTAATGTTATTTGCCCACAACTCTTCTGGTTTAAGAAGATTCGTGAAAATACTCCGCTTGTTTGGATAATCTCTATCTTTGTAAATGTGGGGATGTGGTTTGAGCGTTTCGTCATAGCGAACACTACACTCTCCCGTGACTTTTTACCATCAAGCTGGGGGTATTACTCACCTACCGTTGTAGACATCTTCACTTTCTTCGGTACCTTCGGTTTTTTCTCTGTTCTATTCCTTTTATTCCTGCGTTTTCTGCCACTAATGCCCCTTGCTGAAGTTAAATCAGTAATGCCACAGGCTGACCCACATGGCGGGAAACATTAATAACCTTGCCATGACAACAAAAACGATGGACATCAAATACGGAATATCAGCTACATTTAGCTCTGCTAAAGATATTTTCGATGCTGCTGGAAAGATTCGTGAGGAGGGATACAAGAAGTGGGAGTGCTATACACCAATTCCTGTACATGGACTAGATCACCAAATGGGGGTTGGTAGGTCAAAAGTACCTTGCTTTACTCTTTTGGGCGGTGTAACTGGTTTCCTTACAGGGATGCTACTAGTTTGGTTCATGAATGCCTTTGATTATCCATTGATAGTTGGTGGAAAGCCCTACTTTAGCCCTATATACCCCTTTCCTGTTTTTTATGAGCTAACCATTCTTTTTGCTGCCTTTGGGACTTTGTTTGGTATGTTCTTTTTGAATCGTCTGCCTCAACACAATCATGCCGTCTTTGAACACCCCAATTTTGGGAAAACAGGGGATGACAAATTCATGGTAGTTGTTGAGATTGAAGATCCAAAATTCGACGATGAAGATACTCCGGTTTTTCTCAAAAGCTTAGGCGGAAAAAGTATTACAACCATCAAAGAATCGATTGTTTGATCATATGAGATATTTTATAGCAATCTACATCATACTTATCGTCCTTACGGTTTCCATACTTGGCTTTCGGGGTAGCACTTCGAAAAATACCCCTGTGGAAGTTTTTCCGGATATGGACAGGCAAGCTAAATTCAAGGCTCAAACTGTAAATCCTATTTTCTCGGATGATTCCGCGGACAGATTGCCTGTTTTAGGTACTGCATCTAGAGGAAACGCTTATGACCTTGAAAATGTATTCTCTTCCAAACCAGTCCTTAAAAGCCATGCTTTCAAAACTGGAAAAGCACTTTCCGGTGATTGGGTTAAAAATACCTCCTCAGTAGTTAAAGTAGACTTACCACTAGTCCGGTTAGGGAAAGAAAAATACGACATCCATTGCTCTGTTTGTCACGGTGAATACGGTAACGGCTTAGGTGTATTATCAAAATTTGGTTTGGCTCCTCGTAATTTATCTGACCCTTCCCAGATGGGCACTTATCTCGAGTCATCTGGTGAATGGACTGATGGACAAATTTACCATGCTATCTCTATGGGTTCAGCTTCAGGGATTATGCTTGGCTTAAGCGACAAGCTCACACCCCAAGAAAGATGGGCTATTGTATTGTATGTAAGGACCTTACAGAACTTCGTAGGACAAGCGACCACTTCCAGCAAGAAAATGGGATCATGAGTACTCATACAACAGATACAACTTCTCAAAGCTTCGGAATTTCAACCAAACTTTTAGTAGGTGCTATTTTAGGTATAGGAGGTGGGCTGATCGGATTAGCTACAGGTTTCCAAACCGGAGATAATGCACCATTCCTGGGTTGGTTATGGGGATGCTCTTTTTGGCTGAGTATTGCCATTGGGATGCTCATGCTCATTATGATCTTTCGAATTTTTAATTCTAAATGGAGCCCTGTAGTTCGCCGACAGTTGGAACACGGTATAGCTGCGTTTCCATGGATTGGTGTTTGTTTTATCCCGCTTCTGTTAGTTGTTTGGTTTGGTGGAGATAATTCTGGTATTTTATGGTCGTGGGTTAATTCAGACAGCCCTACCATGGAAGCCAACGCAATAATTACGGTCCAAGATGATGTGCTGCACCAAAAGAAAGCGGGATACTTAAATGTTTATTTTTTCAGTATTAGACTTGTTTGTTACTTCGCTGTTTTTTGCGGTCTTAGCTACTGGCTCAGAAAAGTTTCTTTCGCACAAGACAAGGACGGTAACCCTAACTGGACTAGGTTAGGATCTAAAATATCAGCAGCGGGTATTCCTGCTGCAGCACTAGCATTAACATTCGGTGCTTTTGATTTATTCATGAGCCTTGAATACCAATGGTTTTCTACTATGTATGGCGTCTGGTTTTTTGCATCCGGCATGAGAGCAGCATTAGCCGTTACAATCATAGCTTGTTTATACCTCAGGGCAAAAAGCGGTCCAGGCGGTCTCAAAGGCTTGTATCAACAGGCTCACCAATACGACCTTGCATGCCTTTCGTTAGCCTTCACTGTTTTCTGGGCTTACATCAGCTTTTCTCAATACTTTCTGATATACAGTGCCAATATCCCAGAGGAGACATTTTGGTACAGTATTCGCGAGATAAATCCCAATACAGGTGAAATCTCTGGATGGTTTTGGGTAAGTATGGGCCTCATTTTCGGTCATTTCTTTTTCCCTTTTCTCTACTTGCTCTTTTATCGCAACAAAATCGTTGGTGGAAAATTACTTTTCATTGTTCTTTGGATACTGGTATTTCATGCATTGGATCTGTATTGGAATATTATACCAGGTCGTGAAATTGTTCCTGGGGCGTTTGTTGGTTACGAAGCAAGAGGAGTGTGGGGGCTTCACTTACCTTGGGGATTAGTAACTTTGTTTGGAGTTGGTTGTTTAAGTGCATGGGCCGTACTTAAAAGTTTCACATCCAATGTTGCTGAAGTCATTCCGGTCAGAGATCCACGAATTTTAGAATCGATTCATCACCATGAGTAAACCAACAGAACAGAAAGCGGATGGTTGCAGCATCTTCTTTACATTGATAATTGTCGTATTATTATCGAGTGCATTTATTTGGATACATTCTATCTTGCAGCCAAATAAACCTGGGGATGTTTCTCTGATGACCGACATAGATAGGGCTCAAAAAATCGAGTCTTTCAAAAAAGAGAACCAAATCTACATTTCTAGGATAAACCAATATCACTCTGATCAAAATTCTTCCTTGAATGTTATTATGTCAAATGTCGTATCGAAGTACAACACCTTGGAGAACAACAACAATTAATTTGTATTGTGAAGCAAAACTCAGAACAGATAATAGATAAATCACTCAAGCTTACTGTGTGCTTTTTCGTAGCTTCTGCAGGCCTTTGGTTATTAGCCGCCGCCTTGCTTGCATACATCTCGGCTGCCAAATTGACAGATCCATTTTTTCTCTCGTCATTTGAATTCCTCAGTTACGGAAAAGTTAAGATAGCTCAGGCAAATGCTTTTGTTTACGGCTGGGGTGGAAACTCGATTTTCGCAGTTACTCTCTGGGTGGTAGCTCGCTTATCTCAAGCTGAAGCCAGAGGGAAAGTTATTGTTTTATTTGCCGGGTTCATATGGAACTTGGCAATTACATTCGGATTACTTGGTATTCTGGATGGTCACATGACGCCACATGAAATGTTAGAGATGCCCGCTGAGATTTGGCCGGCCTTGTTTATTTCATATTCTATCATCGCCTTTTTTATTATTGTTACACACCGTTCTCGCAGGAACAGTAATACTATTGCCCCTCAGTGGTTTCTGCTTTCATCATTGCTGTGGTTTCCTATGCTTTTTTTAATAGCTTGGAATGGGTTAGAAATTAATCCAGCACGTGGCACGGTCCAAAGCGTTTTATCAATGTGGTTCGGACAAAGTATTATCTGGCTTTGGTTAACACCCGTTGCTCTAGGAGCGGCTTATTACATCATACCTGCGATTTTAGGCAGAGCTATTGACAAGTATTACTTAGCGGTTTTTGGCTTTTGGTGTATTGCGTTACTGGCTCCTTGGTCCGTCGTACATCACTTGGAAGGTGGTCCCGTGCCAATGTGGATTCCTGCTATTGGAACGGTCATGAGTATTGCTATGATTTTTCCCATTGCAGTAGCGTCCACAAATTTCCATTCCACTGCTTTTTTGGATATCAGCAAGGTTTGGAACAGTCTCCCACTTCGCTTCGTAATTTTTGGCACACTTTCCTACACTATATCTAGTTACATTGGCGTTATCTTCTCACTTCCTGCCGTGGCTAAAATCACTCAATTTTCCATCATTAATGATTTTCATTTTAACCAACGTGTTTACGGTTTTTTCAGTATGATTATTTTCGGCATGGTCTACCACATTTTACCCATAATTACCGGCAATGAAATTTCTAAAGGAGCAAAATCATTTCATTTTTGGACCTCAGCATTTGGGGTACTAATCCTTTTACTCGCCTACCTTATTGGCGGATTGACCCACGGAGTGTTAGCTCAACAACCTTCCTTAAATTGGGCATCATCCGTGATATCTTCCATTTTGCCATATTTCCAAATTACAGAATTAGCATTTGTTCTACTTGGCTTCTCACAATTTGTTTTTGTTGTTAATGTTTGGAAAGCAATAATTCCAAATCCTTTTGCTTTTTTTACAAATGACAATGATGCGACAAACTCGGAGGTATCCGCGTGAATAATCTTCTCAAATTTTCTCTCGGTATCTTTCTCAGTCTTGGCGTTGCCTGGCTTGCCTTTGTTGTGGGTGCACGTGCTCAGTTTGGAGATTTAACTCCTTCCTCCGAAACTCTTGATGAGTTTGGAAATATCCCATCGGATTCTGATTTGTACCCCCTACCTGTGTCAGGATTAGCTGAGCAGGGCTCAAAAGAATACTTAGCCTTAGGCTGCATGACCTGCCATACCCAACAAGTGCGTATGGTTGAGGCAGGGTTTGATGTCGAGCGTGGATGGGGGCAGCGTCCGTCGGTAGCGAGAGATTATATTCATCAGAAACATGTTTTGCTAGGTAACACTCGCATTGGACCCGACTTGGCCAATGTGGGACTGAGGCAACCTGATTTGGAATGGTTACACAAGCACCTGTTCGAACCCCAGTCTGTTGTGCCTCAATCATTGTGCCCACCAAGTCCATTTTTGTATGAGCAACTCGACCAAGCTTCTGGTAAAACTTTCACCGTCGTTAATGATAAAAATGAATCTCGTTTTATTGTACCGAGTATTCGCGCAAAGCGTTTGGTTTCTTACCTCAAATCATTGCATCAAAACTACGAACTTCCGGAAATGGCTTTTGTGGTCAATGAGGAAGAGAATATTGAAAAGAATGCAGAACTGTTAAATTTACCTGCCTCTGATGTAAACCAATCTTCTTTACCTTCATGGTTAGAAAAACAAATTGCATCAGGAAAGGAAATTTACATGAAAGCTGCTCCAGGCGGCGGACTTTGCTTTACATGTCACCAACCGAGTGGTGAAGGGCTTGCTGGACAGTTTCCTCCATTGGCTGGATCTGACTGGGTTCTTGGTGATAAGGAGCGGTTAATCAAAATTTCAATATATGGATTGATGGGGGAAATCGAGGTTAATGGAGAAAAGTATAACAATGTAATGGCACCTCCTGGAATACCACCTGGATCCTTGACCAACCAACAAATTGCAGATGTATTGACATACATTAGAAATGACTGGGGTAATTCCGCTTCTGCTGTCACTTCACTTGAAGTTTCTACAGTTCGTAATAAAATTAAAGGAAGAGCACCCATGCAAATGTGGACAGCAGCCGAATTAAGTGCAGTTGACGAGTAATTCAATGACAAAAGACACCACCAACAACCACCAAAAAAGTTCGATGTCCGACCATGATATGGTTGAGATACATTCGAAGCTAAATATTGAAAAACACCCTCCCACAAAAGGATTTTTGGTAGCTCCCTTAGTTTTTGTTTTCGTTTTTGGTTGCTTGATTTTTGTCTGTTCTATTCAGCTTGCTCACAGCACTAATCAATTTCAATTACACCCGCCAACTGATATAGTTGTCCTTACTGAAGAAGAAAAAGAAACGGCTAGGTTAGACAGAAAAGTAGCATCTGGAAAAAAAGTTTTTGGATTACGTTGCGCGTCCTGCCACCAAGCAAATGGGCTTGGCATTCAAGGTCAATACCCCCCTCTGGCAGGATCAAAGTGGGTTACCTCAGATCCGGCACTCATATCTAAGATCATCCTCAAGGGTCTCAAAGGCGAGATTGTAGTTAAAGGGGAAGTATATGGAGCATCCGCAGCTGTGAATATGGCTGCTGTTCCAATCACTGATCGTGAGATTGCCAATGTAACAACCTATGTAAGAACTGCCTGGGGAAATGCTGCTTCCGAAATAACTGAAAATGAAGTTTCCTTATTTAGAGCTGAATCTGAAGATCAAGTTGAGCAGTGGACAGGGACACAATTAGTAGATATGTTTCCTTCCGTTTTCTCAAACTGACCGTTCCCTCTTTAATATTGAGCTTTTGTAGCTCAATGTTACCCTTAAAAAAATGAGACTAGTTCTTCTCACCTTACTTTTTTACTGGTTTCATCATCTAACATTTGCAGGTGTTAGTATTGACCCTGTTGAGAGACCTGAGTTTCACTTTAAAGAACTCCAGCAAATTCTCGTACAACTTGAAGACAGGGCACTTCTTTCCCTTGAGGAAAGGAAAAGAATTGATGCAGCTTTGGCGAATACGTTGCTCGCTAAGTCTGCTGAAGGAACCAAGATAAACCTTAACCTTCAAGGGCAATCAGTTTACGAGGATCGCCCTCATCAGTCCTATTATGGCAGAGAAAGATTCTTTGGCTCTCTTACACTTAGGCGGCCGTTATTTCATTGGGGGGCATTGAAGGCCCGAACTGAAATTGCATTTTTAGCACAGTCCACCGTCAAAAATAACTATAATTATCTACTTTCAGAGCTACAATTAAATGCACGTGGTTCGTATTTAGATTTGATCGTCCTCAATAATAAAGTTGAACTAGGAAAAGCTAATCTCAAGGCAACCAATGATAATTTTAGAAAAATTGAGAAAAGAAATAAACTTGGACTTACCAGCGATCTAATTGTCAAAGATGCAAATATTCAGCTTCTGCAGCAAAGAATTATATTAGAAGACTTAAACCGATCACTTGTTACAGCAAAAAATAATTTTGCCCAACTCTCCGGATGGAACGATCCACTAAAGTTTCAAGAAATAAATAATTCTTTTAAGTCCCTTCAACTTAATCATGATTTTGGAAAATCAATTCCAGTACTCATTACTGGTCATTCATCAAGATCTGCAAAACAAATCGAAGTTGAAATTAGTGCTGAAAAGAAACGCGTAGTAATAGCTGAAAGTGGTCTTAAACCAAAAGTTAATTTGGTCGGTACCTTCTACCAGGATCAAGTTCCCTTGGCTAATAATGAGAATAGCTTTGTGCGAAATAATTATTTATTCGGGCTCGAA
>ERZ1046876.1426-NODE-1426-length-15734-cov-5.335034_pt1 | contig 15734 bp, 15 predicted proteins | sample MGYA00383094_ERZ1046876 | MGnify/ENA primary metagenome ERZ1046876 (study PRJEB29581, sample SAMEA5548364) | metagenome | biome: marine; feature: coastal; material: water | depth 50 m | study: Short-term variability in the microbial, nano- and picoplankton...
ATATATTTGTATCAAGTGTTTTTGATATTCCTGTAAGGACATTCATGAGATATTGTGCGTTAAACTTTTTTTCTATTTCATTATTAACATCAAGTCTTTTTTTTTCAAGACATGAGTATCCATAATATGAATTTATAATAAGTGATTGGCTAGTATTTGTAATATTAGGTTTCATTGCTTAATGTAGGATGCCATAGTATTTGCAAAATATTACCATCTGGGTCTTCTACATAAAAGCTAATAGATTCATCTCTATGTGTTTTTTTATCTTTATAAATTTTAATTTTATTATCTTTCATATGTTTTAAATACATATCAATATCATTTTTATCTTTCACAAAGATACCAAAATGATCTAGTCGTGAATCTATCTGGTTAGTGGATATACTGTCATCACGATGTAATGCAAGGTTATCAGAACCATTTGTTAAATAAACATTATTATCATCTGGTTTCCAATCGACTTTCATACCAAGAATTTCTGTATAAAAAATAAAACATCCCTCGAAGTTTTTTACCTTCAAAGCTAAATGTCGAATACCTAAATTATTTTCCATTAATTAACACTCCAAGTTCATTTATAATATTATTTGATTTTACTAAATGCTCACCTATTAGAAATGTATAAATACCAGCCTCATTCAGCTTAATAATATCATTCCTATGACGAATTCCGCTCTCACTAACAAGAACAATGTCATCATTATTTACAGATGCGGAAAGTTCTATACTTGTATTGATATCAACATCAAATGTTTTTAAGTTTCTATTATTAATACCAATAAGTTTAGAATTTTGCATTAAGGCAAAATCTAATTCATCTTGATTGTGAACTTCTACAAGAACATCTAAGTGTAGCTCGAGTGATAAATCATATAACTTTTTAAACATGTCTTTAGATAAAGCTGACACAATCAACAACACACAGTCTGCGCCTATTATTTTACTTTCATATATTTGAATAGGATCAAGCATGAAATCTTTTCTAAGTATTGGCAAATTAATCGTTTTCTTTACTTCGACTAGGTCGTCATTAGATCCGTTAAAGTAATTACTTTCTGTTAATACTGATATACATGAGGCTCCACCAGAAGAATATGAAGAAGCTGTATTAGAAATATTTAAATTATCTATTAATACTCCTTTACTTGGAGATTTTCGTTTTATCTCTGCAATAATAGAATTTTTTTTACTTTTTTGATTATCTAAAAGTTTTTTATAAAAATATTTTTTATTACCATCTGGCTTTATATTAGATATGTTCAATGATGACTTCAGACTAACAATTTCCTTTAATTTCTTTTTTATTATTTCATTTAGCATTTTTTGATACCTGATTAGTAAAATCTATGTATTGATTAAATTTATCTCTAACTAAATAATTTTCTAAAGCATGCCTGCACTCTGCTAATGCAACTTTCAAACTAATATCTTTAAAAAGCATAACCAATAATGCTGCATTCAGAAGACTAATTTCCTTCGCATCAGAATCTATATTATTTATTACACTAAAAATAATATCTAAACTACTTATCTCACTATTAGTCTTTATATTAGTAATATTTTTACCAGTTATTCCATAATCTTTAGGATCTATAGAATAACTCTTTATATTTCTATCTTTGATTTCTAAAATATCAGTTTTTTCATATATACTAGCCTCATCCATACCATCTCTAGAGTTCAATATTAATGCTCTAGTTGTCCCTAGCTCTAACAATGCATTAGCTATTAACTTCATTACAGATTTACTATAAACACCAATCAATTGAATTTTCGCATTAGCAGGATTAGTAATTGGCCCTAACATATTAAAAATAGTTTTTTCAGGAGCAATACTTTTCCTTGTATTTGCAACATTTTTCATTGCTTGATGATGAAGTGGTGCAAACATAAAACCAAAATTAGTATGCTCTATACAAGAACTTACATGTTCAGGGAGAAGATCAATTTTCGCTCCTGCATCATGAAGCAAATCTGCGCTACCTGAAGAACTTGTAATCGCTTTATTTCCATGTTTCGCAATTCTAACGCCACATGCTGCTGCAATAAAAGATGCACATGTAGAAATATTGAAAGTATTCATACCGTCACCACCAGTTCCACAGCTATCAATTACCTTATCCTTTATCTCCACTTTCATAGAGATATTTCTCATGGCTCTAGCAAAACCAATTAATTCATTTGTACATACATTTTTCTTATTCAGTAATAATAATATTTCTTTAATCTGAGAATCGCTTAACGTTCCTTCAAATATTTTTTCAGAAATAACAAATGCTTCCTCTGAAGATAAATCTCGATTTGATTTTAAATGTTCTAATATGGATTCAAAATTACACATCTAAAAAATTCTGTAGTAGTTTGTGCCCAGAATCAGTTAATATTGATTCGGGGTGAAATTGTACACCAAATAAATCATAATTTTTATGTCTTATGCCCATAATTTCTGATTGATCATCTTCATCATTAGTTGTTGCTGTAATTAAGAGCGAATCTGGTAATGAATTTTTATCTATCACTAATGAATGATATCTAGTAGCTGTAAACTCTTGTGGAATATTATTGAATAAAAAATCTCCATCATGAATAATCTGAGATGTTTTTCCGTGCATAATTTTCTTTGCTGAAATTATTTTACCTCCGAGAGCTTGGCCAATAGTTTGATGACCTAGACAAACTCCTAGAATTGGAGTTTTCTTATAATATTTATTTACTACTTCAATTGAAATCCCTGCTTCATTAGGTGTACATGGCCCAGGCGAAATAACAATCTTGTCTGGATTGATTTTATCTATTTCGTCTAAAGTGATTTTGTTATTTCTTTTTACCAAGACATCTGCGCCAAGTTCGCCAAGATACTGAACGATATTAAAAGTAAAAGAGTCATAATTATCTATCATTAGTATCATGTTAAATCCTTTAGTTTTTCTAAGGCCTTAATTATCGCTTTTCCTTTATTAATTGTCTCGTCCCATTCATGTTCAGGAACTGAATCATACACTATACCTGCACCACATTGAATATGTAGCTTTTGTGATTTGATAACACAAGTTCTAATAGCTATTGCTGTATCCATATTCCCATTCCATCCAAGATAGCCAATTGCGCCCGCATAAATACCTCTGTTTATATTCTCAAGTTCAAATATGATTTGCAATGCTCTTATTTTTGGAGCCCCCGATACTGTTCCTGCTGGGAACGTAGCCCTGAGAACATCAAACATTGTAAGATTTGGTTTTATTTTACCTTCTACATTAGAAACCATGTGCATCACATGAGAATATCTTTCAATTATCATTTGATCTGTTAACTTTATAGTTCCTGTTTCACAAATTTTTCCAATATCATTCCTGCCCAAATCAATTAACATCAAATGTTCAGCTAGTTCTTTATTGTCATTTAATAAATCTTTTTCATAGGTGTTATCCTCTGTGATATCACTGCTTCTTGGTCTTGTTCCAGCTATTGGTCGAACAGTAACTTTATTATTTTCCAATCTCGCTAATATTTCAGGTGATGAACCTACAACTGTATAATCTCCCATATTAAGATAATACATGTATGGGGATGGGTTTATATTTCTAAGCTCTCTATAAAAATCAATTGGTTTCTCTTTAAAATCAATTGTCATTCTTTGAGACAACACAACCTGCATTACATCACCAGATTTGATATATTTTTTAATATTTTTGACAGCTGATAAAAAATCTTTCTTATTAAAATCATAATTTATATTCATTTTATGTGAAGTTTTTTTAGATTTAGCTTTTATCAAATCTTTATTAATCAGAGATTCATATAGATCAAGTTTTTTGATACTTTCTTCATATCCGCTAGAAGTATTATTTGAAAATACAACGATAAATATTTTATTATTCACTTTGTCAAATACAATGAACTCTTTACATATAATTAAAGAAATATCAGGAGCATTTATATCATTTTTTTGCTTACCTCTGATTATACTATCTTCAAAATAACAGATTGATTCAAATGAAAAGTGTCCAACAAGACCTCCACAAAAAGAAGGTAAGGTTTTTGGTACAAATACTTTATAAGATGAAAAGTATTTCTCAATCCATGTCAGTGGATTAGTATCAGAATACTCATTCTCTTTTAAAAAATTAGTATATATATTTATTTTACTTCCAAAGACTTCAATATAGTCTCCAGATGGACACCCTATAATTGTGTATCTGCTCCAATTTTTGTCACCTTCAAGAGATTCAAAAAAAAATGACTTCTTCGTGTCAAAATGCTCACTATAAATATCTATAGCTTCTTTATCTAAAGCATCAAGCTCCTTGATTAAGGGTATAAGTGTAAAGCCGCGTTTGACCTTATTTGAAAAATCAGTAAAGTCCATTTATTATTTTTATGACTTAGAAATAATTTCTCTCATATGAGAAATAGTTTTTTTATAATTTTCAGAATTAAATATTGCTGAACCTGCTACAAAAGTATCTGCGCCACACTCTGCAATCTTACTAATATTTTTAAGATTAATTCCTCCATCAACTTCTAATCGAATATCAGGATTAACTGCATCAATCATCTCTCTAACTTCTATAATTTTATCGTAAGTTGATTCGATGAACTTCTGCCCAGCAAAACCAGGGTTTACGGACATAAGTAAAACCATGTCTATTTTATCAAGACAATATTCGAGAACTGTAACACTAGTTGCAGGATTAAGCACAATACCTGGCATGCAACCATTATCTTTAATAAGTTTGATTGTTCTATCCACATGTTTTGAAGCTTCTGGGTGAAAAGTAATATAGTTAGCGCCAGCTTCTGCAAATTGAGGAATAATTTCATCAACAGGAGTAATCATTAGATGAACATCTATAATTGATTTTATCCCATACTCACGGAGGGCTGCGCACACTAGCGGGCCAATTGTTAGATTAGGAACATAATGATTGTCCATTACATCGAAATGAATAAAGTCTGCGCCAGCTTTGATAACATCTGAAACATCCTTACCAAGATTAGCAAAATCAGCTGATAGAATGGATGGGGCTATTTTATAATCTTTCATTAATTTTATGATGACTGAGCTCAGTATAAGACATTCATTCACTGAATAAAAATTATATTTTTTATGATAAAATAAAAAAAAGAAAAATAATATGGAATTTGAAAGGAGAAATCATGGAAATAACAAAAAAGTTACTTATTTTTAGCTTATTTATTTTGTCTTTACCAGCTTTTGCAGCTGATCACACAATTGAAATGTTAAGCTCATCAGATGGACAAATGATGGTTTTCAAACCTGCTGTCCTTAAAATAAAACCAGGTGATACAGTTACGTGGAAAGCAACAAATCCAGGGCATAATACAGCATCTATAAGTGAAATAAGTCCCGATCAGTCTCTTCAATGGAACGGCAAAATAAATGAGGAACTGAAAATCACTTTCACAAAAGAGGGTGTTTATGGGTATAAATGTACACCTCATTATATACTTGGTATGGTAGGTATAGTGTCAGTAGGTGATAATCTGACTAATCTATCTTCAGCAAATGAATTTGGAGTAAATGCTGAGAAAAAGTTTGCTACTAATAAAAATAGATTTTCTGAATATCTAAATGAGTTAAAAAATTAATGAATCAAGATGATGGCTATTTCCTGGAGAATAAACCTCTATTCTCTGGGAAAATTAGACAGATTTATAATTTCTCTGATGACAAATTGCTTATTAAAACTACTGATAATATTTCTGCATTTGATTTTGTGTTTAATGACAAACTTAAATCAAAGGGATCACTTCTTACAAAAATATCAAAATTTTGGTTTAAAAAAACTGAACATATTATTAAAAATCATATAGTAGACGATAAGTTACTTCTAGAATTATTACCCAAAACACATGAATCATGTATGCTCGTAAAAAAATGTAGACCTATTAGAATTGAATCCATTGTTCGAGGTTACATATCCGGATCTGCGTATGAACAATATTGTCGAGATGGCATGGTCTCTGATATTGTAATAAAAAGAGGATTGAATTTGAATGATAAATTTGAAAACCCTTTGTTTACACCGTCAACAAAAGCCGATGTAGGTGATAAAGATGAAAACATTACATTCTTTAAAATGAAACAACTCATTGGTGAAGATGATGCAACGTACATAAAAAATAAAAGTATAGAGCTTTATAATTTTGCCCATAATTATGCGCGTTCAAAAGGATTATGCTTAATAGATACAAAGTTTGAATTTGGATACGATAATCAAAATAATATTATATTAATAGATGAAATATTCACACCTGATTGTTCGAGATACTGTCTACTTGAAGATATTAAAAAAGAAAATATTAATTTCTTTGATAAGCAGTTTTTTCGAAACTATCTGAAAGGAATTGATTGGAATGAAACACAAATTACTATTCCAGATAATATAAAAAATACTATTATTTCAAGGTATAAAAAAGTTTATAATTTACTTATTAATGACTAAGTATATCTTCATAACAGGAACAAATACTGATGTTGGTAAAACATATATTGGAACAAAATTAATAAAATGTTTAAATAAAAAAAATAAGTTCTTAGCTTTCAAACCAATAGAAACAGGTTGTAATAAAAAGAACAATAAACTTATTCCTATAGATTCTACTAAATATTATAATATTTTAAAAAATAGTTTATCCCTTGATCAGATTAATCCATATAGATTTACTGATCCTGTTTCTCCATATCTTGCAATTAAAAAATCTAAAAAAAGAATATTTTTAAAAAACTACCATCAAAAACTGCAAATGTTATCGAATAACATACCAGTGTTAGTTGAGGGCGCAGGTGGAGCATTTTCACCTCTTGCCTTAGATGGTTTAAATATTGATTTAATGAGAATTATTAAATCAGTGAATGTTCTAATTATTAAAGATGAGCTTGGTTGTATCAGCTCCGCTATAGCTAATATTTTAGCTTTTGAAAAATATAAAGTAAAATTAGATTTACTTGTTTTGAATACATTTAGGAAAAACAATATGGACAATCTCAAAGAGATCAAAAAATATACAAATATTCCAATAGTTAATTTTACAAATACAAACTCTATAAAACTTATTCAAAATAAAATTAGTAAAATTCTATAATTTACCAATAGATGCTTTTGAACAGTTACTAGCTCGTTTTATTAAAATATTCTGTGAACTTTCTAAATTTGAATCCTCACCTTCCCATGCCGCAAGTGCTGCTGCTTGTATTGCTCTTGCATATGAGAAAGTAACTCTCCAGGGAGGATTATTATTTTTATTCATTATATTTAAATGATTTTCAGCTTCAGAGTCGCTTTGCCCCCCTGATAAAAAAGCAATTCCAGCAGTATTATTTGGAACGCAATCTTTTAAACAACTAATAGTCATAGCAGCTACAGTATCGTTATCAGCTCGAGAACTATTATCTTGACCAGAAATTATCATACTAGGTTTTAAAACTGTTCCAGGAAGATAGACGTTTAACATATCTAGATGTATGAACAAAGATTTAAGTGATTTTCTTGTTACCAAGTCACATTCTTCTATTGAATGAGAGCCATTTATAAGTACTTCTGGTTCTACTATCGGTACTAAATTATTTTCTTGACATAACGATGCGTATCTCGCTAATGCATGCATATTAGATTCAATGCATGCTTTTGATGGTATATTATTTTCAATTGTTATGACTGCTCTCCATTTACAGAATCGAGCTCCATTTGAATAATAATTAGCTAATCTATCATTTAGTCCGTCCAAGCCTTCAGTAATTTTTTCATTTGGATGGCCTGAAAAATCTTTAGCTCCTTTGTCAACTTTAATACCAGGCAATATACCTATTGCATCTAGATAATCTCTAAAAAAAGTTCCGTTTTCCATCTTTTGATCAAACGTTTCTTCAAATAGTATAGCTCCACTGATATATTCAGAAAGATTCGGAGAAGTAACAATTAATTCTCTATATCTTCTTCTATTGGTTTCATTATTTTCAACATTAATTGACGCTAGACGTTTTGCTATAGTTGGGCTGCTTTCATCCATGGCAAGAATACCTTTTGGTTCGGTCATCATTTTAATTGCAGTTTCTTCAAGAATTTTTTTATCCATCATTTTTCTCCTACTCGTTAATTTCTAGCATATTTCCTACTTCAACAACCTTCATTGCATTTGTGCCGCCACTAGTTCCTAATAAATCCCCTTTAGTAATAATAACTAGGTCTCCTTTTTTTACAGTACCGATTTGTTTCATAAGAGCAATTACTTGCATATTTGCTTGCGCATGATTTTCCTCTAATTTATCCAACTTGATAGACTGAACACCTTTATATAAACAAATCCTTCTGCTTGTTTTTATGTTTTGTGTCATAGCATAAATTGGTATATTTGATTGCACCCTTGACATCCAAAGCGCTGTTGAACCAGTCTCTGTAAGAGCTGCAATAGCAACAACTTTAGTTAATTTTGCACTATATACGGCTGAGAGTGCGATTACCTGATCAACAGGTAAAGTTTTAGGTACAACTCTATCCACCGACAAAGGTCTAATATAAGCGCCTTCAGATTCTACGCATATTCTACTGGCTTCGCTAATTACTTCTGATGGATATTTTCCAATGGCAGTTTCAGCAGAAAACATTATAGCATCCACACCAGAACTTACTGCATTAGCAACATCAAAAACTTCAGCTCTTGTTGGAACTCTATTTGTTATCATAGACTCCATCATTTGTGTTGCAACGATAATTAATTTATCAAACGATATAGCCTTACGTATTAAAAACTTTTGAGCAGCAGGTAATTGTTCTATTCCTATTTCAACTCCTAAATCACCTCGTGCGACCAGTAACCCATCAGAAGCTTTTGTAATTTTATCTATATTTTTTATAGCTTCATTTCTTTCAATTTTTGCAATTACTTTAATATCTTTATTTTTTAGAATATTTTTAATGTCCTGAATATCTTTCTCATCCTTGACAAAAGATACTGCTAAATAATCATATTCATATGACAAAGACTTTTTAAGGTCGGATTTATCTTTAGGTGTTATACCTGATAATGATAAACCGCCGCCTTTTTTGTTTAAGCCTTGATAAGGTTTTAATTTCCCACCACGATCTACAGTAGTATAAATTTTTTTAGATTTAACTTGAATAACTTTTAACTTGATTAGCGCATCACTCAGTAATAATTCATCACCTTCTTTTACGCTTTTATATAAGTCTTTGAATGTTATTCCAACTTGTTTTTGATCTCCATTGTCATTAAGTTCAGGATTTATGATAAATTTATCACCGCTCTTTAATGTAATGTGTGTTTTTTTTGAAAAACCTTTAATTCTTACTTTTTGACCCTGAAGATCTAGCATTATAGCTACAGGTCTACCAATCTTTTTCTCTTTACTTCTTACTAAATCTATTAGATTTTTTGCATCTTCAATTTTAGTATGAGAAAGATTGATTCTGAAAACGTCAGCTCCTGAATGCATCATTTTTTCTAATTTTGCACCATTCGTAGATGCTGGACCTAATGATGCGATAATTTTAGTTCTTTTTTTCATACTTTTATAAATTTAACTTATCTAAGATTGGTAAAGATCCCCCTTCCAAATATGTAAGTAGTGAACCTCCGCCTGTTGAAAGACAACTGTACTGATTTTGTAAATTTAAGTCTTCAATGATAGGTAGTGTATCACCACCTCCAACGATAGAAAAACATTTATGTTTGGCAATTGTCTTAGCTAATTCAATTGTTCCTTTATTAAATGGTACTTTTTCAACATATCCCAAAGGCCCATTCCAGAATATTGATGATGATTTATTTACAATTTCTTTAATGTATTCGATACTTTTTTCGCCAAGATCATAGATAATATCATCACTACAGATATTATTAACTTCAATATTTTCTATTTTTGAATTAGATGTGCATGATAAATCCTTAGGAAATATTATTTTAGATGATAATTTAGAATTTAAAATATTTTTAGCTTCTTCCAAAAGATCTTTTTCATATAGTGAATTGCCAATTTCATTACCTTTAGCTTTCAAAAAAGTATTTAATATTCCTCCTCCTAGAATCATAAAGTCACATTTGTTCAATAATTTTTTTATTACTACTAATTTAGTTGATACTTTGGCTCCAGATATAATTATTGTCATGGGTCTAGAATTTTCATTGATGAGTCTATTTATTGTAGATATTTCGTGTTGAATATTTAATCCTGAATATGTATCAAGATATTCGCTCACCCCGAAAGTTGTACTCTCTTTTCTATGTGATACTCCAAAAGCATCGAAAACAAAACAATCTGCTAATGATGCGTAACTTTTTGATAATTCTTGACTGCATGACTTTTCGCCTACATTAAATCTTACGTTTTCTAACATAGCAATATCATATTTATCGAAAGATATTTTATTCTCATATGACTTTATAAATTCAATTTCCTGGTTTAGTAGTATAGATAAATATTTACTTATAGGTCTAAGTGACAATGATTCATTGTAAACACCTTCTTTTGGTCTTCCTAAATGAGAAACGATAATTATTTTATTTTTATTTTGTAAAAGTTTTTGAATTGTTTCAACAGACTGCCTAATTCTAAAATCATTTACAATTTTCCCATCATGCATTGGTACATTGAAGTCAAATCTAACAAGTACTCTTTTTGAAAAAATAGAATCAAGTAACACTTATTTTATCCAATGCTTAGTTACATCAAGCATTCTGTTTGAAAATCCCCATTCGTTGTCATACCAAGCGCATATTTTATATAACTTACCCTCTGAAACTCTTGTAAGGCCCTCATCAAATACTGATGAATAAGATGAGTGATTAAAATCAACAGAAACTAATGGTAAGTTATTATAACCAACAATATCTTTCATATCATTTTTGGATGATTCAAGAACAAGATTATTAAGCTCCTCTACAGATGAAGATTTACTTGTGTTGAAACATAAATCCACAATAGAAACATTTGTAGTTGGAACTCTTATTGCAAAACCATCGAGTTTACCATTTAATTCTGGCATCACCAGTCCAACTGCAGCTGCTGCTCCAGTCTTTGTTGGAATCATTGATTGTGTTGCCGATCTAGCTCGTCTTAAATCAGTATGGTAAACATCTGTTAATACTTGATCATTAGTATACGAATGTATGGTAGTCATTAATCCGTTCGTAATTTCCAAACTCTTATGAATATTTTTAATCACTGTGGCAAGACAGTTTGTGGTGCAAGACGCATTTGATATAACTTGTTGATTATCAGTCAAAGTATCATGATTGACCCCATACACGACAGTATTATCAACTTCTTTTCCAGGAGCAGAAATAATAACTTTTTTAGCGCCTGCATTAATATGTCCCCCAGCTTTTTCTTTAGAAACAAATATTCCTGTACATTCATAGACCACATCAACTTTTAATTTATTCCATGGTAGATTTTCAGGATTTCTTTCTGATGTGACTAATATTTCATCTGAATTATTAATTATAATTTTATCTTCCTTAACATCTACAGGCATACTAAATTTACCATGAACAGTGTCATGCACTAACAAGTGAGCGTTGATACTACTATCACCAAGATCATTTATTGCAACAATCTGAATATCTTCATATTTATTATTTTCGTATTTGGCTCTCAATATGTTTCTACCAATTCTGCCAAACCCATTTATCGCTACTCTTATTGTCATTTAATCACCTATTTTTCTATTAATTAATTTTTGCATTTGCTTTTTTATATTATTCACAGTGAAACCAAAATGTTTCATAACATCATTTCCAGTCCCTGATAATCCATAGGAATCCATTGTAATCATAGACCCTTTTTTCCCAACATATTTATACCAACTATCTCCTTTGCCTGCTTCAACAGCAAGTATGTTATCAAAATTCTTAGGTAAACATTTATTTTTGTATGATGAACTCTGTCTCTCAAACACTTCTTGGCAAGGCATAGAAATAACACGAATTTCTATGTTTTTCTCTTTTAATTCCCTTGCAGCCTGCAATACAAGCGAGACCTCCGATCCGGATGCTACAATAATTCCATCTGGCTTGTTACTGTTTCCGAAAATTATATAACCACCTTTATTAATATTTATATTCTGATTAGTTGATTTAGGTATTTCTTGAAGTGTTTGTCTTGATAATGCAAAGGCTGATGGTCTCTCCTCAGATAATATTGCATGCTTCCAAGCAACTGCAGTTTCTTGAGTATCTGCAGGTCTCCAAACATCAAGATTTGGGACTAGTCTGAGAGATGATATTTGTTCTACTGCTTGGTGTGTAGGTCCATCTTCCCCTAAACCGATCGAGTCATGTGTAAATATGTATACAACCGGTAATCTCATCAAAGCAGACATTCTTATTGCATTTTTTGCATACTCAGAAAAAATTAGAAAGGTACTGGCAAATGGTCTCATGCCTCCATGAAGAAAAATACCATTTGTGATTGCAGACATTCCAAACTCTCTAACGCCATAATAGATATATTTACCAGATGGATTGTGCGGAGAAAAAATATTCATATCATCGTAATAAGATAGATTAGAACCTTTCAAATCTGCTGAACCACCGATTAGTTCAGGCATCTGTTTTCCAAATACAGACATTACAACCTGTGAAGATTTTCTTGTTGCCATAGGTTGATGGTTTTTAGAAATAAACTTATTTAAATTATTAACTACAACATTTGGTACTTTATTTTTTATTCTTCTATTAAGTTCTCGATATTCATTTTGATATGATTTTTTATATTTGAGTATTTTTTTATTCCATTGTGTTTCCAATTTTTGGCCTTTACTCGTAGCATCCCAAGACTTATATATCTCTTGTGGTATCTCAAAAGGTTTATATTTCCAACCAAGTTTTTTTCTTACAATTTCACCTTCTTCATTTCCAATAGGTGCGCCATGAGCAGAACTTGTTCCTTGGTATTTTGGAGAACCATATCCTATAATGGTCTTGCAGCAAATAATCGTTGGTTTATTACTCTGAGTTTTAGCCTTTTTTATTGCCTTTCTTATACTTACAAAATCATGTCCATTGACATCTTTTATAACATTCCATCCATAGCTTTTAAATCTTGCGGGAATATCTTCAGTAAACCATCCGTTAACATTTCCATCAATAGATATATTATTCATATCATAAAAAACTATTAGTTTGTTAAGTTTCATTGTTCCTGCCAATGAGCAAGCTTCGTGAGAAACTCCTTCCATTAAGCATCCATCTCCTGCAAAAACATATGTATTGTGGTCTATAACAATATTTCCTGACTTATTGTATTCAGCTGCTAAGTTTTTTTCTGCTAAAGCCATTCCTACTCCATTTGCAAGTCCTTGGCCTAGTGGTCCAGTTGTTGTTTCAACACCATCAGTAACATCACACTCAGGATGGCCCGGTGTCAGGGACTTGAGTTGTCTGAATTTTTTTATATCATTTATAGATAGTTTATAACCAGTTAAATGAAGCAAAGAGTATAAGAGCATAGATCCATGCCCATTTGATAATACAAACCTATCTCTATTAAACCAGTTAGGATTTTTAGGATTATGTTTTAAAAATTCCCTCCAAAGTACTGTTGCTATATCAGCCATACCCATAGGGGCGCCAGGATGCCCTGAATTAGCTTTGTTCACTGCATCAATACTTAAAAATCTTATAGCATTCGCTAGTATTTTATTGTTCACTTTTTCTCCACTTGATTGAGCATCCAACACTTGGAATTTGGGATACAGGCCCAGTTCCAGTTCTTGCTATTTCTATCATACCTTTAAATAATTCGCTTGAATTCGCGGACATCTGATTAGAAGTTTTTCTATCGTCAAATCTTCCACGATATTGTAACTCTAGTTTAGAATTAAAGCCAAAAAAATCCGGTGTGCATACAGATTTATAAGATTTTGCAACAGATTGAGTATCATCTATTAAATATGGAAAGCTTAAGCCATATTTTCTCGATATCTTTTGCATATTCTCAAAAGAATCCTCAGGATATTCATTATGATCATTCGAATTAATAGCGACGCATCCTATACCTTTTTTTTGCATTACGCTTACTTCTACAGCAAGTTGCTCCATTATCGATTTAACATATGGACAATGATTGCATATAAACATTACCAATGTAGCTTTTGATCCTCTACAAGATTCCAAGCTATATATTTTATTATCAACTCCAGAAAGCTCAAAATCTTGGGCTTTTACGTTATAATCACATTCAGGAGTGTACGTTTCAGTCATGAATCATCTTGAAAAATCTAAATCCATCCCTAGTATTAACTGGAAATTGGGTTTTTTTTGTTAAATACAATATTATTAGTGATATAATAGCTCACTTTCAAAGAAGAATATATCGATGCCAAGCAATAATTTAACTAAAACAAAACAAAAAGAGCTTATAGAGCTCATTGAGAAGGGAAGACAACAAGGCTTTCTTACCATCGGTGAAATAAATGATCTGTTACCCACCAATCTTTATGATGCCGATCAGATAGACGGCATTATTAAGCTAATCACCGATCTTAAAATAAAAGTTGTTGAGAGCAATAAAGATATAGAAACAGAGGTGGTAATAGGTGACGAAGAGATTTCTGATGATGATGATAATGAGATTACAGAACAAGAGGCTGTAGAAGTACTTTCAAATCTAGATGAAGAATTTGGGAGAACATCTGACCCAGTTCGAATGTATATGAGAGAGATGGGTACAGTAGAACTCTTGAATAGAGCTGGCGAAATAATCATCGCGAAAAAGATAGAAGAAGGGCAAAAATTAATTTATAAAGCCATACAAAGATTTCCTGAATCTATAAGTTTTTTCTTAAAACTTTTCAAAAATGAAGAAGAATTAGAATCCCAAATTTCTGATTATATTTTAGATGTTAAAGAAAAAGCTGAAGAAGAATTTAAAACGGAACAAATTCCTGAAGAATCTGCATCTACAAGAAAAGACGAAGAAATTGAAGATTCAGAAGATGATGACGAAGAAGAGGAGATAATTGATAATTCTCCTGATAAAGATATAGTCTCTGGGAAAGTCTTGCTAATTAAAGAATATTATGAAAAATATAAAACTCAGAAAGATTCAGCAAAGGCAGAAAAAATATTTGATAAAATAAGAATTGAAATTTCAAATTTTAAATTTACAAGTCTATTTATTGAAAAGCTTATTACGCGTATTGAAGATATATCGAGAAATATAGTTAAGTACGAAAAAGGTATATTTTCTTTATGTTTAAAGGAAAGCACTCTATCTAAAAAGGATTTTTTGAAACTTTTTAAAAATAATGAGACAGATTTATCGATAGCTGATGAAATCAAAAATAATCATATGAAGTCTAATTCTGATGCTGAGTTATTTTTAAAAGAATTTACAAAAATTAATAGAAAATTAGCACTTATAGAATCTGGACAAAGAATATCCATTCAAGAAATTAAAATGATTAACAAAGATCGTAGAATAGGTGAAATAAAGGAAAGGAACGCTAAAAGAGAGATGGTGGAAGCTAACTTAAGACTAGTGATTTCTATTGCAAAAAAATATACCAATCGTGGTCTTCAGTTTTTAGATTTGATACAGGAAGGAAATATTGGACTTATGAAGGCGGTTGACAAATTTGAATATCGAAGAGGTTATAAGTTTTCAACATATGCTACATGGTGGATTAGACAAGCAATTACAAGATCTATTGCTGATCAGGCAAGGACAATACGTATTCCAGTTCACA
>ERZ1046876.1430-NODE-1430-length-15723-cov-5.053676_pt1 | contig 15723 bp, 9 predicted proteins | sample MGYA00383094_ERZ1046876 | MGnify/ENA primary metagenome ERZ1046876 (study PRJEB29581, sample SAMEA5548364) | metagenome | biome: marine; feature: coastal; material: water | depth 50 m | study: Short-term variability in the microbial, nano- and picoplankton...
AGGAAGCTCCTGCTTCCGACCACGCTCAAGTGCCTCCGCGCTCAACAATTGAGACACCGCTTCTTCAAACATTCTGTTCTCTGTGTCCCTGCGCTGCCCCATCTGAAAGTGTGAATAGGTTCGTCGAATGGGGTCACGCAATATCGCAACCAATTTGACGTCGGGCATTAGCGCTTTGATTCGCGCTGGAGCTCGCGGATCGCACATATACTGTGGACTTGCCTTACCCCACAACGTGTCAGTGGATACGCCGTCAAAATTCCTTTGGCAGAAGGTAGCCCATGCATCCTCATCGCAGTTTTCGTTGGAAAAGAAAGGCACTTCTTTTTCCAACGGCATGCTTACTGCCCGGTGTTTGCGAAGATTCTCAAAAAGCGTCGTAGTACCTGCTTTCTGAGCGCCAACAATGAGGAAATCGAGTTTTTTCATAACTTTGCGCCCAAGCCAGGCCCTTAATCGTAGTCAGTTTTTACATATGCTGAGAACGCCTGCGTCCGATGTTTGAACAGGCACATTATTCGATGCAGTTCCCGTGCCAAAAACACACAAGCATAGTCATCACGAAAAACGCCTTAAAAAGCTTGAAACGTACACTTCGAAATTGCTCCCACGTCATTTCACCGGCAAACAGCTGCATTCAGTAACAAGTTTTAAGCGGGATGATAAACGTGCATTGCATTTTGCAATGCTCCCTGTGACCGGCGTCATCAAACTTCATAGTCTTGCTGCTGATAGTGTAAAGAAGCGATGGCAAATCCCATGGATGCCAGGGTGATGCCTTGCGCATACGCCAGGCCGGGATTCAGTATCAGATTAAACGCCAGAGCCGTGAGCCACATCATCACTCCCCAAAGTAATGGATTGATGTGTCCGTAAATTTCAATATGACGAATATTCGCAGCCCATAATCGTGTCCAAATTTTCAGGTGCATATAAAGATACAGACAAGCGCCCAACACACCGTACTTATAAAGCGTGCCTACAAGACCGATATCATCAGGATAAAAATAGGGAGCCACAATATCCTGATAGGTTGCGCCAAACGCATTATCTTCGCCTGCGCCCAACAAGGGATGACGAGGAATATGTTCGAAAGCCAGGGCAAAAGCTTTGACGCGAAGACCACCACCGTCGGAACCCAGGAAAGCGTCTATCATCAACTGCAATCCAATGGGCATGAATATAATGATGAGCGGTGATACCACAACCACAAGAGGAATTCGTTTTCTCGAAGCGAAAAGCAGCGGATACAGACATATGGATAGCAGCATCGTGGCCAGCGTAGATCGAAACAGCACAATGGACCAGATGTAGACGGCAACACCAACGATTACTAGGGATATTGCTACCGAACTAAACTGACGTGACTGCCCGACGCTAATCAACGCAGCCATAAGGCCTACCATGATGGCAAACAACGGTGGTTTCAGTCGAAACCCGCGCCAGTCATCGTAAGTAACCAGATTACTCAGCGTATGATCGGCTGAAAAAAATAGCGACTTGAGATCCAGAGTGAAGTAAAAAAATAAATAGTTCAGCATGAGTGCCAGTAAGGCGATACGCACCGTCTTTTCAACATTACGTAGCGGTAGCCCTGTCTTGCAGAGCAGATAAATTCCTGGCCCAACGAAGGCAAGCATAAACTCACGGGCAGAGAAGAAGCTGTAAAGCGGATTGCCTCCAAAGTTCATATAAAAGGCGAGGGAACTGACACCCATAATCCCAAATATGAGAAATATGGGGCTAAGAACCCAAGTCCGCCATGCGGGGAAATCCACGTATAGAAATCCGCGCCATGCGCCCACAGCCATGAGTATCATCGCGCTCAATATGCCGAGCTCTTGCAGCCGGTTCGCAAAATAATAGCGTCCGCCCTGACAGCCGGCAAAAACTGCGAGGAAGATCAACCCATATAACAGCGGTTGCATATCCAGTCCTCGATGAGCAGGACGAGGCAGGTATCTGACAGGGAATGTTGAAGCCATGAAAATTGTTAAGGCCGTAGCCGAGTAGCACCAAATAGTACCGATAGCACCACAAACGCATTTCGAAACTGGCCGCGTGCGATGCGCTTCCCTACTTCGAGCCAACTATTGGCGTAGCACCACAGCATGTTCTCTCGATAGTACTGCTGCATAAACAGGTGCTTACTTCTGAAGATATGGAAATCCGCCAACAGTGAAGGCTTCGTCTCCCGCCAGCTTGGTGAACCTATCGAACCGCCCTCACGGTGATAAACGTGAGCGTCTACAGCAATACAAGGCTGCGAAAATTTTCCCGCACGCGTAAACCAATCGATCTCTTCATAGTATAAAAAGTAGTCCTCATTCAACAGCCCGACGCGTTCAAGAACGTCACGAGGTATCAACATTGAGCAACCACTCAGGTAGTCAATTTTCTGCTCAATCAGATAACAGTCAGCCAAGTCGTTCTCAGGCCTGAAACGCCCTTCTGTTTGTGAGGCAACTCCGGTTCGGGTATTGAAACAACTACCTCCGATTGCTTGAATAATTGTGGGGTTATCGTAAAAATGTATTATCGAACCGCACACTTTAGACGTCTCTTCCTGCTGTAAGCGGCGCAACATGCTCGATAAACAACCAGGGTCTACCACAGTATCGTTATTCAAAATCCATACATGCGACATGTCATCCTGGTCAAGCGCATACCGAAGACCGACATTATTGCCTGCTGCGAAACCACCGTTGTTTTCGTTATCTATTAACACCAGTGGTTCACCATTGTCAGTAATGCGACCGGCATTGACATCAGTAGCCGACAGCATTGCGAATTTTACGGGTAGATTAACGCTGCCCATAAAATCTCTCAGACGCTCGTCATCAGGCAACTCAACCGGGCAATAGCCTCTCGCCCAAGCCGATATTTTTGAAAGGCTGTCATCGCTGGAATTGTTGTCACACACAACTACCCGCATGGCGGCGCCTGAGGAATGAAAAAGAGACTCAAGACAAGCGATTGTGTCTTTCCAGCCATTCCAGTTAAGCAAAATCACGTACGTGCAGGAGTTAGTCATTTTATTTAGTCCAAAGGATTAAGCGGCGTAAATCTGGCAAGGGTCAATCTTTTGATTTCAAGCCGCCAACTTCTGCCGTAACTTCCCCATCAAAGCACTCACTGCCGTCTGGTCCAGACCTATGTTGGACTGCATCAATACGGCTTGCGGGGAATTTTCATAGTCACACTCTGTCAGAAACTTCTCTGTTTGATCTGCAGACCAAAGGCAATGGCACAGGTCTTCGTCGTTTTCAAAGTGGCCGGATTTATTTATACCTAATATCTGCTCGACAAAAACACCGTAAAGCGTGTATTCCGAAACGGTTAACCGTCTTCCAACAGCCTCGAACCAAGGTTTGCTTACGCAGTTTTCGATATGGTCTTTCAACTGAATCAGATTACTGCGCCGCCATGTCGCCAGCGGTCCAATATAATCACTGCCAAAATATCTTGGAGCGAGTCCTAGAAGTTCACCCGCCGTGTGATGCCAGCTTAGATGAGTACCTTCGTTGGCATGCATGGGCTTACGGTGGAGACGCAGAGCACGTCCTTTGAAGAAGCGCTCACCTTGCAGGGGCCGTATAAACTCAATGTCTGAGTCGACAAAAATAATATTCTCGTGCTCGGTCACTGCGTCTGCGCATAACTTAGTTACTTGCTGCAGCATCCAGCCACGCACCGGCCACAGACCACTATCAAGCCACCATTTCTTGACTATTGGCAATTGTCGGTACCGAGCGGGCAAAATATCCTGCGTACTCACAATCATGCGATTGCGACTTTCAAGCGGTCGAAAGATCTTCTTGTCTCGATCCGGAACGACAATGACATGTGGCGCAGTCTCGCCTAAAAGAGTGTCGGTGCTTTCACAAAGCCGAACACAACGCTCAAAATCGGGGCGAAACGAACACGTCACTAAAGCAAATTGCTCCTTGCCCTGAACAGATCTCAACATCAAGCTTTTCCCACTTTCTAATCGACAGGCAATCACAAGTGCATGCATCGTGCCAAGGCCGAGAGGGAATGAAGGAAACCTAGAACCTGTTGATTCATATATAAATTCTTGGGTGATTAATCTGCAGAGCGCTGATGAGCGCGACCCCTAAAAGGCTTCCTCTGTTCTGCCTTGTGGCGAGATCGTTCGCACAGCTGGTTGCAAAGTGCTTTTTTAGACGCTGCGTCTACACCCGTAATGTGTAGGGTCGGTAGAAATAAGGTACGGACTTATTCGTTCGTCGACGCTTGCACATTCAGTCTTGGTAAAAGTCGAAAATTCTACTACCCTCTTAATCTGACAACCGCCCACGCATGATGCGCTTAATGGATTATATGCCTGTGTTTACCTCTCGAATATTGAAAACTATTGCAGTTATGGTCTTGGCCCTGGTCACTAGTCCTATGGCCCTGGCAGGGTGGGTAGCGGTGGGATCCAATGGGACTATTCTCAACAGTTCGGATGGCATCACTTGGTTGGAGTCGGATAGCGACACCACCGAAACGCTTCGAGGCGTAGACTTCGATGGCGTTGATACCTGGACAGCATCAGGACAGTCCGGCACCATTGTCAGGAGCAACGACGCTCAAAACTGGACGCAACAGTTCAGCGGCAACAATGACGCGCTATGGGGCACCGTTTTCGAGGGCGGGCAGTGGATTGTATCCGGAGGACAAGCGCGTATTCTTACCAGCCCGGACGGGATCGCATGGACTTCGGTCAATGGCCGCTTCTCTTTTACGCTCTTTGACATTGCCTACAACCAAAGCAACCTTTATGCGATTGCAGGTGACACGGGAATAACAACGACTGTTTTAACCAGCCCTGACGCTACTACCTGGACTCAGGAGCCTCCGCAACCCAACAATGGAGAAGGGCTATACGGCATAACCTACGACAACACGATCTGGGTTGCAGTAGGCGACAAGGGAAAAATTCTCACCACCAGTGATCCCGATTCGAGGTCCTGGACAGAACAACCCAGTGGCACCGATACAGACCTGCGAGACATCGTCTACAACGGCACAGATCTTTACATTGTTGTTGGTCGTGAAGGCGCTATCCTGACTAGCCCCGACGCAGTGACCTGGACGCCAAGTGATAGTGGAACCACATTCGATCTTTTTGGCGTCGCTTATGATGGCTCAGGTCAATACATCGCAGTAGGCGACGAGGGCACAATACTCACAAGCTCAGACGGGTTTAGTTGGGAGATAAAAGAAAGCCCTACTTTCCGATTTCTTTACGATGTCGCATCGGGCAAGCTGCCGCAGACGATTGATTTTCCGGCGCAAAGCACTCTTTTTCAAAACTTTTCGGCCTCAGGCTCTTACTCTCTGGGCCCTGAGGCAACGGCTTCTTCCGGGTTGGCAGTGACCTACACAACGCTGACGGCAGGCGTTTGCGCAATCACCGACACAACCGTCACAATGATTTCATTGGGGGAATGCCAGATCGAAGCATCTCAACCAGGAGACAGCACATATTTACCTGCTGAGCCAGTCACGCAGTCTATCTTGCAGATTTCGACAGCAAGTCCGGGAGTGCCCACCAATCCAGGCCTGGTATTTGATCCGCAGGATTCAGAGGTGTTTGCACCTAGCGGGAGTTTCACGCTAACGCCGCCTGCGAATACCACTCAAACGCCTGTAGACCCGCAGCCCGAAATTGCCTACGCCTCGTCTACGCCATCGATATGCTCCATACCGCTAAGAGGAAGCACTGAAGTCACAATGCTGAGCGTTGGAACCTGTTCGATCGTGGCGGCATCTGCTCCAAATAGCCTGTACACCTCAGGCGGACCTGTAACGGCGTCAATAGAGATTCTCAAGCGACCCCAGAACATAACGTTTGGGCCACAAGCATCACAAGACTTCGTTCTCAACAGCACTTTTGCTCTGAACCCCGAGGCGGGCGCGAGTTCAGGGCTGCCCCTGGAATACAGCTCGCTAAGCCCAAGCATCTGCAACTCAAATGGCGCTACTATCACCATGTTTGCGTCAGGCAACTGCACAATCGAGGCAACACAGAATGGCGATGATACCTGGGAACCGGCAACACCCGTCTCGCAAACGATTAGCCTGGTAGTGCCGCCTAAACAGCCGCAAGTTATCGATTTTCCAGCTCAGGTTCCGTTGTTTCAGGATGCGATACTGGGCGCGTCATACCCTCTGTCTCCTGAGGCAGCAGCCTCCTCGGGGCTTCCTATTTCATACCGCGCCTTGTCACCCGGCATCTGCACGCTCAGTGGCATGACCGTCACAATAACTGGAGCGGGCGCGTGTCAGATCGAAGCGTCGCAGCCGGGTGATGACAATTACCTACCCGCCGTGCCGGTAATACAGTCCGTTCTTCACATCCTGACGCCACCCGGCCCCGGCGTACCGACCAAGCCGGGATTACTGTTCGATCCCCAGGATTCAGAGCTCTTTTCGGCGGGCACGACCTTCGTGCTGTCACCCGCAGCAACCACCACTCAAACGCCTGTTGATCCTCAACCGGTGATCGTTTACGTATCGAGCACTCCATCGGTGTGTACGATTCCATTTCTGGGAAGTCTCGAGGTAACCATGCTCACCCTTGGAGACTGCACTATCATAGCGGCGTCCGCCCCGAACAGCCTTTACTCTATTGGTGGACCAGTGGCTGGCACGGTCAATATATACAAGCTTGCAATCCCTGCTGTACCGGTTCCGACGCTGCCGCAGCCGCTGCTGTGGTTGCTTGGCGCGCTCGCCGCCGCAGTCGCGGCATCGAAGCTTCGTAGAGGTACACAAAAATTAAGTGCTTGAGGAGTCAGGGTGAATCGCTGGTAAGACCAGACTGAGCAGGAGGTAATATCGGCTCGAATTCTGTGTCGTTTTTAGGTATTCATTCGCCGATATTGCCACTATCAACGCGTTTGGTTGGCAGCTTCAATTTTTCAGTCCACTACAACAGGCTGCTAAACATCCGGTTTTCGCAAGGGCTGCCACCGAGCGCTTCAAATTCCTCAAGGTTCCAGTACCGGGTGTCTTTGAGCAGGCAGTCATACATCTGGCTGTGTGAGTCCGCATCGGGGAAACGGGTGTCACTGAGCAGGCGCTGATGCAACACGGCCAGGGTAATGGCCTTATTCGTCATTCGAATACCGTGGTCTTTTTCGTCATCAAAAATGATGTACTTGTCGCCCTCGGCAGATTCGTTGGACCAGGCGCGCCACTCGGGCAGGGTGCCACTGCGGCCCCTGCCCGGTGTGCTGCTGTAGGCAAATTCTGCCCAGTATGAGGACATGCTTTTGGACAGAACATCGCGACCTGGAATATTGTTTTCATCAAACATCAGCTTGCTCATAAAGCTGTCGTCGAACATGCCAAACACAAAGGGAATTTCAGAAGCGTGGGCCGCACCCATCAATTCCTGCATGTCGGTGCCGGCAATAGTAGGCAATTCGTCCCAATCGAAGCGGTAGGCATAGACCGGGTCGTTTTGGCCATTACTCATGACGATGGCCACTTCATCAACGCCAAGTGCTTTAATAGTGTCATTGATATAACTGGTATAGGCCTGGTGGTGAGGCTTGTCTTTGATTCTTGGGAAAACGCCGAATTTACTCTCGACAAAGGTGTCATCCATGGCGGCCAGCATTTTGAATTCATCGCGCGTACTGCCCAGTATGGTGGGGACATCGTTGTAGTCAGCGCTGTTAGCAAACACCTGGATCAATTCCCGTGAGGGAATCACGGTACCGTCTGCCAACAATTGCGGCACGCTGGGCAGCCCCATCGCGCCGCCGAAATCGTAGATGGTTAGAACCTCTTCAGCGCTTTTGCCCCGCAAATAGTTACTTATTTCAGCGCTACTCATACCGTTTTGATATTTTGTAGCCGCATGGCGGTCAGCCGCCAAACCATCGGTCACCAGAAAACTGTTCACAATCTCTTTACTGCTGTATTGGTCACCCGGCTCAGTATCAGTCACATAGTTTTGAGCACGGCTCAGCTGAGTGGTTTTGGTGGTGATGCCGCTCTGCACAATGGCCTTGTGGAAAAGCCCCTCTGCCAATGGTGAGGCCAGTAATACAAAGGTATTCATGCCGCCAGCGGATTCGCCAAACAAGGTCACGTTATCCGGATTGCCACCGAAGGCCTCTATATTGTTCTGCACCCACCCGAGCGCGCGGATGGTGTCGAGGTTGCCGTAGTTGCCGGATTGATCTTCAGCGGAACCATGTTGGTTTAGTGCCGGATGGGAAAACCAGCCAAAAGGACCGAGACGGTAGTTAAACGTGACAACAATAACATTGTGGGTATTCGCCAATTGGGTACCAGAATATTTGAACTGGTTGGCGTAACCCACCATGTTGCCGCCACCGTGCACATACACCATCACCGGCAGACGCTGATCTCCCCCGGGCACGGCGTCGGCTGCAAAGGCCGGCGCGAAGATGTTCAGTTTGAGGCAATCTTCTGAGCCAATTGGCTTGCCCCACTCGCTGGGAGGACGGCTCTCCATTTGCGAGCCAAACTGCTTGCAGAAGTCCCCTGCCTGGAGCGCCTGGTAAGTACCCTCCCAGGACTGCGGCGGCAGCGGTGCGCGCCAGCGCAACTCGTTAACAGGAGGCTGTGCATAGGGAATACCCATCCAGGTGTGAGCGCTATTTTGATCAACAAACCCGACCACTTCGCCATACGCCGTACTACGTTTGGTGGCGTTGTCGGCCACCTGCCGGCTTTGACCGTAGTCTTCTCCAGTGTGGTAGAACTGATAGCCGAAGTACCCAATGGGCAGCGCGAGCAAGACGATGCCCACCAGTAATACTTTGATGATCTTGCCTAACATTGCAGGGCCCTGTAGGTGGAAAGCTTAATGTTAGCGCTGCGCGCTACCAGCTATAACCGGCGCGCACGCCGTAGGTTCGTGGGGCTGCAAACCCGGCAGTGGCGATGCCAATGTTAGAGAGGGACACCATCACCTCTTCGTCGGTGAGATTTTTGCCATAGGCAGAGACAAACCAGTTCCCCTGCGGTGAAGTGTACATCAGGTTGAGATCTACTTTTGTATAGGCTTCTTGTTCGCTGACATCTTCATTCCTGAACGTGAGGTAGTGGTCATCCACAAAATATACCAGGCCACCCGCTGCCACACTGCCCTTGTCTCCCAGATTCCACTCATGTCGATAGCCCACAGTTGCTGTCCAGCCGGGCGCTTTATTCAATTCGTTACCCGACCAATCGTTAGTTACGTCATTGATTGGGTCATACAATTCGAAGTCAGTAAATTCGGAATGAAGGTAGGAAAGTTGCAAGCTAAAGTGATCATAGGCGGTAGCCAGATACTGCGTTGAAAGCTCGGCGCCATAGATATCGGCAGCACCGGCATTACGGGTAACCGAGCCCTGAGCGCCTCCGGGAAGACCCGCCAGCGGCTCGGTCTGTGTAACCTGAAAATCTTCGTAGTCATAGTAGAATGCTGCCACGTTCAGTTGTAGTCGGTTGTCCATAAACTCGTTTTTGGAACCCACCTCCCAGGACAGTACCGTTTCTTCATCATAATCGTTGGGGGCTATGCCATCAAAATAACCGCCAGCTTTATAGCCGGTTCCAACGGAAACGTAGAGCATGGAATCTTGAGTCACAAACCAGTCCAGGCCCAGCTTCCAGTCAGTGGAATCCCAATCCTCATCGGCAATATTGGGAACCTCCTGGAGTATTAAATCGAACTCCGTGATACCAACTATACTGCGACCGGTACGTGCCTTCTCATCCTGGTTGTAGCGCAGGCCTGCAGAAAAGCGCAAGTTTTCGGCAAAGCTGTAATCTATCTGACCAAAAACAGCCGTCGATGTTGCTTCCACTTCCGGTTGATCAAAGGTCAAATCGCCCTTGGGTAAAGGGGCCGGAAAGATCTCCAATAGATCGGCCAATATGAAAAATATATCCTGCTCTTCTTTGAAGTAGTAAGCGCCCCCTATCCACTGCAGCGCACCCCCACCACTGGAAGCGAGTCGTAATTCATGGGTAAGCTGCTCCATGGAATTGTCGACCGCAAGCGAGGCTCCCAACAGTGCGCTCTGTCCCGCCGCCGCGCCGCCTGCCGAATACTCGGTTTCGCGCGACGCCGCCATATAGGTCAGGGTCGCGAAATCCAGATCCCAGTTCAACTCGAATTTGATGCCTTTGTCTTCTATGTCACTGTAGCCAGAGGCAGTGGTCTCAACAGTGAATACCGCATCCGTCGGTACGTCACGCTGATATGGCGGTGCACCTTCTTTGCTGAGGGAATCAACGCTGAGCAGCATAGAGAGATTCTCTGTAGGCTGGTAAAGCCCGTGCAGGCGGAAGCCCTGATCATCTGCCGAGTCTCCTTCGCTAAGAGACTCACCGGTTTCAAAGTGGACTGCGTCGTAGTAACCGTCTCTGTCATCGGTGAAAAAAGCCGCTCGCATCTGAAATTGTTCGGATATCGGCACATTGAGCATGCCCTGGGTATAGACGCGATCATAATTACCTGCGTTGAGTTCAAGGCTCGCAGAGAACTCTTCCTCTGGTTTGTTGGTAATGACGTTGATACTGCCGGCGGTGGCATTACGACCATAAAGCGTGCCTTGAGGTCCGTTCAGTACCTCCACACGCTCCAAGTCATAAAAAATGGCCCCGGCAGCTATCGGGCGCCCCAGATAAATGCCATCGACATGAAAGGCCACGGCCGGATCACCCGCTTCTACGTTATTGGTGCTGTTAATACCGCGTATGGCAATTTCGACATTGGAGCCAGCTTTAGCAATATGCAGATTGGGCACTCTGCCATTGAGATCCGCGGCATCGGTTACTACGCCATTGGCGAGAATTTCTCCGGTAAACGCTGTAATGGCGATAGGTGTTTCCTGGACCGAGGTGCTGCGCTTTTGCGCCGTGACAATAATTTCTTCCAGTGCCAGTTCTGTGTCTGGCGGCAGTCTTACCTCTTGCGCTAATGATAAAGCCGGGGAGATTAAAACAAAGACGGTTGTGGCTATAGCAGCAGTCAGCAGGCGTGGTTGGGATACAGTCATTTAAGACACCTTAGTCATTATCAAACTTCTGGGCTAACTGTATACCGACAACCTGTTAAAGCATATGGACCAAAAACCCAATATATGGACTATCCTCTTATTTTATTTTATCTGCTGGGCGCTATTGATAAATCATTAAACGCCAGGCCAATATTGTGTGAAAAAACTGGAAAAATAGACTATTAAACAATTATAGTGCGCTTATACCAGTCGATAATTGTAGCAAAATAGTAATATCAGAATTGCAAAACATGGATATTTAATGACTAGCACTCCCATAATTCGGCACGCTAATATCGCCTGGAAGGTGTTTCGAGGGCAGCCCGTCACACTCGCTGCACTTAAGGAATCGATGCTGAGGATGTCCGGCGATCATCACGGAAACCTTACCGAGCGCACTGGGCAGCTGTATTTTGAGCAGGTGGCCGCAGGTGGTTTTTCTTCACAGCCCGCGGTCCCAGCTTTAATCAAAAAATGGAAAAACCTGTTCGAGCCCATCTTGCGCCTGTCAGAAAATGAAGCACTGCGCTTTTTGATCGATGCAGGCAAGTGCCTCGAACTAATGGACGACTTATTTAAAGATCATTCACTGTCCGCTGTAACGAAAATGGTACGGGGTGCCAGCAATGACATCGCTACCTACAGACCTGCCGGAAAACTGCGCGGCTGGAGCCTGAACTTGTCAGTGAGTGGCACAGGCCATTACAACTGTATCCGTCGCGAACTGTTTGCAGAGCCCGGAGACATGGTATTGCTATCACCAGATGCCATGTACGACTACCGACGGGCGCAACACGCTTCCCACTGGACCCACGACTGGGTTTACTTCCAACCCGACTCGAGAATACTGGACTGGCTGAACTGGCCCGAGGTTGGCCCACATATCTATCACCTGAAAGCGCCAGACGCCGACTACCCCGCTATCAAGGCTCTGTTTGAAAGTACCCTGGACTTCGATCCCCTGGCAGACAGCCGTTCAGAGGCGCTGTTACTTAACATTATCGAACAAATTTTTATCCGTTGCGCACGCTTTTCTGCGCCCGCGGGCAGCGACCCTACCGATAGCCGGATAACAAACGCTATGAACTACATAAATAGCAATTTGGAGAAGTCGCTCACCGTAGAAGACATTGCCCAGCATGTTCAACTTTCCAAAACCCGGCTCTCTTCCATGTTCAAGGCGAGAACGGGGAGCACGCTCATCAGTTGGCGCGAAGAGCGACGTATTGCCAAGGCATCGCGTCTGCTGACACGAACCACCCTACAGATACAGGAAATTTCAAAGCAAATCGGCTACGAAGATCCCCTTTACTTTTCTCGCACTTTTTCCCGATTGGTGGGCTGCAGCCCACGGATATACCGCCAGAGTCGACAGGCGACAGTTAATCAATTCGACAATGCGATACTAAAAAGTTAACTCATCAGTACCGCCAGACACAAGATGCCGTCAATGAACCCAATTGGCGCACTGGCGATTATGCCACTGCGCCTTGTGGTGTTTATGCAAACTCTATTGCGTCTTCTGAAGCCCACTCCGTTAGTAAATGTCGTGTGTCTTGCTGCCAAGGGTGAAAGCCCTCTGTATAGAATTCTTTATAGGGCTGGAGGCCTCCACTGAAGGCGCCTTGTTTTCCGAACAGCCCCGCCAGACCTTTAAACCAGAGCTTAAGATTGAATAGCTTGCCGTCTTTGCGCAATATATAAATCAGGGCGCGCGTCAATTCCAGGGCAATAAAAAATGTCGCGCGGCGCATTACGGATATGCGCAATTTCTCAGTGCCACCCACAGCAAGGAATACATCAAACGCGACAGACTTGTGTTCCATCTCTTCCGCCGCATGCCAGCGCCACAATTCGCGCATTGATGAGTGCGCTTTGTTCATAACCGAGTCCGAACTCAATAAAAGCTCAGAGAGAACAGCTGTGAAGTGCTCAATCGCCACGGTAATCGCAAGGTTCTGTATCGGGGAGAGATTTTTCTGGGCCCACGCTAGCCGACGTGTCAGCTTCCCTTCAAGTTTTTGAAGGTCATAACCGCGTGCCGCGCAAAGTGTCTCATTATAAATCTGGTGCTCACGACGGTGAAAACCCTCCTGACCGCAGAAACCTCGAACGTGTTCCTGCAAAACCGGATCGGTAATGTCTTGTCGATAGTGACGCACGCTGTCGATGAAAAATTTCTCGCCCGCCGGAAAAGTAATCGACATACCGTTAAATACGGCAGTGAGAAATGCATTGTCATCCAACCAATCGTGTTGCAGCGCAGCAGCAATATCGTGAGACCGATTGCGCGGCTTGATCTCTACCCCGGACGGCGTGCTTGCCTGTTTTGTTGTCGACGTGGCACCGACAGTTTCAGGTATGGAGGCGTCCACCGCCGAATCGGTTTGGGTATTTAATGTTTGTAACGTAGCAGGCATTGCTCAACTCCTGTGGCATTTTCAAAAATGTGATGATGTTGCCGTGAATGAAGAGTGGCTATCCTAGTTGACAGATCGAGCTTAAAGGGAGTTATATACCGTCATTGTTTGGGTTAATTACCGTCAATTATAGGGTTATATACGGTCAATAATCAGGTTAAATACCGTCATGGAGATAGCAGATGCATGCTTATTACATTTCGACCTTGCTACAGGTTCTGGATTCCCTGGGCGTATCACGCGAGCAGTTGATGCGCGATACCGGCGTTGCAGATCAGGAATCGCTGACAGCGATGAGCCTGACTGCGCGGCAGCTGGATACGGCGTGTACTAACGCGCTGACCTTGTCACAGGATCCAGAGTTAGGATTGAAGTTCGGCAGCCGAATCAGTATTGCCTCACAGGGAATATTTGGCTACGCCTTGATGACCAGTGAGACTATAGGTGATGCGCTCAAGCTGCTGGTGCGATACAACCGAGTCATACTGCCAAGCATTGGAATTGAAATACACCGAGGGGAGAGTGAACTGGAGCTTTGGGTCAAAGCGGCCCATTTACCGCAGGCGCTGCAGCGTTTCTATACCGAGGTGCTGTATGCTGCAATTATCAACAGCGGCAGTATTTTGCTGGGTCGTCAAACCGCGATAATTAATCTGCAGCTTAACTATGCTCCCCCATCAGATCTGCAGCTCTATCATACGATCTTTGGTCCTGATGTCCGTTTTAATGCAGTGCGTAGCGCAATGTTCTTCGATTACGCGAGCCTTGATTCTGCAATCTCCACCTCCAACCCTATAGCGCGGGATATTTTTCGGCGGGAGTGCGATCGACTCATATCGCGTGGGTCTGAGGGCGGCATGGTTAGCGAGCGTGTTCAGCAAATACTATTGCAGGCGGGTTCTGAGTTTCCAACCAGTGCGAAGGTCGCCGCATTACTTCATATGAGTGAAAGCACATTGCAGCGTCATCTGACGAGGGAAGGTCACCGCTATCAGCAGTTGCTAGATCAGGTTCGATATCGACTGGCACTGGAATATCTAAACGGCACTACCCTGCCCGTCGCAGAAATCGCGAGCCTCCTTGGCTTCAGCGATGCGACAAACTTTCGCCGTTCTTTTAAGCGCTGGTCAAATTCTACGCCTTCTGCCGTTCGTACCGCGGGCGCTTAAGCGCAGAAGCCTCAAGGGTTACAGTGATGCCACGCTGAACCAAAATTTCACAGACTCCATTTGTACCGTCAGCAGGGTCAGGGGAGAGATTCACTCTTAACAGGCCGTTTATGTGCCCTATAGTTAGAAATGCTACGAGCTTGAAAGTCGGTATGCGCAAAGGAGCAATGCAGTGCTTTGCGCCTAACAATTCAGGGCGACGGACACCCCGTTTTACCTGAAGTTAGAATTTGAGCAGTGAATCAAAAATCACCGAAGGATTTTTCCCCGAAAAATACGCTATGAATCTAACGCGCGACCTTTTTTCGCTGGATATTATCATTGCAGGAATTGCCAGAAAGGCCTCGGAAGCTTATTCGACACGGAGTACATAACAAGCGCTTCGCAATATCGAGATGCTAATGTGGCGCTAACTAGCTTAGAAATAGCCTATTTTCTGTCCCAGTCTTGCGGCCGGTATAATCAGTTTACGGATAATCAGATCCTGCTTGTTCGGGTTCGAAATTCGTTGCGGTCGCTCTAACGGAAAAGGCAGTTGATCCATCTGATCCTTCATTAAGCCGTCAGCCAGTAACATACCCAGCAGCGGGGCCATAACATTGCCCCAGGCATTAAAGTGCATCAGCCCGTATACTCCTGAGCCCAGTTCAAACACACCGGGAAACTCCTTGTCGCGCAGGGCGACCCGGCCAGTCCAGTAACTTTCCAATTCGATATCAAAATCCTTCGCCTGCGGCCAGGTTCTGTGTATCCAGGCCAGATGGTTTCTGAAATGCAGGTCGGCATCCTCTGGGCTAAACACGCTGGGGATCGACGAAAGAATGATCCGGTTGTTGCCGTCGATAATGAACGGATTAAGGTCTATCGGAACCTGTGCCAGCGTCGCCTTGCCCGGGTTGATGACTTCCAGGGCCGGGGGTGACAAGGGCTTGGTGGACAGGGCGTAGGCAGTTAAAGGATAAAAGTTGTCAGTCACCTGGGGAACGATCCCTGTGGGATAGGCATTGGTACAGAACACCACACGATCAGCGGTCACGCTACCCTTCGCGCTGCTAAGTTTCCAGCGCTCTCCGAGTTTACCCAGAGTCATTG
>ERZ1046876.1433-NODE-1433-length-15701-cov-6.145660_pt1 | contig 15701 bp, 11 predicted proteins | sample MGYA00383094_ERZ1046876 | MGnify/ENA primary metagenome ERZ1046876 (study PRJEB29581, sample SAMEA5548364) | metagenome | biome: marine; feature: coastal; material: water | depth 50 m | study: Short-term variability in the microbial, nano- and picoplankton...
AAGCAGAGAGTAATTTGGATCTGTTGGATATAAAAGCCTAGAGCTCAAATCCATCGCATGATCCACTCGCCTCGTGGCAAATCCGCCGGCAAAGGTAAAATCTAAATCTGGTCCCAAAGCTTTATCATACCTAAAGCCAGCCTTACGGGCGTACCCATCGTCTCTTGCTCGAAGACCCGACATTAACTCCCCTTCCGCATATTCCTGGTCTCTTACCCAGACCCGGTAAAAGGAGTCTTTAAACTTTCCCCCATGAACATATTCTCCAAGAAAAGTTCCATCATGTTGCATTACCAGTCGAACACTACTTCCCTGGGTGGAAGCAGCATGCTTGGTAACAACATTAACCACTCCACTTACTGCATTTGTCCCCCAAATCGATGCACCTGCACCGCGGATTATTTCCACACGGTCTAAAATGGACAATGGTACATCTTCCGTGGTCCAGTTTATGGTACCTCCCATATGTTGTAAGACTTCACGACCGTCCACAAGCGTGAGAAACTTCTCAGTCGCCGATCCGCTAAAGTTGCGCATGGTAACAAAATCATCATACCCAACCCCGCGCGTAACATACATTCCCGCAACATTACGGAAAGAGTCCACCATCAGAACATGACCGTTCAAACTTATGTCATCGGGTCGGATAACATGAACGGATGCTGGGTTCCTCCAATATTCTAGTTCATAACCTAGAACACTACGAATGGGAACTCTTCCAAGGTCCCGAAAATCAAGTTCAAGTAATCTTTTTAATTCTGCTTTTTCAAAAGGACTAAGTGATACATTGCTATCACTTTTTGCCAGCACATCCGTACCAATAATTGTAAATGCACAACTAAGATATAACAGACCGAGCTTTGAAAACTTTTGAAGCATGCAATTGGTATTTATTTCAAAATTTAGGGTATGAGCAATTTTAATCGATTTTTAATCTAAATAAAAACAATCTTAAAAAAAAGAAATACAGGAAGCTAATTGGTGGAGAATTGTTTAATTTAAAGGCCTCATTACTGTGAAGGCCTTTGACTAAAAAACTAGCGGTCTAGACTAGTTGGAGACCACATCAATCATCGCCTTGAGGATTGCATTCCATGTTGCAGGGTTTTCCAAGGTAGAATTCGGAAACATGCAACCATCCCAACATATATGCTTCATTCCACGATCCTGAAAATCTTTCAACCAGTACTCGGAGCAACGGGTAATATCTAGTTTTCCATTGGGATCATCCGCACGACAATGTTTTCCGGTTTTGTCATGTGACCCTGCACCATGTACCTGACCGTCATTTTGAGCTACATGAAAGTCGATCGTCCAAGGACGAAGTTTATCCGTCATTTTTTCATACGCCGCATAAAACTCTTCAGCGGAATAACCATCTTGCAACAAAGCATGCTCAGGGGCGTTGTACCCCATGAGGTAAAGATAGGTATGAGCTAGGTCTGCCTGAAAGCCCAAAGTTTCTGGCATCCCTACACCTTCGAGTAAATCCAATACATCCTTCCAGCTATGCATACCCGCCCAACAGATTTCTCCTTCAACGGCCAAGCGCTCACCGTGATCGGCCGCAATCGCTGCCGATTTTTTAAAAGTATCAATAATACGGGCGGTACCTTCATCCGGGTTTGATTTCCATTTTTCCACGCCGAACTCTGCAGAATCAATTCGAATAACTCCCCCTTTGCGTGAACCGTGATCGTTAAAGATCTTAGCCACACGGCATGCAAACTTGACCGCGTCCAAAAACTTTTCCTGTTGTTCATCAGTGCCCATTGCAGAGTCACCCACAGTCCCGGGCCATATGGGGGCCACAAGGGATCCGATATCGAACCCTTTGCTGGCGATGAGATCTGCTGTTTGCTTAAGCTCATCGTCACTAGCTTCCGGGTTAGTGTGTGGCAAAAAGAGAAAGTAATCTATTCCGTCAAACTTTCGGCCGCCAACTTCTGCATTCGCGGTAAGATCTAACATATGCTCCAAACTGATAGGAGGTTCTTCACCTTCGCCATCACCTTTGCCGACAAGACCTGGCCACATTGCATTATGAAGTTTTAAATTAGAGAGGCTCATTTACATTTGTTCCTATAAGGGGTTAATTTACGCGAATAAACTTTCTTTTACAAAGAACAGAGGTAAGCAAGAAAAATCACACTTTGTCAGAAAATCACTCGCAAGACATAAAATAAGAGCTAAGTTGGAAACATGACTACTACATTAAATCACTACTTCCGCTATTTCACCTCTTCAATACTTGCTTTAATAGTGTGTAATTGCTCATTGGAGTCTAAGGATTCTGGGCAGGAAACTGAAAAAATTTCCTTTTCTGTTTCAGAGTTTGAAGACCAATTACTTTCTTATGAGGCCAAAAAAGTAAAAACCTCGACTCTAAAAGATAAATTCGTGGGCATTTATTTCTCCGCGAGTTGGTGCCCTCCCTGCCGAACCTTCAGCCCAAAACTTGTTGATTTTAGGGATAAAAACAAGGACCAGTTCGAAGTTGTGTTCGTTAGCTCAGATGGCAGCCAAGAAGATCAGTTTAAATACATCAAAAAAGCAAATATGAAGTGGCTTACCCTACCCAATGGATCAGAAGCTGGCTCAGCCATTGCCAAGAAATTTGGTATTCGCGGTATCCCCTCTCTCGTAATTGTTTCCCCGGATGGGCAAGTTGTTTCCAAAAACGGCCGTGGAGATGTCACCAATTCTCCCACCACTGCACTCAAAAGCTGGAAACAGCTTGCAGCTAAATAAAGGTTATTTATTTCATCAGGAACGCTGTGTATTTATGTCATCGGGACAGGTATATTTCTAGGCTCAGACCCCTCTGACAAATCGGGAGAGGAGCGACAAGCCACTTCAAATTGACCAAAGAATAATTTCCAAGAGTCGAAGTACAACAGATATGAAATTTGATCTCTGTATTGTAGGGGGAGGTATTGTGGGCCTGGCTACAGCCTATCAGGTATCGCAAAATTATCCCAAGCTGAGCATTGCGGTGATTGAAAAAGAATCCTCACTTGCCAAACACCAAACCGGGCATAATTCTGGAGTTTTACACACAGGTATTTACTACAAGCCGGGGTCCCTCAAAGCGATCAATTGCAGAGATGGGAAGAAAGCCATGGAAGTATTCTGCAAAGAGCAGGGTATTGAGCATGAGCTTTGCGGTAAAATTATTGTAGCCCTGAACGATAAAGAGGTCCCACGGTTGCAAAACATTTTCCAACGGGGTCAGGAAAACGGTGTACGGTGTAAGATTATTTCGAGAGAAGAAATACTTGAGATTGAGCCTCATGTTGCTGGAATCAAGGGAATTCATGTCCCTGAATGCGGGATTGTAAATTACAAACAAGTCTGCCTACGGCTTGGTGAAATCATTGCCAAAAAAGAAGAAAATAAGCTTCTACTTGGGCATGCTGTTATCGGCATGCAAACCCGAGCAGAAGGCTTGATCATTACAACCAATAAAGCTGAGATTGAATGCAAACATGCAATAAATTGTGCGGGTCTACACTCCGACCGGATCACCCGATTGGGAGGTCAAAAACCACCCGCCAAAATCATTCCCTTCAAAGGAGAATATTATGAACTGAAAAAACAAGCCAGGCACCTTTGCAAAAACTTGATCTACCCTGTGCCCGACCCCGCCTTTCCCTTTCTCGGAGTGCACTTCACCAGGATGATAGATGGGAGTGTAGAGTGCGGCCCAAATGCTGTACTTGCCTTAGGGCGGGAAGCCTATGGGAAATTTGACCTCAATCTTGGTGACCTGTTCGAATCCTTGACCTATTTGGGTTTTCAGAAAATGGCGATGAAGCATTGGAAAATGGGCTGGGGAGAGATGTGGCGATCATACAACAAAGGTGCTTTCGTGAAAGCACTCCAAAAACTCATCCCTGAAATCGAATCCAATCATTTAACCTGTGCCCCAGCTGGTATACGGGCCCAGGCTGTATCTCCCGCAGGTGCCCTGGTCGATGACTTCCTGATTGAGGATAATAAGCGAATCATCAATGTCTGCAACGCACCCTCACCGGCTGCCACCGCTTCCTTAAACATTGGGTCAACCATTACAAAAAAGCTGACTGACCGGTTTTAATCTGTCTTTCAAGGAGTCTATTGCCCTCATTGAATAAAAGTAATATTTTTTACAATGATTTGTTTTTAGATTGCCCCAAGGCTTTCTAAAAGTAATTTCACGGATTTTCATGACTTATAAAAATATTCTTACTTGTAGCCTTGTTTACATCATTCCACTTTTCAGTCAGGCTAATCAAACTAAAGCAGATACACCAGTTCTTGATGAAATTGCTGTTGAGGGAGCAAGCATTCCAGAACTCGACCTGTCCAGGTCTTCGATTTTAACCAAAGACCAAGTTGAAGACCGCCGAATTAATAACTTGGTGGATCTTTCAGGTTTATCTCCAAACCTTCAAATCAACAACAACTCCATCCAATCCTATGGTGACATCATAACCATGAGAGGGATCGCCAATACCCAACTATTCGGACCTGCTGGCGTTCAACTTTATGTAGATGGTATTCCAGAAGCGGATGTTTCATCTTACTCTTCAACATTGTATGATGTGGAAAGCATTGAAATTCTCAGGGGGCCACAAGGACATAAATTCGGGAAATCGGTAACCGGCGGTGCAATCAACATCAAAACGAAGGCCCCTACGGATAAACAAGTAAATAAAGTTTCAGCCTCATATGGAACTTTTAATACCCAAAAATATAATCTCAGCAGCAGTGGTCCTCTCGACGGAGACGGATTCTCTTACTCCGTTGCCCTGCAAAGAGCTTTATCCGATGGTTATATCAACAATACAGCAGGAAATGCCGATACATCTGAAACTTGGCATGGATCACTTCGATTCTCCTTAGACAGGGGCAATGGTACAAAGATCGGTTTCGGAGCAAACTTCGAAACTCATGAGTTGGGCGCACAACCTCTTGTAAAAAGAAATGGAGGAGATTTCTATGACCGGTCCACTGATTTCGATGAATCCACTGAAATCGACCGAAATCAGCAATTTTTGACCGTAGAGTCTGAACTGGATGAATATACTTTCTTTTCAATCACAAATCGTAACGACTGGAGCATGAACCCTAATCGTGTGGACTTGGACACAAGCACCAATAGCCCAGCTCAAACATCTGTAATCTTACAGGATCATATTGAATGGTCACAGGAATTGAGAATTGAATCCAAACAAGATTCAGAAATCGATTGGGTAATCGGAGCCTTTTACTCCGATAGTGAAATTGGTGGAGATGCTACAAGATCTTTCGGAGTAACAGAGAAGACCGTTTATAATTTAGAATCCAAAAACATTGGTGTTTTCGCCTCACTCGCTAAAGATTTAACTGATAATGACAACCTTTCAATTGGTCTGCGTTATGACAATTTCGAAAAGAAAATTGACCGTACCAAAGATGGTTTTAATTTTCTTCCAGCACCGAGTCCATTCACGGACTCGATTTCTCAAAAAAATGACTTTGATTCTTTTTCTCCCTCCTTAGATTGGGAAAGAAAAATTACAGAAGGATTAACTGGCAATATCCGTGCAACATATTCTGAAAAGCCTGGAGGTTTTTCTGCTTACACGACTGATGCAAGTCAGATTTCATTCTCAGAGGAAGAAACTCTTTCGTATGAAATAGGCTTATTATTTACTCCTACTGAATCATGGGGTTTGAATCTAACGGCTTTCTTAAATGATATTAAGAACTACCAATTTGAGCGGACCGTTACAGGATCAACTAATTACTATGTAGCCAATGCAGATGAAGTAACTGCCAAGGGAATTGAAATTGAAGGCTATCTGAAGCCCTCCGAAAACTTTACCTTTTCTGTCGCTTACGGTCTTTGTGATTCTGAATACGATAAGTTTGATGGTTCCGTTCTTGTAGGGAAACAAGTATCTTTTGTCCCAAAGCACACCCTCGCACTTTCCCTAAATTATCAGTTCGATAATGGTCTTCACGGTCAGGTCGGAACCAAAACATTAGGTGATACACATTATTGGAACTATGATGGTTCCAATCCCGCTGATAAGATAGATACATACACATTGCTTGACGCTAACCTTGCGTACGATTGGAAGGACTTGGAATTCAGCGTATTTGGCTTAAACCTCACAGATGAAGAATATTACACATCATTGGTCAACAACCTTCCAGACACTCCAGGTGTAGCAGGCTCTCCACGGGTTGTTGGATTAAGCATATCCAAGGAATTCTAATATTTACCTTTTTAGAAACAAGAAGACCCAAGCACCACTTTTTCTTATTCAATGCAGCAAGAAACGATCGTCGGATTAGCTGAGGGATTTACCTTCCTCTAAATCCCGCACATTAATTCTTCTACTTTTTTTGAAAAAACAGGCCGGACGGAAGCAGCGCCTGTAGCAATGCCTTCCACATCCCCCTTACGATCTACCTCCATCTCCACCTTGATTTTCATTTACGGCCTATACTTTGCTGTAAGTTTCAGAAATAACTGAGCTACCGGGAAGAGATGACCTATGCTTTGGCCTCGTGACATACAGAGATTGAAAACATAAGATCTCCCGTGATAACCGCTACAAATAATACCACACCTTACCTATTCGATGACTCTTGTCCAATGACTATAATCATCTCAATCAAATATTAGGACCTAGAAATATAAAGGTATTTTAAATTTAGACTACAGACTGCATCACCATATAAAAATGGATTATTTCCATACAAATAAACTTCATTTTTTCATATGTTTTTAATGTTTTATTTTATTGCTTTTTATAAATCGAAAAGTCTTTTGCTAAATTCGCACCAACCATTACTAACAATAAACTTTTATAACTTTTCTACAATTATAACATTTTAAAAAGTGAATTACATTCATAGTAAATTTTATGGAAATAACGATTCTGTATCGATCTTGCTCTTTTTTACACGGTCAAGTATCGTTAAGAAAATTTCATGAGTGTATTTTTAAAAATCGGACTACCATGGGCGTTTTCACTGGGTCTTATCTTTTATCTTGGGATACAAACGGGCAAAATTGAGAACTTTGGCACCAATACAGATGAATACCAAAGTGTAGCGTTTGAGAGGGATGCAAAAGAGAAAAACTTTTTGCCAAGACAGAACATAACCGGCTCATCCTCACAGAAAAATAATCGGGAAGGATTGAAAGAAAACCTCATCATTCCTTCCCCTCCCCTCCCTCCGAATCTGATTCGTATCATGAAAGGTGCGGGTATCCTTGAGCGCATGGGCTCCTACCTCGATGCTCTGCGTTCTATGGACCAGACAAATGTAGCAGATGTAGTTGGTGCCTTTGAAGCACTGCCTGAAGGCTACGGAAGGCATTTAGAAATGAAACTGCTCATGAGGAGCTGGGCAGCAATTGACCCGGAAGCTGCGCTCTTGTATGCCAAGGATAAGCTTGATGAGAAAAGTGAAAGAAGGTTTGGTATTTCCGAAGCTCTTGCCGGATGGGCAAGTAAAGATTCAGATGCAGCACTCGCATGGGCATATGTAAATAACCAAAATAATGCTCCTGCCGATAATCCCTACATCGTAGGTGTGATTAAGGGAATTGCGGAAAAAGATTTAGACAAAGCAAATCAGATACTTTGGGATCTACCGTTAGGTAATGCCAAATGGCAGAGCTCCACTTTTCTTGCCCAGGAATATACCAAAAAAGGTACGACAGAAGCAATTGGCTGGGCTAACCAGTTTCCAAACGATGATCCCAGACTGCGGGAAACAATTTTGGGTCAAGTCGGAGCTCGTATCGCCCGTAAAGATATAGCTGGAGCAGCTCAATGGGTTAAGTCTTTGCCTTCCGATGGGGCAAGCCAGAGAGTTATGGACAATTTACTCACACAATGGGTCGCCGAATCTCCAGAAGATGCATCAACTTGGGTAAATGACATAGAGGACGAAGTCAAACAAAGCTACGCGATGAAACAACTGACCTCCAGGTGGTCATTAGTTGATCCGGTTTCCACAGCGAAATGGTTAAATAGTTTTCCACCCTCCCCTTCTTTAGACCCTGTTGTGGGTGAATTTGTAAATCGAATAAGTGGGCGTGACCCTGAGGGTGCCGCAGGATGGGCTCTCTCAATTTTAGAACCTGATGCACGAAAAAAAGCGATTAAAAAAGTACTGCAAACTTGGGAAAAGGTTGATCCAGACGGCTCCAAAGCATGGCTCCAACAAAATCAAATCAATCCCTAAAAATACAAATAATAATTTATTTCCCGATTGTTTCAATAATTGCGACAATCGGTAAAAACAAAGCGATCACGATAAAGCCAACCGCAACGGCGAGAAAAACAATCATTACCGGCTCGATCAGAGAAGTCATACCAGCCACCGCATTGTCTACATCTTCGTCATAATTATCTGCAATACGATTAAGCATGTCGGGTAACTCGCCAGTCTCTTCCCCAATCTCTACCATACTGGTGACCATCGTGGGAAAAACGGTTTCCCGCCCCATTTGTACAGCCATCGCTTCCCCATCGCGTACAGAATCATGTACATTGCCCATGGCATTGATAAAGAAGGTATTGGAAAGGGTATCGCGGGTAATTTGAAGGGCTTGCAAAATGGGAACTCCACTGCTCATTAAAGTTCCAAAGGTCCGGGTAATACGAGAAATATTAGATTTGCCCACAACATCGCGAACCGCAGGAACATTCAACCCAAGCCAGTCAAAGGTTTTCGCCCCCCTTTTTGTTTTCTTAAATAATAAAAGTCCGCCCACGGTGCCGCCCATACCACCGAGTACCAAGATGGGATGAGTCGAAAATAATTCACTAATTCCAATCACAATTTGAGTCGGACCAGGCAAAGGTGCTCCGCGTAGCATTTGTTCAAAAATAGTTTGGAATTGAGGAACCACCACCATCATGAGCAAAGTAACAATACCTACGGCAACAAACATGATAACGCTTGGGTAAATCATCGCGGACTTTACCTTCTTAATCGTTCGGATTGATTTCTCCTGAAACTGAGCAAGGCGATCGAGGACAAGTTCCAAAACTCCTCCCGCCTCCCCTGCTTTCACCATATTAACATAAAGATTATCAAAGGTTTTAGGGTACATCGCCAGGCCATCGGAAAGATTACCACCTGAGGAAACCTTATCGGAAATTTCCTCCAGCATGGCTTTAAACTTTGGTTTTTTTTCCTGTTGCTTGATCATCACCTCCAGGCTGCGCAGCAAAGGTAATCCTGCATGCACAAGAGTAGACATTTGACGGGTAAAAATAGAAATATCCTCACTCGTCGGTCCTCCCCCGATCTCGATGGCAAGCAAGCCCCCTTTCTTCTTCTTCTTTTTTGTAGAATCGACAGACTGAGGAGCTTTCTCTTTTTTCTTTTTGGCTTTCTTTGCAGGCTGGGCTGGACTTGGAACTTCAGGCGCAGCTTGGTAGGTAACTAATTGGGATACGGTCAGTCCATACTGAGCCAGTTGAGCATAAGCTTGCTCTTCATTTTCGGCTTCATAGTTACCTTGGCTTTGAGCACCGGTTTGGTCTGTCGCAACATATTGAAAAATTGGCATATTTATAATCCTGTTAAATTTTAGGTATATTTCAAGACTTCCTCTACGGTACTTTCACCATCAAAAACCGAGCGTAGGCCATCTTCCCGGAGCGTCCGCATACCTTGTTCGATGGCACATTGCCGAAGAACCATCGTAGCCGCACCTGAGTTAATCATCTCCCTGAAGGTGTCGGTTACTTTAATCATTTCAAATAAACCGGTTCGCCCGCGGTACCCAGATTGATTACAGGTGTCGCAACCTCCACCGAAGAAAAACTTTCTTTCTCCCAGCTCATTGGGATTAAGTCCAAGGCTTTCAATCAAGTCTTTTTTGGGAGCAAACTCCTGCCTGCAGTCAGAGCAGATTTTTCGGACCAATCGCTGGGCAAGAACAAACTCCAAGGAAGCGGATAATAAGAAAGGTTGCAGCCCCATATCAACGAGTCGGGTAACTGCACCAGGAGCATCATTTGTATGTAAGGTGCTCAACACGACATGCCCTGTAAGGGATGCCTGGACCGCTATCCTAGCAGTTTCAATATCTCGAATCTCTCCAACCATAATCTTGTCCGGATCTTGCCGTAAAAACGCTCGAAGGGCCCGGGCAAAGTCCAAACCTACTTGGTGGTTAACAGGAACCTGCATAATACCTTCAATTTCATACTCCACAGGATCTTCTGCCGTGAGCAGTTTTGTATGCATTTGGTTAACCTCCTTAAGAGCACTGTACAGGGTTGTGGTTTTCCCCGAACCCGTGGGCCCCGTGACAATAAATATACCATTGGGCCGACGAACGGCATCGCGGATGCCGGTCTTTACATTTTCTGGTAAGCCCAGGCTGTCCAAGTCCAAGTTAACCGCAGATTTATCGAGTACCCGAAGGACAACACTTTCCCCGAACTGGGTGGGCAAAGTAGAAACCCGCAAGTCAACCGCTCTTCCTTCAATCGTCATCTTAATTCTTCCATCTTGAGGAATCCGATGTTCGGCAATATTAAGCTCCGCAATGACTTTAATTCTTGAAATAACCGGCAATGCCAAGCTTTTAGGGGGGGGTGACATCTCGTACAAGGCTCCATCCACGCGATAGCGGATACGGAACTCTTGCTCAAAAGGTTCAAAATGAATATCTGATGCTTGGGCTCGGATAGCTTGCTGCATAACCAAGTTCACGAACCGAATAATGGGTGTCTCATTAGCTGCCTGTGTGAGGTCAGACTCCTTGCTGTCGTCTAAATTTTCAAACTCATCAAACTCTTCATCTCCCAATAAATCTTGAATGGAATTCTCCTGGGAGGGATAGTAGTGATCTACTAGGGCACGATGATGGTCTGGGTCACAAACAACCAAGAAAATTTCCAAGTCCAAGGCAAATGTAAGGTCGTCAATAATCGAAGAATTGAATGGATCTGCAGCAAGAAAGTGAACACCGCCCTCCGATAAGTAAAGAGGAACAATACCGTACTGTCTCGCGATATCTGGTTCTATAACCTGTAAGGTTTCGGGATCAATTTCCCCCACGTCACCCACTTGTAATTCGCAACCAAGGTACTCTGAAACAAGGCTAAAGATATCTTCCTTCGTGGCCAGACCAGCATTTATGATTGATTCAGCAAAGGATCTCTTACCCTCTTTTACCTCTTGGTTGTATAATTCATCAAGACCATGCTGCGAGATACCCTCAACCTGACTAAATATGTCACGGATAGTAGAATTATAATCGATATACAGCATAAGCAATTACTCCTCTTCCGTAGTAACAAGCATAACTTCACTCAAAGTAGTAACCCCGGCAAGCACCTTGCGAAAACCATCTTCTCTCATGGTACGCATCCCCATTTCCCTAGCTTTCTTTCGCAGGTCAACAATACTCACATTATGGTAAATCATTTCTTCTAATTCTTGATTTACAGTAAAAATCTCAAACACACCCTTACGCCCCCTAAATCCATTATCTCCGCATTTATCACACCCCGCACCTTCCATGAAACTGGCGTTGGCTGCTTGCTCGGCATTGATACCCAAAACTGATAATTCACTAGCCTGTGGCTCGTAGGGTTGCTTACAATTCTGACAGATCGACCGCACAAGTCTTTGAGCCAGGGCTGCTCGTAATGATGCAGAAACTAAAAAGGGTTTCACCCCCATATCAACCAATCGAGACACAGCACTTGGGGCATCATTGGTGTGTAAGGTACTGAAAACCATGTGCCCAGTAAGCGATGCATTAATCGCAATCTCAGCGGTCTCCAAGTCTCGAATCTCGCCAACCATTACAATATTTGGAGCCTGCCGAAGCATTGCTCTTAGAGCAGCTGAAAAGGTCATCCCGACCTCAGCCCTGACCTGAACTTGATTGATCCCGGAAACTTCATACTCCACTGGGTCTTCAACGGTTATAATCTTACGATCAGACTGATTGATTACATTTAGAGCTGAATATAAGGTCGTAGATTTACCGGAGCCTGTGGGGCCGGTCACTAAAAATATACCGTCAGGCATATTGATTACTTTTTCAAAAACAGTTTGATCGTCAGAGAAAAAACCCAACTGAGGAAGGCCTAAACTAAGACTCTCCTTATCCAAAATACGCATAACAATGCTTTCACCATGTACGGTTGGCAAAGTAGAAACCCGAAGATCAATTACTTTTTCACCAACTTTCACATTGATTCGGCCATCTAAGGGAACTCTTTTCTCCGCCAAACTCACATTCGCCATTAACTTGGTTCTTGAAATAATAGCTGGTTGAAGTCGCTTAGGTGGATCAGGTTGCTCCTGCAACCTACCATCGACACGGAAACGAATTCTAAATTTTTTCTCCAGCGGTTCCATGTGAATATCTGAAGCCCGCATCTCAAGGGCATCTTTAATTACAGAATGAACATACTTTATTATCGGGGCATCTTCCTCACTTACATCCTCCGGCCTAACACCATCTCCAATTTCAATATTCTCATTCTCTACGCCCTCGAAAAATTCATCCATCTTCCGGTCTTCAGCTGATCCATAGGCCGCATCAATTGCTTTTAGCACATCCCCCCTGTAAGCAATTTTCCCATAGATAGCTTTACCTAAGAGGTGGGTCAGGTTCTCCAGACCATCCTCATCAAGCGGATTTCCAAAAACAATCTCGATCTCAGTAGGGCTAGCCGCAATTGGGAAAGCTTCATACTGCCGAGCCCAAGAACCTTGCAACAAGGATATAATTTCAGCTGGGGGGTCAACTTGGGCCATATTAACCGCCTCCATGTTTAACTCAGCGGCCAAAAAATCAACAACATCTTGCTGAGGCAATCCGATGCGGGAAAGAAGGGCTTCCATCAGCACCTGATCTTGATCAGTCGATGGCCCTTCTGCCTGGGCTGGCAATCCCTCCTTTACCTCCGCAATGATATCATCAGTAACCAAGCCTTGTTGCTTAAAGGCGTCGACTAAGAATTCATCAGTGGAGTTCATAAAACAGGCAAAAGAGAACCCTAGGTTGAAGAGTTTAAAGAAGAGTTACAAGCTCATCTCCCCAATCCCACTAAAAATTCTGGATTATTTTTGGTTTTACGGACGCGCTGTATGAACATTTCCATCGCTTCTGCTGGTGGGACTCCTTTGAGTGATCTTCGTAAAGAATAGATTTTATTAAGCTCGTCAGGGTGATAGAGAAGTTCCTCTTTCCGGGTACCGCTTTTTTCAAAATCAAGGGCAGGAAAAATACGTTTATTAGACAACTCACGATCGAGATGAAGTTCCATATTGCCTGTTCCTTTGAACTCTTCAAAAATAACTTCATCCATTTTACTACCAGTCTCAACAAGTGCGGTGCCTAGTATAGTGAGACTTCCTCCGCCTTCAATATTTCGGGCTGAACCAAAAAAGCGTTTTGGGCGCTGCAGAGCTGTTGCCTCAACGCCACCACTTAAAATCTTCCCGCTATTGGGCATCGTCGCATTGTAAGCCCGAGCCAACCGAGTAATCGAATCTAATAAAATCACCACATCCTGCTCGTGCTCAACCATCCGTCGCGCTTTCTCGATAACAATCTCAGCAGCATGTACATGACTTTCAGCGCTCTCATCAAAAGTGGAGGCAATTACCTCTGCATCTGGTACTTGACGCCTGAAATCAGTTACTTCCTCTGGACGCTCATCGACCAGTAAAACAATCAAATGAGCTTTGGGATTGTTTACCCTCAAGGCACGGGCAATCGCTTGCTGCAGAACAGTTTTACCGGTTCGGGGGGGGGCCACGATCAATCCTCTTTGGCCAAAGCCAATGGGAGAAACTAAATCAACCACACGCATCGATACATTATCCCATTCTGCTTTTGCATCCGTCTCCAAGAAAATCCGTTCCAACGGATAATAAGGAACTAGCTCGGTAAAAGGGGTCACACGGGTTGCCGCTTCCGGGTCTCCATCCATAACTTTTTCAACTTGTAAAAGGATGGGACAAGTGGCCGCATCCATCTTAGCTCGTAGAAAGCCCTGCACGCACTGACCTGTTTTCAAACCATACTTCTTGATGAGTGGAGCGGGCACAAACGGAGATTGCGACTTCAAGCGGTAATTTTCTTTTTCCTGGAGTAAAAACCCATGCCCGTCTTCCATCACTTGAATAATTCCTGAAACCTGAACAGGCCGCTTTTCCTCGAGGCACCGGTCGAGAAGTAAATCAATAATTTCTTCCCGTAAAGGAGCCGCTGGCAAACTAATCTCAACGGGAAGACTTGTGACTTTTTCTTTCAGTTCTAACAAATTTTGAGCCAACAACTCATCCAGCATGATGGGCACACCGCCACTACCTGCAAATTCCTCTGCCAATAGTGCCAACCCATCTTCCGTCTTAATGCTCTCATTCTCAAAGAGTGAACCGATTTCTAAAGGACGGACTTCAGTTTCTTCGAAAGGTAATTTTTTTGGCTTTTTGAATTTTGGACGAGGACGGCTTTTAGCTCTTTTCTTATCCTGCCAATTTGGCTTCCTGATTCCTTTCCCGGATTGATTAGGGTGCCCTCCATGGTTGGCTCCTCCTCCTTGTCCATGATTTTTCTTACGGTTATCCCCTCCCATTTTCTGACTGGAATTATCCGGTTTCTGTACATCCATCTTTCCTTGCTCGGATGTTGATTCCTCAAGATAAGGGTTTTCTTTAGGGGCAGAATTTTCATCACCATCCGTACTGAAAAACAACTGTCCTCCTTCCTCTCCCGAAGTCGTATCATTTTTTACGGCTACAGACTCTGGTGCGTCATCCGCAGCAGGTTGGGGCTTTTTTCTCTTTGGTTTAGCAGTATCCTCAGAAGGTTCGGAATTGGGTGAACTTTTTTTTATTGGCATAGTAAAAGGGGTTATGAAGGTAAGATGTTTGGTTTAAAATTTTCGGAGGACCGATAAAACCTGGACTTTCAGAAATTCATTGGCCCCACTTCCCAAGATCACAAAATCAGCAAGCTTTGCTTTATCTTGATTAGAGATTTGAGCTGCGATCCTGGAAGAAGCATCGATATTAGAAAGTCCACGGTTGGTTAGACGAGAAATTTGTTTTTTCACTGGAGCAAAAACAGATATTGTTTTGGAGAAATAAGAGCTTAGTTTTTTTTCAAATAACAGCGGAAGTTCAACCACGTGATGAAGGGCTGAAGATTGCTGAATGAGGGAAACCCACTTTTTTCGAACAATTGGATGAAGAGTGTTTTCTAGCCAGAATCGCTCTGCGGGATTTGTGAATACTATCTGAGCTATCTTCTGCTTGTCAATATTTCCTTGATTGAATCCCCAACGATTTTTAATCGCATCGATCACCGCCTTATCATTCATAAGAATATCTGCCACTAGTTTATCGGTAGATATCGCATGCCAGCCCTGTTCTTCAAAAAGATCTAACACAGTAGTTTTTCCTGAAGCGATACCTCCAGTTAAGCCAACCACGACTTTATTGGGATATAAATCCATCCTTCCGATCTTCCTGTTTTTTCCTTCCAAATCAAGTCTTGAAATAAGAAATCAGAAAAAAGAGTATCGTCTTGCTTCCTTTACCGAAATTGTTTTTAAAAGAGCTTCCTTGATGGTAGGGTATCCAAGTGGCTAAAGGATGCGGACTGTAAATCCGCCCGCTTCGTGCGTTCGTCGGTTCGAATCCGACCCCTACCACCA
>ERZ1046876.1437-NODE-1437-length-15683-cov-5.584720_pt1 | contig 15683 bp, 15 predicted proteins | sample MGYA00383094_ERZ1046876 | MGnify/ENA primary metagenome ERZ1046876 (study PRJEB29581, sample SAMEA5548364) | metagenome | biome: marine; feature: coastal; material: water | depth 50 m | study: Short-term variability in the microbial, nano- and picoplankton...
CAAATGAATAGAGCTGGTATGAAAGATATATTAGATATATCTAAAGGTAGATTTAAAGGAGGTAGAGAGTTAACGGAAAAAGTAGGTAGAATATCTTATTATATGGGCGCTCAAGTAGCTATATTTGCTGGACTACAATCAGCGTTGTTTGCGATGTTATTAAATGACGACGATGTGTCTGATGAAAAGGTAGCTAATACAAAGTCAATGATGTTAAATACAACAGCTGACTCTATGCTAAGAGGCTTTGGTGTACAAGGAGCCGTATTATCAGCAACTAAAAACGCTTTGCAGGAATATTTCAAACAAAGTGCTAAGCCTGGTTTTACAACTGATTACAGTGAGGTTGCTGAAGACTTGTTAAACATATCACCTCCAATCGGTTCTAAGTTTGGTATGTTAGATAGAGCTGGTGACAAGAAAAAGTGGGCTAAAATAAAGAAAAACGATGAGTTTAAATTTGAATTAGGTAACCCATCTTTAGAAGCTTCTTTGATGACAGTGCAAGCCGTTACCAATGCACCTGTTTATTCTCCATACCAAAACCTGTTTAACATGAGTCATGCTTTAAGTGATCAATATGAAACGTGGCAAAGAGTACTTATGGGCGCTGGTTCGACGCCTTATAGTGTTGGAATTGAAACTGAGGATAAGAAAAAGAAAAAGAAAAGCAAAAAGTCTAAAACGTATAGAGTATTAAAGTAAACAATTCAAAAAATAAGTGATAATAAAGAGATGGTAAGAAAACTAATAATACTGCTACTACTTATATCTAATATAACGGTAGCACAAACATTTGGAAACATTAACTTTAAGAGCCTGTTTAAGTACTCTACTTTTTACACGGCCGTTAATGGTGGAACATCACTTTCTGATGTTGATGTATTCTCTGTAGGTAATGGATTGTCTACACAGACTATTTCAACTCCTTATGATTATAATTTTACCATAGGATTACGTAAGATTGCTAGGTTTGGCTATGAAAACAAAGCTCAAACATTTTATGACGGAACGGAGTCTAATTACAGTGATGCGGCCACTGTCGGTAAGGTTAAAGGAGTTGAATACTTATTTGAAGTTGATTATAAAAGACAAGAAGGTAGAGACTATATGGATCTGCCTCTTGACCAGAGATGGCCGTCTTTCGGCCGTCTACGTAGTCGGCCACTTCACGGTATTTCATCAGGTTGACCATCCATACCGGGCCATCGTCAGATGGTGAGGTGGCGGCCAACCGGATGCCGTATTCCCGGTCGACGAGACCGTAGCGAGGTCCATCGCTGCTCATCTGGCGCTTCCTTCAGTTAGGAGTCGTGGTCATCTTGGATGGGGCTACAGATCCTGGGCAGCGAGGAGTTCCATCATTTCCCTTGCAACCATTGGGCCGGCATTCTGGTTCTGACCGGTGACGAGGTTGCCGTCGACCACCCAGTGGTTGGCGAACGGGTCACGGAACCTGGTGATGCTCTCGAAGACCGCACCGGCTCTACGTAATTCTCTCTCTGGGTGGTGCGGGGTGGATTGGATGCCGAGTTCTCTCACCTGCTTGTCGGTGACTGCGGAAATCCGACGGCCCTTGACCAGCGGTTCCCCGGCGACATCCTTTGCGTTGAGGAGTCCGAGCGGGCCGTGGCATACGCCGCCGATGATCTTCCCTTGCGCGTTCGCCTCGGTGATCTTGGCTGCTAGGCCGTCTGAGAATCCGAAGTCGAACGCTGCGCCCCAACCGCCGGAGAGGAACACCACGTCGTACTCGGCCATGTCCAATCGCCCGATCGCCAACGAGTTGGTGACCTGGTTCCGGAAGTCGTCGTCGGCGAGGAAACGGTCGTCGTCACCGCTTCGCATGACCGGCTTGAGCGACTGTGGGTCGACTGGAATCACACCTCCTAGAGGGCTTGCCACGTCGACCTTCATGCCCGCGTCGAGGAACGCGTAGTAGGGAACGGTCATCTCACTGGCGAAGACGCCGGTGGGCTTGCCAATGTCCATTACTGCAGTGTTCGTTGCGACCATGAGGGCACGCTTTCCAGCGAGCCCGAACTCGACTGCGTTCAGATCTTCGGGGTGCATGCCAATCTTGTGTACAAGCTTTCGAAGCATTCTCGCTGGTGGGGGTGGACGCTTCTTCACCGGTCCCCCGGTTGGCTGACGTGATGCATAGGGCCACGGGTTGTTTCGCTCGGGCACGGCTCGGAAGCGCTCCTCCTTCAGGAGGGCGCGGATGTGGATGAACACGTCCCGGGCCAAATCATCGTTCCATCGGTTGACGGCTTCGGTCGGGTCGGCGTCGAGGTCGTAGAGCTCCCACTGGTCTGGGAGTGGGATGGTCCGGGTCGTCTCGCCAGCCAGGCCGCTTGAGGCGAGGTGGCGGACTCCCGGATTGGTCCACGTAGCCGGGTCGTCAAAGGTGCGAACCACTTTCCACAGGTGGCCTTCACCACGATTGATCGAGTCGTCAACCCGTGCAACGATCCCTTCAAAGTTTGAACCCACATGTTCCGGAACTCGGATTCGTAGCATCCCAGGCGGTTTTGCGGCACGACCGGTAGCGCGGGCCACGCCGGAAGCGCCGGAGTCACCCTCGAGCATGTTGTCGCGCGTCATCAGGTAGACGGTGCGATTGGGATTTGGAGTTGCGGCGCCATCAACGACCGGCATGAGGTTCGTACCGGGCAGCGGATGGACCTCGGTGAATGATTCTTGGAGCACGCTGGTCGTCATCGCTTCGTCGATACCTGCCGCTGACAACAGGGTGGGCACGATGTCGATGTGGGAGGTCGGGGCGTCATGGATCAATGTCCCGGTGGTGGCGTTGGTGCCGATCCGGGCAATTGAAAATGGGACGCGGGTAGCTTCGTCGTAGAGGTTGAACCATTTCTGGTGAAGGCCGCCATGGGCGCCCAGCAACTCGCCGTGGTCAGAAGTACGCACGATCACCGCGTGTTCAGATCCTCCATCAGTTACGGCTCGACGCACCCGATCAATTGGGCCATCTACCTCTGCGTGTAGCCGGTAGTAGAGGTCGCGGTATTTCTGGGCGTTCTTGTCGTAGGCCCGCGCAATAGCTGCTGCCGGCCCATATCCCGTCGGATAGGTCGCCCGATACGCGACCTGGGCTGCTGGCTTGGTGGACAGGTCTTCGTCGTCAGTGGGCGATGCGGGTATCGAGGGTGGATCTAGTTCTGGTTGGTTCTTGATCGGGATTCCGCGTCGAACCCAGGCTGGGAACAAGACGATGTCGTGGGGGTTGACGAAACTCGCGACGAGCAGGAAGGGACGCAAGGCGTTTGCGTCTCCTTCCTCTCGCCGGCGGTAACGGTCCTGCAGCCAGGCGACTACTCGGTCTGCGATGAGCGGATCACGCCGGAAGCCGCTGTTGGCGAGTGCGCCGCCATGGGGTTCGGGACCTACCCAACCGGAAAAGCCGAAGGGCTTGAGCGGATCGGCTGCACGGTATGCATCGACGGCTTCCTGATCGACCTCCCCGGCGGCGTTGTTGGTTGCAAGAACCTGGCCGGTGTTCTCGTCGATCAGGTCGGCGTGGGAGATGTGCCACTTGCCGTCGTAATGAGTGTCGTAACCGCCGGCCCTGAACCAGTGACCGAGCGTGGGGACCTCGCCGACACGCAGCCAACGCAGGCGCGAGTCGTCAGCCATCTTTCCTAGGCCGTCGGTCTGGGTCACACCATGAACGTCGGGGTAGTGCCCGGTGAAGATCGTCGGCCTACTGGGAACGCAGGCCAGCGAGCCCGTGTAGTGGCGCCCAAAGTTGAGTGCGTGTTCGTCGAACCAGGCCCGACCGGTCAGCGTTTCTGCACGCCACCGGGCGATGTCTGAGTTTTCGTATGGTGGGGCGGCGCGTTCCTCGTCGGTCATGATGACGATGACGTCGGGTCGAACGGTCATGGCCGCTGCCCTCTCCGACCCAAATGGGCTACGAGCCCTGAGAGCATCTCGTCGGATGCTGCCCCGAGCCTGCGTCCGACAATGCGTGCAATCAACTTCTGTGGGGGTCGCGGGCCGGCATCGATGTCAGTGGTCAGCCTCACCTTCGTTCCGTCTTCGGTTGGTTCGAGCCGCCAGGTGTTGGTAGCCGAGCGGATCACTGGTGGGAGCCCTTTGAGGGAGTACGACAAGGTGTGTGGCTCCTCCCACTCGACGACCGTCTCTATCAGGGCTGATCGACCAACCTGCACACGACGAGTTGTACCGACATCGGATGCTCCCTCGGTGAGGAAGCATGAGTGTTCGACGTTGGGCGCCCACGAACTTATGGCCTCGAACTCGGACAGCACCTTCCAGACCTCGGTCGGTGCGGCATCGACGAGACGGGACCGCTCGATAGTGGTCATGAGGCCATGAAGTCCACGAGCAGTGCAGCCAGCAGCGGTCCCTGGTCTTCTTGGAGGAAGTGACCTGCGCCCTCGATTGTCGTGTGCGGTTGGCCTTGGGCTCCAGGAACTCTGGCCAGGAAGGGAGTTTCGCCGCCCTTGGTCACCGGATCGAGGTCACTGAATGCGACCAGGAACGGCTTTTCGAACTGTTCGAGCACCTTCCACGCCGCCTTGTTGGCGGACGCTTCCGGGTCGTCGGCGGTGGTGGGCACAAGAGACGGAAAGATCCGGGCTCCGGCCTTGTAGGAATCGTCGGGGAAAGGGGCGTCGTAGGCAGCGATGACTTCATCTGACAGGTCGCTGGTGCATGCGCCGTTGACGAGTTTCCCAATGGGGAACACCGGTGATTCCTGGGAGAACTTCTGCCAGGCCATGAAGGCTTCCGACCCGCCTTCACCGGTTGGTAGGCCCGTGTTGCCAATGGCCACGCGTTCGTATCGGTCGGGTTGGTCGGCCACCAGCCGTAGGCCGATGAGGCCGCCCCAGTCCTGGCCGAAGAAGGTGATGTCCTGCAGATCGAGATGGTCGAAGATGAGCGACGAGGCCCAGACGACGTGACGGGCGTAGCTGTAGTCGGTCATCTCCGTCGGCTTGTCACTACGGCCGAAGCCGACGAGGTCGGGAGCGATTACCCGGTAACCGGCGGAGACCAGCGGCGGGATCATGTCGCGATAGAGGTAGCTCCACGATGGCTCTCCGTGCATCAGCAACACGACGGGACCGTTGGACAGGCCTTCGTCTAAGTAGTGGACCCTCAACGTTCCACCGTCGCCATCAGGTATTTCGGCGTAGTGCGGTTCAAACGGGTAACCGGGTAGATCGGTAAATCGGTGATCGGGCGTTCGAACAGTGTCCATGTCTCTGTTTCCTTCGGGTCTGGTCGATTCAGCTCGAGTGGACTTCGACCCTGTGCAGGTCATCGCCCAACTCGATGGTGCCGGTGAAGTGGGTGGCGGCGAGTTTGCGCCAGTCCTCGCCACCGCCGGATGGGAATGTTGGTACGTAGTGCGTGAGCACCAGGGTCTCCATGTCGGCTCGCGCCGCTGTTCTCGCAGCCTCTTCGGGAGAGGAGTGGTAGTCGAGCGTGTCTTGCAGTCTCTGCATCGGGACGTTCTCGATGACGTCCTTGCGGATGACCGTGTGGACCAGAGCCTGCGCACCCATGCACAGCCTGTCGAGGCCTTCGCATGGCACGGTGTCGCCGGCGACGACAACCGAAGCGCCGTCATAGTCGAAGCGGAATCCGATGCTGGGTTCGACCGGCTTGTGGTCTGTGGGCGCGCAGGAGACTCCTACCTGTCCGCCCAGGTCGATCTTGCCTTCGGTCACTTCGATGACCTCGACAAGGGGCCGATGGTCGAGGTCGTCGTGGTGGGCGAGGCGGTAGCCAATGTCGGGTTCCAGTGAGGCGAGGATGTGGTCTACAACCGTTCGGGTCCCGATTGGACCGACGATGGTGAGCGGAGATGGTTCGAAGGTCATGATCCATCTGGTGGTGATCACGTCGTTCAGGTCGGTGATGTGGTCACTGTGAAGATGGGTCAGTAGTACAGCACTGAGTTGACCTGCGCTGCTGGCTGCGCCCCCCAGGCGCATGAGCACGCCTCGGCCGGCGTCGACGAGGAACTGTTCGGTACCACACGTAATGAGCGTGGCTGGTCCGGCCCGGTCCGGATCGGGCATGGGGCTGCCGGTCCCGAGGAGTGTGATGGCAAGCATGCGGTTGATTCCTTCTCTGGCTGAACGGTGGGGCTCAACGATGGGCCGGAGCCATGTAGAACCAGAACGGAAACTCAGTGAGTCTCCTCGGTTCGGTGGAAGCGCTCGACGCAGCGCCACTCGTCGTCTGGGTGGAGGTCATTGCCGGGCCATCTCTGCCCTGGCAAGAGCATTTTCGGCTTCCACCGATGCCCGTGACAGCAGCTGGATCTCGACCTCGTGGAGTGTCCCGGAGAACGGAAAGGGTGCTTGGTAGCGATCGGACACTGCTGAGCCGTGGTCGTAGCCGATGCTCGGCCCGACGGAGGAGATCATCCGCATGTAGAAGGGCAGGTCGGCCCGGCCTGCTTCGTTGCCGTCGACGGCAAGTATCACGGTTCCGGATTGGCCACCAGTTCGTCGGAATCGTGCTGTCAGAACCGAGTCGCCGACGGGTAGGTCGACGTCAGATTCCAACAGGGTGTGTTTGTCGAACGCGTTGTAGTCGACGATCAGGCGTTCGTTTTGCACGAAGACCGAGATTCCGGAGTTCTCGGTGCCGGTTGCCCACAAGACGCCGTCTTCTCCACTAGCTCTCGTGACCTGGGCAGTCAGGTCGAAGCTCCGTCCGCCCGTTGCTGCGCTCGCGCCACCTGGGATCGGCGACATTGGTGGCCGATACACGTAGCGCCTGTCGGGTGGGTGGGGTGAGTGATCCCGGAACCGGGCGCCAAAGAGACCGCCCATGCCACGATCATCGAGTGGGAGGACTCCGTGGCGTTCGGCTTCGGACCACCACAACGCAACGAGTTCTGCCAACTTGTTTGGATTCGAGCCGGAGAGGTCGTTGCACTCCGATGCATCGACGCTGAGGTTGTAGAGCTCCCAAGGTTCTGTTTCGTAGTCCGCTCCCTCCTGGTGTTTGCAGACGGCCTTCCACTGGCCTGCCACCAGGGCCCGGCTGCCGGCCATCTCGAAGTACTGGAGGGTGTTGGGTGCCGGCGCCCCTGCATCACTGAAGACCCCGGCAAACGAGTGGCCTGTAACGGGCAACTGGCTCCGGCCTCTGAACACGTCTGGGGGAGTGATCTGGAGGAGGTCGTAGATGGTGGGCACGATGTCAGCGACGTTGGTGAACTGCCCGCGCATCGTCCCCCGTTGACTTTCTTCGATACCGGCTGGCCAGGACACGATCATCGGGACGTGGACGCCGCCCTCGTGGGTGTTCTGCTTGTACCACTTGAACGGGCTGTTGCCGCACTGGGCCCATCCCCACGGATAGTTAGTGTGGCTATGTGGTCCACCGATCTCGTCGATCTTTTCGACGGCCTCGTCTGGTGTTTCGAGGATCCCGTTGAAGAACTTCATCTCGTGCATGACGCCGAAGGGACCACCTTCCTGGGAGGCGCCGTTGTCGGCTAGGACGATGAGGAGCGTGTTGTCCAGTTCTCCAATAGCGCGGAGACCGGCGACGAGGCGACCGATCTGGTCGTCGGTGTGGTCGAGAAAGGCGGCGAAGGCTTCCTGTAGCCGAACAGCCAGGCGTTGCTGGTTGACGGGCAGCGTGTCCCACGGTTCCACGCCAGGATTCAGGGGCGCCAACTCCGTTCCCTCAGGGATGACCCCTATGTCGATTTGACGCTGGAACCATCGCTGTCTAACAACGTCCCAACCCTCGTCGAACGAGCCCCGGTACTTCGCCAGGTACTCGGGTGGAGCCTGGTGGGGAGCGTGGGTGGCACCGAAGGGCAGGTATGCGAAGAATGGGCGATCGGGTCGGACTCCCTTGCTGTCAGACACCATTCGCAGCAACTGGTCGACCAGGTCCTCACTGAGGTGATAGCCGTCCTCAGCCTTGCCCGGTGGCTCGATCGGGTGGTTGTCACAGACCAGTTGGGGATGGAACTGATCGGTTTCACCCTCGAGAAATCCGTAGAACCGGTCAAATCCGCGCCCCAGCGGCCACTGCTCGAACGGCCCGGCTGCCGAACACTGTTCCATGGGGGCTAGGTGCCACTTCCCGGTGCAGAAGGTCGCGTAACCCTCAGCCTGGAGTACCTCGGCGACCGTGGCAGCGTGGTTCGAGATGTGGCCCAACTGGTGGGGAAATCCGGTCTGGAAGTTGGACACTGCGCGCATACCGACCGCATGCTGCGACCGGCCGGTAAGCAGCGAGGCCCGGGTCGGCGAACAAAGCGGAGTTACGTGGAAGTTCGTGAACTGAAGACCGTTAGCCGCCAGCTCGTCAATATGTGGAGTATCGATTTCTGACCCGTAGCAACCGAGTTGGGCGAACCCTGTGTCGTCCAGCAGCACAACGACCACGTTGGGTGAGTCATCTGCAGGGTGTACCGGTTCCTCGAACCAGGGTTCTGATTCGGCAAACGTTCGACCGATGTGGCCATGGAAGGTTCCTGTTGGCAGATCCGGCTTTGACACAGTGTCCTCCCTCAAGATGCAATCTATCTTATGAGAGTCTAACTATCAATATCTGATTGGAGTGCTAGACTCACAGTCTGCAAGGAGGAGACGGGGCGAAAATGGCACCGCAATCGCTGATGACCCAGACCGCTTTGAGCAACGAGACCATCGACGGCCGCCGGGCCCGGCGGGAACGCGGCCGCCTTGCCGTGTCCGACGCAGTGATCGACCTTGTGGGCGAAGGGAATACGGACCCGACATCCGAACAGGTAGCGAAGCGAGCAGGAGTCTCGGTCGCCTCCCTGTTCCGCTATTTCGAAACGCTCGAAGAGCTCAGGCAGGAGACGCTTCGTCGATACTTCAAGCGCTACGACCACCTTTTGCAGCTACCGGACATCATCGAAAGCACTCTCGAACATCGGACTCAGGTTCTAGTTAACCGCCGGGCAGAGTTGTATGAAACGACCGGACCGATGTGCCGCCAGGCCCGGAGAAAAGCTCCAGAGTTTCCAGATGTTGACGAAGGGTTGCGTTCCGTCCGGTCGATGCAGGCGGACCAGATTCGCCAATGCTTCGCCCACGAACTGGAGGCCTTGAATCCCTCTGCCCGTGACGACCTCGTAGCAACTATCAATACCTTGACCTCTTTTGAGTCTTGGGACCAGATCGTGCACGACCACAACCGCACACCTCAACAGGTCCGGCGGACATGGACGACCGCCCTGCACCGACTCCTTCAACCACTCGGATCTTCCAACACCGGAAGCGGAACCGAGATGGTGCATCAGTGAAGGGCGGTGAACGGTGAGGGCGAAGAATCTGATCGGAGTCATCCCGAGACTCCTCATTGCCCCACTCCTAATCCGCCGACGTCCAGACGAACCTCCAGCAGGGCGTGAGCACTTCGAACCAACACCCCTTTCGGCGTCCCCGGCTGAAACGACCATCAGGGCGGTGGACATTCCTGTCGCGCATACTCCTTCTGGTGGGTACCGGGACTTCCCACAACCGGTCCTTGCAGGGTGCGACGAACCGATCGCACCGGGAGCGCCTGATCTTCGAGGCGTCTGGCAGGTCTACAGAGGTCCGCTAAAGGGACACATCGAACGCGTCGAACAGGCTGGAAACCGGGTCGTCATCACCGCTGGCGGAATCATCCATGACATGTACGCGGACGGCACCCTCGAAGGTGGGGTCAACGACGTACACGCGAACAAAACCAGCCGGATCTCCGTTGCGGCTCGATTCGAGGACGGCCGCCTGAACCTGTACCCCGGAAACCGCAGAGTCGCGCTCGTCACGCGTTACCGAAATGGAGACGAAATGGTGTGGCGCTATGGGCCTTGGAAGAATCGACTCCGGCGCCTCGGGCCCATTGAAGAGACCGACCAGTGCTAACAACTGCATCTCTTGGAGGAATCGGAGGGCGTCTCTCAGCCCGACCTAAGCCATTGGGGAAAGACGTTGAGTAGATCATTGAGAACTCCACTGTGCGAAAGGTTGGGGATCGACTTTCCAATCTTCTCGGCCGGAATGGGACCGATCGCCGGACCCGAACTCGTGGCAGCGGTATCCAACGCAGGTGGGCTCGGAGTGCTTGGTTGTACCTCGATGTCTCCGGAACAGGTACGGACCGTCATCCACCGCACCCGAGAACTGACCGATCGACCGTTCGGTGTCGACCTCATCTTGCCGGCCCTTATCGAACAGGATGGAACGAAGATCTCAGATGTTGCCGAACGGATTCCGATTGAACACCGCGAGACGGCGGCACGTATTGCCACCGAACTGGGTGTCGAGCAGCCAGGTGGAAGTGACAATCGTGAAACCGGCAGAAACGCGTTGGGGACCGATGCCGAGGCCCAAGTCCAGGTCATCTTGGAGGAAGGGGTCCCGGTATTCGTTGGTGCCCTCGGCTCACCAGGTTTTGTAGTGGACCGCTTCCACGAAGCCGGTGCAGTAGTGATGTCGGTGGTCGGTAACACGAAACAGGCTGTCAGCGTCGTAAAGGACGGTGCCGACGTCGTCATCGCACAAGGCACGGAAGGTGGTGGCCATACCGGACACGTCGGCACTCTCGCCCTTCTTCCCCAGGTGCTCGATGCTGTCGAAGTTCCCGTCGTTGCCGCTGGCGGGATCGGTGATGGTCGCGGCCTGGCGGCTGCCCTTGTCATGGGTTGTGAAGCCGTGTGGGTAGGAACTCGCTTCCTAGCCACCGAAGAGGCAGGCATCGCTGGTTGGCAGAAGGACGGCCTGGTGGACGCCGCCGACCAGTCACCAGTGATCAGTCGCGCCTACACGGGCAAGCGATTCCGTCTTCTCCCGAACCAGTGGACCAAAGCCTGGGAGGCTGCCGAACTTGACCCGCTTCCCATGCCGTTGCAACCGGTCCTCACCGAGTTGACCCTCGGCCCTTGGGCAACTGACCGCGGCGGCAAGGAAGGAATCTCTATGAACGGTGCCGGCAACATCGTTGGCCTCGTCAAGGACGTGGTGCCAGCAGCTGAGGTCGTACGCGAGATGATCGCCGATGCCACCGCCCGCCTTGATGGTTTCAGGCCACCCGCCGCCTGAACACCCACCTGTACCCTGACCGTCGGTGGTCGATCGGGTTTCGCTCCGGGTTTCGCACCACCGCCGGGTCGCTAGCTCATCGGGTAGAGCAGGGGACTTTTAATCCCAAGGTGCCGGGTTCGAGCCCCGGGCGACCCACTACTCAGCCCTCGTCATGAGGGCCACCCATCAACGTGCACGGGTCGACGTTCCGGAGGGCCAGCACCCGTTCGACGGCCTCGTCCAACCAGCGTTCGTCCAGCGAACCGTCGTCGAGGGCAGCCATCAGACCCCACGCGGCGGGCACCACGTTGGCCAGGCCACCGATCATCAGTAGGTCTGCGCCGGCGATGAGGGCGAGGCGGGCCGCGGTGGCCACGTCGACCAGGTCGGCGATAGCTCCCATGGCCAGATCGTCAGTAACCACCACCCCATCGAAGGCCAGATCGCCCCGCAGCACGCCGGTGATAGCGGACGGCGAGAGGGTGGCCGGCACCCCGTCAGTCAGGCCGGGCACCACCAGATGGCCGACCATGACCGCCGCACCGTCTGGAACCAGGGCAAACGGGAGAAGGTCAACCTCCCACAGGTCCTCGAGCGCCGGCGTGGTGGTCAACTCGTCGTGGCTGTCGGCGTTGGCCCGACCATGGCCCGGGAAGTGCTTAACCACCGGCACGAGGCCGCCGGCTAGCACCCCTTCGGCGAAGGCAATGCCGTGGGTGGATACCACCTCAGGGTCGTCAGAGAACGACCGGTCGCCGATGCCCGGTGCGGCGCCCACGTCGAGCACCGGGGCGAGGTTCACCGTGACTCCCAAGGCACCCAGTGCCTCTGCCCGGTCCCTTGCCAACGCACGCACCTCGTCAACGGGGAAAGCCCCCATGGCGGCAGCCGAGGGCATCGACCCGAGCACGGACTCAAACCGCTGAACCCGACCACCTTCCTCGTCGACGGCCACCACTACCGGCCCGGTGGCCGACGCAGCCTGTACAGCGGCCACCGCAGCCGAGAAGCCGTCTCCCACCGGACCGGCCATCACCACTCCGGCCACCAGACCTCGCCGAGCGAGATCGACCACCACCGGGAGTTCAGCCTGGGAGGCGATGGGCAGGAGCACCTGACCGATCCGGAGCCCGACGGGCAGACCGCCCACGCACTCGGCTGCGGTGGGGCCCGCCGGAAGGGTCGTCGACGTGGTCGTCGTGATGGTCGACGGCGGCGTGGTCGGAGGGGAAACGACGGTGGTCGTGGGGATGGTGACCGACACGGCCACTGTGGTTATCGCGGACGCCGAGGTGGTCGAGGGCGGAGCCACCTCCGACGAGGTGGTCAAAGGCGGAGCCACCTCCGACGAGGTGCCACAGCCTCCCGCTATCAACGCCAACATCAGGGCCAGCGACACCAGCGGCATCCTCGGCAGGCAATCAACTCCCAAGCCGTGTCGCATCCGGCCAGTGGACCATAGATCCGACCCGGCCGGGCCGCGGGTGTGGGCTGACGGGTCCGGCCGTCCAATGGCCGGCCTCCCGCCTAGCGTGGGATCATGCGGACACTGGTGGTGATGCTGCTCGCTGGAATCACCGTCATGGCTGTCCTCTTCTTCGGCCTCGGCGGAAGCCCGACCGACGAGATCGTGATCCTGCCGGTTGCCTCGACCACGCTGGCCCCGGCGGCCACCCCAACAACTGACGCCGCCAACACGTCCGACAGCGACACGCTGGTCGCCGTTACCACCACCGTCGGAATGGTCGAGGCGACCCTGCCCCCCGAACCGCTGGGCACGCTGGCTCCGGTCGAGGGTCTGGGCGTACCCACTCTGAACGCCGCCTCGTCGGTGAGCACCGTGGGCATCGACCGGGTCATGTTCGGCATGACGCTCCACGACGCTCAGGTGGCGGCCGGTAGCCAGTTCACCCCCATCACCCCAGTGGGCCACTGCTTTCTCGTCGTTCCCGAGGCCGGCCAGGCCGGACTCACGTTCTGGGTGGTGGCCGGCACCGTCGAGCGGGTCGACGTCGACACCCGCACCATCACCACCCGCTCAGGCGCCGGCATCGGCGACACCGAGGAACGCATCCGGGAACTGTTCGGCGAACGCATCCACACCACCGCCCTCCCCGACGGCTCGGGGAACCTGCTGGCCTACGTCCCCAAAGACGTGGCCGACGCCACCTACCGGGTGATGTTCTTGTCCAACGGCCTCCAGATCACGCGGGTCTGGGCCGGCCGTCTCCCATGGGCCGAAGAACTCGGCGGCTGCCCCGGCTGAGCCTCCCTTTCGCTGCCGGTCAGTACCCCTCGGGTAGGTCATGGACGTACTCGCCACAACTCACGAACACCGCGCCGTACCCGAGTCGTTCCCCTACCCCGGAGTCCAGGTCAAGGCCGCGGACCCATTCGATGGCCCCTGCGCTGATGGTTCCGTCATGGACGAAGACCTCGAGCGGCCCATCCAATGACGCTTCGTAGCGCACCGAACCGCCGATGGTGAGGCCCACGTACGGCTGGCCGAGGAACCCTTGGATTAGGGCCTCCACCGGTTGGCCGCCATCCGGGTGTCGACCCACCCCGATGGCCGCCACGTCACCAGGCCCCGGCGAGTAACAGGAGAACTCGAGATCCAGCGTCAGGTCACCGATCTGGATCCAACCATTGGTCACTACCTCGGGCACCGTTGTCGTGGTCGACGCCGACGACGTGGTGGGCCCCGGGGGACCTTCATCCAGACCATCACCGCCACACGCGGCACAAGCCAGAAACACGACCAACACCATCGACGAAACCCGCCTCATCACGCCTCCCACCGACGTGGGGTCAACAACTCGACCATCCGGTCGCCATGGCACCGGACCTCCACACCCGCGGGCACGTCGCCCACCAGCACCACGCCCTCGTCGTCGTCCACCACCAGAGCGACTTCGGCCCATCGCTGAGAAACCAGTCGATGGAACGCCACCACGTCGACAGACGCCCAACGCGCGTCCACCCCTTGAAATGCCTCGGCTAGATCGCCCGGCAGTACCAGATCCATCGAACTGAGGTCGGGTCGGCTCCCCGGAGCCGACCACCGGCCGACCTCCTCCCACGAACCCGGTCGATCTGGAGCAGCGAGACGAAGACCGGCAGCCCGCAAGCGCCGGACCAGGTCCCGCCCACGGACCGCCTCGGCGCCCAAGGCAAGGGCCCGCTCACGTACGTCGGTGGGGACGTCGTAGTGGTCGCCTTGGAAGGCCATACGCCGCAGGCCCAGACGACGGGCGAACGCGTGTAGCTCGGCGACGCTCTCGTCGCTCACCAGGTGCGCCCATCGGGCGCCCCGCCAGGGCCACACGGCCTCATCGACCAGCACAGTCACACCGACGATGTTGCCCGACCGGCGGCCCTCGCCGCCACCTTCGCCGCCGACCAGACCGACACCGCTGCCGCGCCGATGAGGTGGGAGACTCGCCCCATGGCGCGCAGTTCCCAGCGGGACGATCTCGAGGCAGTGACCCTTCGCCTTCCCGCGTCCCGACCGGTCGGTGATCTACCGCGGGTCGGGTTGGCCTCCCTGTTGCGGATCCACCGGATCGAACCGTCCGAGATCGGCGACCTGGCCTCGTCGCTCCAGAAACTGGCCGCCGAGATGACCGACGCGGGCTCCGACGTGGTCATCGACTACCGGGTGTCAGCCACCGAGGTGGCCATCGATCTGACTGGCGACGGCCGCACCCTTAGAATCAGCGCGCCGCGTTCCTAGATTCTCGACGCACCACGGCCCACGTGGCCTCACCTACGGTCGAGGTGACGGCCCGCCACGACGATCCGGTGGCCGATTCGAGCGACGCCACCACGGCCTCACATGACAGGTGGATCGGCGTCTCCGGTCCCCGGCTATTCACCCAGACCACGAAACCGTCGTCAGCTAGGCACCGGTCGACCTCAGCGGCGAACAGGAACATGTTCTGCAAGATCAGGACGTCGATCATGCTGTCGGCCAAAGGCAGGGACGAACCATCGGCGCACACCAGCGGCGGCGCTCCGTCCACCGCGTGGCTGAGCATCCCCCACGAAAGGTCAGCCGCCACGTAGCAATCGAACCGATCCCGCAGGTCACGTGCTGATATGCACGTCCCGGCACCCAGCTCGAGCACCGTCCGCCCGGCCACCGCTCCCCGGTCCAGGGCATCCAGCACCGGCGCGTTGCGACGCGGATGGTCACGGGTCGCCGTCCAGTCCGGGGCCAGTGAGTCAAACAATGTTCGGACCTCACCGACCAGCGAGCTGTCCCATGTGTCCGCTCCAGCACCGGCCCCGGCCACCAGCTCGGTGACCTCGCGCATCCGGTGGTTGACCGCCGTTCCCCGGGTGCCCTCGTCGACCCCGTCAAGGCCAGGCAACTTTTCGATCATGCCCACGTACCGGACCGTCGGATTCAGCGGCCGGTCGACCCGAAGCCGCCCTCGCCCCGTTCAGACGGAGGGAGCTCGTCGACCTCGGCGAATCGGCATTCCTCGACCCGTTGAATCACCAGCTGGGCGATGCGTTCGCCGCGAACCACCTCGAAGGGATCGGTGGGATCGGTGTTGACGAGCAGGACCTTCAGCTCCCCCCGGTAGCCCGAGTCGATGAGGC
>ERZ1046876.1438-NODE-1438-length-15674-cov-24.242717_pt1 | contig 15674 bp, 22 predicted proteins | sample MGYA00383094_ERZ1046876 | MGnify/ENA primary metagenome ERZ1046876 (study PRJEB29581, sample SAMEA5548364) | metagenome | biome: marine; feature: coastal; material: water | depth 50 m | study: Short-term variability in the microbial, nano- and picoplankton...
TTTATAAGTGGATAGTTTTAAGTCCAAGATTTGTTGAAAACACATTTAGAAAAGAGCTGTCAAAATAAAAAATTCGAAGTAAAATCAACTAAGAAAACAATTTTAATAGGTACTGATTCTCTTGAACTATTTGCTGAAATGATAAGGAATAGATCTGGCAGATGACCAAACCATAGGCATATCTTATTTTTTTATTCTGTATTCCTTATATTTAAATTGTGAAAAAACTAATTCTACTCTTACTGTTTGTTTCACTTATATCTTGTAATAACAATATTGAGATTAAACCTCAAGTTATAGCTTATTATGCTGGTGATGAGAAATCTATTGATGAATTTGATTTAAAAGGAGTTGATCAAATAATATATAGTTTTTTACACCTTAAGAAAAATAAATTGGCTATTGACAACAAAAAAGATAGTCTTACATTAATAAATGTTGTAAATCAAAAAAAGAAATACCCGAAATTAAAAGTATTAGTTTCCTTAGGCGGGTGGGGAGGATGTGAAACTTGTTCTGAAATTTTTAGTTCAAAAGAAGCTCGAACTGAGTTTGCAATTTCTACAGCCGACATTATAGAATCATTTAATGCAGATGGAATTGATCTTGATTGGGAGTATCCGGGAATTTCCGGATATCCAGGACATACTTACAAACCTGAAGATCGTGAAAACTTTACAGATTTAATAGTACAACTTAGAAAGTATATGGGAAAAGACGACATATTAAGTTTCGCTGCAGGTGCATCTAATAGATTTTTTGAAAATTCAATAGAATGGGATAAAGTAATGCCTTTAGTTAATAATGTTAATCTTATGACCTATGACTTTTATGGATCAGGTTCAACTAAAACCGGACACCATACTGCATTATCTTCGAACAAATTTCAAGACAGATCTGCGGAATCATCTATAGAAGCTTTAATGAATCTAGGGGTAAAGCCAAGTCAAATATTTATAGGAGGAGCTTTTTATATTAAAACATTTAAAAATGTTGCAAATATTAATAATGGTCTCAATCAAAACGCTGAATGGAACAGAAGTTATGACCAAATAAACTTTGAAGATGTAAAATCTAGTTTTAATTTTTATTGGGACGATGTGGCAAATTCCCCATATGCATACGACAGCATAAACAAAATTTTTGCAACTTTTGATGATAATAAATCAATAAAACTTAAATCTAAATATGCTTTGGATAAAAAATTAGGTGGAATTATGTTTTGGCAGTTAATGAATGATAAGAAACAAAATGGTTTGCTAAAGACTATGGTCAATACAATTAAACCATAAATTACCCCCCCCCTCTTTATTTAAATCCAGCAACTTCTAATTTTTGTAAGTTAAACTAACATTTAAACTTGAGTTTCAACTGGCTTTTTAAGTTAGCCTTATTTCAAAAGTTTATTTATGTTATCTATTGTGATTTTCAAAACTACTTTATGTACGGAATCTAAAGGATTTTGCATCTCTATATTTAACCTTTCTAATAGCTCTTCAATAGTGTTATCTTTTTTCATATATCAAAATTAAGCGCAGAATTAAAATAAAAATATGATTATTATCATTAATTAATTAAAACCTTAAACCATAGGCATATCTACTTCTTTTAAAATTATTGTAAATTGTACTTATGAATAATATATTAGAACTTCATTCATTATGGGCATTACCTACTTTATTGGTTACTTTAATCACAATTCTTAAATTTTTGTATTCTTTTATCTCAAGAAAGGAATTCAAAACAGTGGACTTTAGAATAGCATTAATTACTTTGATTTTTAACCATATACAATTAGCAATAGGAATTATTCTATATTATACCTCACCAAAATTTGATTGGTGGAGCGAAGGGATGTCTTCCGTAATGTCTAACTCAGTTTACCGTCAACATTTAGTTGAACATCCAACAATTAATATTATAGGTGTTTTAATTATAACGGTGGGGTGGTCAATCCATAAAAAAACAAACGAAGATTCAAAAAAGTTTTTAAGAATTGGGGCTTTTTATTTTATAGGCCTTGTGCTTATCTTAAGTAGGATTCCTTGGGAGAATTGGCTGTAAAAAATCTAAACCATAGGAATATCTTATTCTTTTAATTTAACAATTCTTATATTTATTAAATGAAAAAATCAAAATCATGGATTATTGGTACAATTGTCGTAGCAATAGCATTACTGATAGATTATTATCTAATTGGGTGGTTCCTTAGTTGAAATCAGACCTAATTACTTTTCTATTTTTATATTCTGGATTTTGGATTTAAATATGATTTTATGAGAAGACAATCAAAACATTTACCTTTTATTTTAGCTGTTTGTTTATTTCTTTTGGGTGTTTCAGACTATAGTGACGAAACTGACCTACTAGACCCATTTAATGAACCCTCTCAGTACTATTTTACAGCTACTTTTTTAATAATGTTTTTTCTTTGGAAGAATAATTACTTTACTCGTAATAAACTGTAGGAATATCTTATTTTGCAATTTTATAACTAACAATGCCTTTAATAGCAACTGACTATAATCCTCCATTTCTTTTTAAAAACAGACATTTTAATACTATTTATAGTTCATTATGTAGAAAAATCGAGCCTGTAAGGTTTAAAAGAAAGCGTATTGAAACTTTAGATAATGATTTTTTAGATATTGACTTTATTGAGAATGGAAGTAAAAAGATTGCAATATTATGTCACGGTCTAGAGGGAAGTAGTGACTCAAAATACATACAAGCTACAGCTAAAATATTAGCTAAAAAAGGCTATTCAATTGCTGCGATGAATTACCGTTTTTGCAGTGGAGAAATTAATCGCCAGCTGATCACATATCACAGCGGGAAAACGGATGATTTACATGCTGTGATTAATTATGTGCTTCCACATTATGATTCTGTTTATTTAGTTGGTTTTAGTTTAGGAGGAAACTTAATTTTAAAATATAACGGAGACGGCTTGTTTAATTTAAGCTCAAAAATTAAGGCTAGCGTAGCTATTTCTGTTCCAGTTGATCTAAAGGGATCGTCGATAGCGTTGCAGCGACGTGAAAACACACTTTATAACTGGCGTTTTTTACGAACCTTATCTAAAAAAATGTATTTGAAACACAAGCAATATCCTGGTGAGTTGGATATAAAATCTTTAAAATTTGTAAAAAAGCTAACGGATTTTGATGAGTATTTTACTAGTAAAATTAATGGCTTTAAAGATGCACAGGATTATTATTTCAAAGCAAGTAGCAAGCAATTTATTCCCAATATTTCAAAACCTACTCTTTTAATTAATGCTATGGATGATCCTTTTTTATCAGAATCCTGTTTTCCAATTAGAGAAGCAAAAATAAACTTAAACTTTAACCTAATGACTCCTCGCTATGGTGGTCATGTAGGTTTTATTTCAAAAGGAAATTTTTATTGGTCAGAACATCAAATTTTAAATTTTCTTGAAAACTACTAAGTGAAAAAATTCAGTATGCTAATTAATTCGATTTTCTAGAGCTTTTGCTTTTTAGCTAAAACTTGCATATCTGCTACAAGATCAGTTTCATCCATAATTTCACGACCTAGAAGAGTTTCAATTATGTCTTCCATAGTAACTAATCCTCTTACTGTACCATACTCGTCTAGGACTATAGAAATATGTTCTCTTTCTTTAATTAATTTATCAAAAGTTTTAGGGATCGGAGATTCATAATCTGAGGTAACAGATTTTCTTTTAATTTCAGAAAGTTTTAAATCTCCTTTTTTCTTAACTATATATTCTAAAATATTATCCTTTAAAACATAACCTGTAATATTATCCATTTTTCCTGTGTAAACTGGAATTCTTGAAAAAGATAAATTAGGATTATTATTATAAAATTCTTCGATGGAAATATTTTCAGATGCAATTTTCATAACAGAAAAAGGTGTCATAATATTTCTGATTCTAACATCTTTGAATTTTATCATATTTTTAATAATATCAGATTCACTTTCCTCAATAACACCTTCTTCTTCAGCAATTTCAGCCATAGTTGAAAAATCTTCTCTCGAAAATAAATTGGTATTTTTAGATTTATTAATAAGTTTTGTAAAAAACTGAAGTAAAAATAATATTCCTGAATATTTAAATACTGGGATAATATTTTTTAAAAAAATTGAAGTTGTTTTTACAAGTTTATGCCAATATGTTGCTCCTAATGTTTTAGGAATTATTTCAGAAACTAGTAAAATTAAGATGGTCATAATTCCAGAAACAATTCCAACAACTAAATCTTCTGTCAGAAGAATTCCAAAAACATCATAAGAACTGCTATTAATTGATGAGTATAATTCCTTGGCTTGTACCCCAACAAGAATTGCTCCAACTGTGTGAGAAATAGTGTTTAGAGTCAGAATTATTATTAGAGGCTCATCAATGTTTTCTTTCATTTTTTGAAGGTTTAAAGCATACTTTTTACCCTCGCTTATCTTGATTTTCAGAAAAGTTGGACTTACACTCAACAAAACAGCTTCTAAAATTGAACAAAAAAATGAAAGCGCTATTGTTGAAACAGCATAAAAAACTAAAAGATTCAAATTGTGTAATGATTTATTTGACTATATAAATTAATGAAAATTTAGATCATTGTTACTATTATTAAGTAAAATAATTTCTGTAACAGAACCAAAATTGAAAAAGATTTCCTTTTAATTTAAAATCAAAAAATTGTGCTATTTACTATTTTTGGATTGATTTTTATTAGCCTTTTCAATGTCTTTTTTTAAGTCAGAATCGTGAGAATCATTGGCATACTTTATCATATATAAATAACCTGTAAGATACAGTGCGCAAACAATGCACCCCATAATGAACATTCCAATATTTTCCATTATTTTCTTTTTAGGTTTCGATTGTCACTTCTTCTTTGTCTTAAAGCGACTGAAGCCGATAGTATAGAAGGAACCCATATTCCGACAAATATTCCTTCTAGTTTATCCCCTGAAAACCAAAGTGTTACCGAATAAACAAAAGATAAGAATGCTAATATTATTGGATAGTATAAACCCCAAAATTCCATAAATTTTCTCATAACTAAATATTTTACTTTAAATAATACAACTTTTGTGCCGTTGTAATAATTTATATAAGCTAGTAGGAGAATTTATCGAAAAGAATATTAAAAATTTTAAGCTTAATTTTTATGAACACAACATTCTTCGTCTTTACATGTACAATATTTTAGATTATATATATGTAGTGCAGATAGAGTGATGGCAGCTATATAAGTGAAAAATTCAGGAATGTGATAGATTTCAAAACTTTCATTAATAATAAAAAAACTAAGTATACTCCAAGCGCTAATTAAAAATATTTTCACATATAAATTAGTTGAGTTTTGTATTGAACGAGTTATGGCTGCTAAGGAGACTATAATGAACAAATAATTTAAAGATTGCCAAAAAAAAGGAACTTCTTGACTTATCGTAGAAGCTTGTGCTTGGGTGATAAATAGTAAAGGAGTCGCTAAACAGTGTAACATACATGTAACAGTTGTAAAAACACCTATGTGGTCAGAACTAATTGATTTTAAATTCATAATTGAATTGCGAAAATAATTATTTTTTATTCATCACAAAAACTATGATTTAAAAAAACAATTTCTTTAAAAATCGTTTATATTTATTTGATGAAAGAATTTACATTAGTGGACTATTCTGCATTTGGATTATGGATCTTAATAAGTATAATACTTTCTTATCTACTAGTTAGAAAATTAAATGTTTTTGGTGGAGGGTACAAAAATCAAAAAATACTTGCTATTGGTCTTATCCTGGGGCACTTATTGTATTTGGTTTGGAAAAAGCTTTGGTTATTTATAGTAAACTAGAAATAGATTTTAATAAATTATCTCAAAAATTATTAATGTAACTTTAGCTTATGAATCAAAAATTCTTGATTTCTGGGATGACGTGTTTAAATTGCAAAGCTTCTATCGAAGATGCTTTAAAAAACTTTGAGGCCATCAATGAATTTACAGTTGATTTTAAAAAAAAAGAATTAGTTGTAAATTCTAAAGAACCCTTAACTAAGTCAACTGTTCAAAACCTATTACCCAAAAAGTATAAAATATTTGAAATAGGTTTTAGTGAAAACCCTGTTAATAAAGAATTTGAAAGTAAAATTCAACAGCTTAAACCATTACTACTAATTATATTTTATATAACATCTGCAAGTGTGCTTATGCATTTTAAAAATTGGAACTGGAATGAGTTTATGCTTGATTTTATGGGCTTATTCTTTATCATTTTTAGTTTTTTTAAAATGCTTGATTTAAATGGGTTCTCACAATCTTTTAAAATGTATGATCCATTAGCAAAACGTATTTTCTTTTATGGTAAGATTTACCCCTTTGTTGAAACATTATTAGGCTTAATGTTTTTAATGAGATTTGAAATTAATATTGCATTAATTTCAACTTTAGGTTTATTATCAGTCACAACAATCGGAGTTTCTAAAGTATTATTACAAAAAAAATCTATTCAGTGCGCCTGTTTAGGGACTGTATTAAAATTACCAATGACTGAAGCCACCATTATTGAAAATTCAATTATGATTGTTATGGCAATCTTTATGATTGTTGGGTAATTTATATTTGAAATATAATTTTTAAAACAATTCAGCCTATATTTGTTTTTTAACCAAAAATTTAAACCAATGAAAAAATTATTATTTTTAGTTTCAATTCTTTTATTTGTGAGTTGTAATCAACAACCAAGCGTGGAATGTCAAACTTTAGAAACCGCAAATGCTCAAATTGAAAAAGACATCAAAACTTATAAAACGGTGTGGGATAAGGTTTTTTTAGAAAGAGATATAAACCTTATTGATTCTGAAAGTTTTGACGAGAATGTAACAGTAGTAACTGCGACTGGAAATGTTACTGGAATAGACTCATTCAAAGGCTATTACAATAACTATTTGACAGGGTTTTCTGACGCTGAATTTACTTTTGTAAATATTTTTGGGCAGGGAGACAACATAGTAAAACACTGGAATTTTAAAGGCACTCATGACGGAGAAATGTTCGGAATTCCTGCTACTGGAAATAAAGTGGATATTAGTGGAACTACTATCGTTAAAATGAAAGATGGAAAAGTATATCAAGAACAAGACTTCTTTGATAATCACTCATTTTTATCACAGTTAGGATTACTGTAATGAAAGTCAATTTTTAATAAAAGTTGAACAAAACTGCAATCTAGGTTATGGAACTAATTGGGTATTTTATGGCCTTATTAATTGGAATCTCTCTAGGATTATTTGGAGGAGGAGGATCTATTTTAGCGGTACCTGTTTTAGCATATATATTTTCTCTAGACGAGAAAGTGGCTACAGCTTATTCATTGTTTATAGTTGGTTTTGCCGCTTTAGTTGGTGGAATAAAACAAAATAGAAATAATAATGTTGACTGGAGAACTGCTTTAGTTTTTGGAATACCCTCATTAGTTGGCGTTTGGATTGTTAGACATTATGTGATTCCTATACTTCCTGATACTCTTTTTTATATTGGGGACTTTCTGTTTTCAAGAAGGATGGGAATGTTTGGGGTTTTTATAATTTTGATGTTCTTGGCAGCATATTCCATGCTGAATAGTAACATAAAAAAAGAAGAATTACACGACATTAATTATAATTACCCACTAATATTAATAGAAGGACTAGTTATTGGAGCCGTTACTGGTTTAGTTGGAGCTGGAGGAGGATTTATAATTATTCCGGCATTAGTTTTACTAACCAATTTAGATATAAAAAAAGCTATTGGAACTTCACTTGTTATTATAGCTTTTAAATCTATTTTTGGGTTTTTCCTTGGTGATGCTTTAATAATGTCAGTTGATTGGAAATTTTTAGTTGTATTTACAACTTTAACGATTATTGGAATGTTTTTAGGAATTTATATTGGAAAATTCATTGATGGAAATAAACTAAAAAAAGGATTTGGCTATTTTGTTTTAGTAATGGCTGTGTTTGTTTTAATAACAGAATTTTTTATTTAATAAAAAACCCCCTTTTTCGAAGGGGGTTTAATTTTTTATAAATAATAATATTTATATTCTTGACAATGTAGAAGTTGCTGTAAAGACTTCTCCATCTGGGCCACTTACAGTATACTTATAGTTGATTTTATCCGCATCATCTGGCGTTAAATTAATTTCCCATGAAGTTACATAAGTATCTTTTTCAAGAGTTAATCCACTCATTTCAGAATCAGTTGCAAAACTTAAAAGGCCATTATTATTTGCAGTAAGTTTTGAAATTGGCTTGTTCTGAAGTCCACAATAATGAGTTAACAATAGCTGATCGTTTTGAAAATTAAATATCGATAACATTTCAGTTCCTCCAGTGTCACTTTCTTCAAGCAAAGCACTTCCATTTGAAGTTACTGTGTAATCCAAAGTAAAATCATCAGAACTTCCGTCTGTTCTTTCAAGCGTACCGGCCCATTTACCCTCTAATTTTTTTAATTCCTCGAAATCATTTGGATTAGATGCAGCTGCAGATTCAGCACTCTCAAAGGCAGCCTCAACAACAACTTTATCAGGTTTAGTTGTGCTGTTACAATTTACAGTTGTTATAGCAATTAATAGTAATAGTAATTTTTTCATAGTTTAATATTTTGATTTTAATAAAGATATTAAAAAACTAATATTTATTAAATATGATTTTTCTCTCTTTCAATAGCATTGTAAATCATTAGAATAAGTAGGCCAAATATTATACCTGAAATTATTAAAAGAATACTGGTTAAACCTGAAACTGAAAATGAAAGTCTAAGTAAAATTGTTGAGATAATAAATCCGGTATTTCTGATTAACTGACTGTACCGTTCAGTGTATTGAAATGAAAGTAAAAGTATAAAGACATCAGCTAAAATTAGTATTGTGAAGAATTCGTTGAAGAAAAGATTGTTGAGATTTTCATTAAAGGATTCTTCAACAAACACACCATTAAACCAATTTACAAAACTGAATATACATATTGTAAATAGAATTGGAAGAAGAACTATACTAACTAATTTTTTTGAGGCAATAAAACGATCTAATTTTTCTGATACTGGTTTTATTGGCAGTTTTTCTTTTGTTATTTTAAATAAGTAAATCAAAAAGAAGATTACTAATACTCCAACAAGATCAAAAACTAACTGTTGGTTATTTGCATTTTCTAGCCAGTTTGCATTTAAGTCAACAAGCGGAATGTCTTTAAATATTTTCCTAATTACTATTAAAGACATTATTTGATATTGTTTTCCAACAGCAGTTGTAAAAGATCTTGGTATATAATAGATAAGTAAAAAAGCTTCGTAAACTAATATAAAAGAAAACGGAGTATATAAAGCTGAAATTGGATTTGAAAATAAGTTTGTTCCAACAACAGATAACTCTATTAAATTATAATTATTTAACAGAATTATACTTAAGTGAATTACAAAGCCTAACGATGCTAAATAAAGAATATATTTTTCAAATTTTTTAATTATTTGTTCAGAAAAAATCTTTGAAAATAAAACCTCTATTTTTTTTTGACTAGTCATAATCCAGTGATTGTTAATTAATTAAAAATAACTCTTTTATTTTTAATTAATTTTTTTGATTTAAGAACATAATATAATAATTAAATACAATAAGTTTTTGTAGAGTTTAAACTATTTTTTTACTTGATGTTTTATTTTAATTTAGACAATTATGGAAAATTAGATTTTATGTCAAAAAAATCATTATTTATTGCTTTTGTAGTTTCACTTGGAGGATTTTTATTTGGATTTGATGCTGGAATAATATCAGGTGTAATGTCATACGTTGGACCAGAATTTAATTTAAATGATGCTCAAACAGGTTGGGTAGTTAGTTCTCCCTCTTTTGCCGCTATGATTGCAATGTTAATTTCAGGAAAACTAAGTGATCAAATTGGCAGAAAAAAAATATTAATTTTTGTTGCTTTTTTATATGCTTTTTCAGCAATAGCTTCAGCATACTCATACAGTTACGAAACTTTATATACAGCCAGAATGATCGGTGGTCTTGCCTTTGGAGCTGCCTTGATTTTAGCTCCAACGTATATTGCAGAAATTTCAAGTTCTGAAAATAGAGGCAAGCTAGTTTCAATTCAACAACTTAATATTGTTTTAGGATTTTTTGCTGCTTTTTTGAGTAACTATTATTTCAATGAGATAAATTCTTCAAGTGACTTTTTTAATGATGATAATGTTTGGCGTTGGATGCTTGGAGTAGAGTTTATTCCAGCTATTATATATTTTATTTTAATGTTTTTTGTTCCAAAAAGTCCAAGATGGTTATTTAATAATAATAAACCAGAGCTTGCAAAAGAAGTTTTAGTTAGTATTCATGGAGAAGAAAAAGCTGAGACAGAAAATAATGCAATTGTTAAAAATATTGAATCAAATGATATAAAAGTAAAAACGAAATTTAGTGATTTGTTTAGTCCAGCACTTCGTTATATAATGGGAGTTGGATTATTACTTGGTATATTACAACAAGTCACGGGAATTAATGCAATTTACTTTTATGCGACTTCAATTTTTAAACAGACAGGAATTGGAACAGACGCAGCATTTTCGTCTGGAGTATTACTAAGTTTTACAACTGTTATATTTACATTGGTTGCTATTTATCTTGTTGATAGAATGGGAAGAAGACCGTTGTTATTGATTGGGATGACCGGTATTGCAATAAGTCTTTTAACTTGCGCTTACGGATTTAATCAGGCAAAGTACAAGCTAACAAAAGAAGGCATTACTGCTTTAGCTTACATTGATTCTAATAAACTTTCAAAATTTGAGGGCGTTGAGTATAATAGTGACGTAGAATTTAAAAATGATATTAAATCTGCAATAGGAAATCAAGTTTATGCAAAAAATGAAGGTTCAATTTTAGAAGCTGCTATAGAGATGAACTCCACTTTAGTTCTTTTAGGAATACTTGGTTTTATTGCTTGTTTTGCATTCTCTTTAGGACCTATTATGTGGGTAATGCTTTCAGAATTATTTCCAAACAAGTTTAGGGGATTAGCTATTGGCGTTATTGGATTTGTGAATTCTTTTGCTAGCTGGACTATACAGCAAATATTTCCATGGGAGTTATCAAATTTAGGCAGTGCATTTACATTTTTAATTTACGGTTTAATAGCATTAGCAGGGACTTTATTGTTTTTAAAAATACTTCCTGAAACAAAAGGTAAATCATTAGAACAAATTGAAATAGAATTTGCACAATAATTTTATGAAAAAAAAAATAATTATATATGCGATTATATTAATAGCTGGATATGCATTAATAGTTACAACCGCTAACAATTCGGTTAATCAACTAAGTGATACTAGTGAATTATGGAAAGTGGATTTTATAGATAATTTTGAATCTTTTAACTCTGATAATTGGCAAGACCAAAGGATTTGGGTTAACAACGAACAGCAGTGTTATGTTCCAAATGGTGAATATAATACAAGAGAAGTAAGTGAGGGTACCCTTAAAATTAGAGTAGTTAATATTGAACAAAAAATAGAGTGTGATAATCTAGATAAATTTGGAAAACAACATCCAGACACCAAATATGTAGCTGGTAGAATAGCCTCAAAAAACAGAAAAGAATTTGTTAAAGGTAAATGGACTGCTAAACTTCGAATTCAAGGTGAAAGTCAGCTTAGTATGTTTCCAGCCTGGTGGATTTTGGGAGCTCAAAATAATGAATCGCCAGTTCAAGAGGAAAACGAAAATGTTTGTTGGCCAATGACTGGTTCGGGCGAAATAGATATCTTTGAACATCATGGTGATTTTGAAAAAGATCATTATACAACTGGAGCGATAAAAAATTTAGGTGATTGTGACAAAGGCGATTGGTGGAGTTTAAGATCTGGTGTAACTACAACTTTAAAAGATTTTCACGAGTATTCAGTTGAGTGGGAAAACAGTGATTTAGTATATAGGCTTGATGGTAAAGAAGTTTACAGAAATCCAGGGCAAGGAGATAAATACCCAGAAGCTATGTTTGCAATTTTAAATTTTGCTAAAATAACTGATTCCCCAATGGATGGAGAATGGGTAATGGAAGTAGATTGGGTAAAACATGAGTCCAAAAACAAATAAAATATGTATAAAAATCTTAAGAAGTTCAAATCTAGATTTGTAACAAGTCTTTTATTTATAATAGTTTTTGTTATTTTTTTTCAAATTGAAAAATTTAAAGATTTTCTGCTTATTAATCTTGTTACCCAACTTTTAGTTTTTTTATTTGCGGCTTGTATCCCTGCTTATTTTACTAAAAGAATGTCATACGTCGATATAGCTTGGCCTTTTGGCCTTGTTTCAATAGGAATAATTACCTTGTTTTTTGGAGAAGGATATCAACCAAGAAAAATTATTATTTCATCACTTTATTTAATAGCAGGACTTAGAATGGGGCTTGGAGCATTAGTTCTATTAAAAAAAGGCTATTTAGATAAAGAACTTCCGAGATATCAATTTCAAAGGCTTAGATGGAATAAAAAAGGCTTTACAAATCATAGATTTTCAATACAATACGAAATTCTTTTGCAATGTTTTGCTAACATTACTTTTCTATCAATTCCTGCAATGTTAATTTCAAACAATACACTTGAGAATTTTACAATTTTAGAAATTACTGGACTTGTTTTATGGATAGTATTTTTTGCAATGGAGCATTTAGCAGATGTTCAAAAACAAGCTTTTTTGATTAATGCAAAAAAAAATAATTTAAAAAATCAAGTATGTAATGTGGGATTATGGAACTATACAAGACATCCAAATTATTTTTCTGAGTGGATGATTTGGAACGCTCTTATTCTGGCTAGTTTTTCATCTCTAGTTTACTCCAAAGAAATCTATATTTTTGTTGGAGTTTTGATTTCTCTTTTATACATCTCTTTTTTGATGTATCAAACTTTAGTTTTTTTAACTGGTGCTGTTCCTTCAGAATATTATTCGTTACTTAAAAGACCAGATTATAAAAAATACCAAAAAACTACAAATATGTTTTTCCCTAATTTATTTAAATGAGTTTAAAAACAGTTTTATTGATAGTCTTATTTGTTTGGGGAATACCAAGTTCTTTTATAAGAAGTAAGTTTAGAAAAATTGTATATCAAACTAACGATTGGATAATTAATATTAAACCGTTGTTTGTTAAGGAAGTAATTGCCCTTTTTTCAAATTTATATCCAGAAAATTCCAATTACATTAAAACCAGAAATTATTATAGAATTTATCTATTAATATACTTAGTATTATTTATAATCTATTATAATCTATGAATCTAACTAACCTTAAAAACTTAAACTATTTACTGATTTCAATAATAACTTTTTTTTATTTTTCCTATTACTTGAAATTGGATTATACAATAATAGGGGTAGTTGGAGAACTTGTACTATTACCAAGTATTTTAGGTCAATTAGGAACTTCAATTTATTTATTGATAAAAGTTTTAAAAAGACAAATTAAAATTAGTTTTCAGATATTATTAATTTGGGTGTTTTCAGTATTACTTGTTTTTTCTTTTTTTGTTTAAGAATAATTACACTCCGTAATGCTTTTTACAAATATTTATATGGTGAAGTGAGTGGCCAATTATAATAAACCCTAAAGCATTAACAGAAATTACTTTGTCAACGACCTTGCCAGTTAATATTTTTTCTTTATTATTAAATGACTCAAAAAGATGGTTTGTTGACTTTCTTAGAAAACGAAATTCATTAATCATTAATAAAGGATCTCTATTTATGGCATCTCCATTTTTAGCATATTCATTTTCATCAAAACTCATCAAAGGATGAGGTTCTTTTCTAGCGATTGATAACGCTCTAAAAGCTAAAATTCTTTCTGTATCAATAACATGTTGAAATAATTGCTTGATTGACCACTTGTGATCTGCATAAGAAAATGTCCATTTTTCAAAGGGAATTTTAGTCCAAAAATCACAAATAATTTCATCATGATTTTTAATAAGTTCACTGTAATTATTTCCGTTTGTTAGATCAATGTAGTTACTAAAAAACGAAGTATATTCCTCTTGTTTTGGTCTTGACATTCAAGTTCAAGGTACAATTAATTGAACTTAGTACACCAATCCTTGTAGGATATCGTTTTGTAATCGTCTGATGGATTTATTTTATATCTAATTTCATTTGTTCCTTCATTACGTTGTATCTCGTAAACAGAAATTATTTCGCGAGAACATAATTCATTACAATAACAAAACAAAGCTTGTTCTTCTGTAACTCCAGAGCTTAAATATGCTTTTTGGGATCCACCACCGGTATTTTCGTTTGTTAAAGTCATATAGTTAATATATTTAAATTGGGTACTTTCAGCAACTTCAAATTCTTCATCAGATGAGCTACACGAGATAATAATTAATGACAGTAATAGAGTTAATTTTTTCATTTTATTATGTTTTTAATTTTAAATTCTTTTTTACACTTTTTCCAATAACTGAAAAAAGATTTTACGTTTTCATTACTTTCAAACATCCAGTCTCTAGAGTCTTCAATTCCTTGATAATTATTTAAAGGATGTTCTTTATAGAAAGTATTTTTAATATCATACTGTTTAACTAAATCAAAAAATGAGCCAACATATATTTGAATGCCTTTTATGTTTTTGGACAATTCAATTGCAAAATCGATACATTTTGAAGAAACAGGGTACTTTTCAAAGGTCTTAGGCTCTAATAGAAAAACTCTGTTATAGTTTTTTTCTTGTCTCCATTTAGGGTCTAAATTGTAGTAATTATAAATTAGAGTAGGACTGTTATTATCAATTTTTAAAATTTTATTTTCGGGTAATTTAGTTGATAATTTTAAATTTTCAGTTTCTTTTAAATTTTTGGGAATTTGTAGTGATTCAAACTTAGAATAATCTATATCAAGAAATGTGTTTCTTTGAACAGTGTAGCAATATTTGTTAATATTTTCCTGATTTGCATAGTATTTTTTATTACTGTTACTCCCGCAAACCCACTGCCAGCTTAGAGCATTACTTCCCCAATCCCCATCAAACAAATTAAAGTACATCCATTTTGCGGGATTTAGCCAATGACTTTTTGCAATATTACACGCTAGCGACGCCAAATACATTCGGTTATGATTGTGCATATAGCCAGTCCTATAAAGTTTATTTACACTGTCATCAATAGCCTCAATGCCGCATTTAGCCTCGTATATTGACTTTGAAATTGAATGATTGGTTACTCCATCTTGCGTTCTTTTTAAGTCAGAATCAATTCGGTTTCCTTCGCGTTTCCAAATTAGTTGCCAATAGTCTCTCCAACATAATTCTTGTACAAATTTTTCAATTTTCCAAAATGGAATTTCTCTTTCAAGAATTTTTTCAAATACATATTTAGTTGAAATCACTCCTCTTGAAATGTAAGGCGATAATTTAGTTACTGAACCATCCACAAAATTTCGATTTTGTGCATATTTAACAGGGTCTATTGATTCAATTTTATCAATGATTTTCGAATAATTTAATTCCATATTTTTTAAAAAAATTAACTTTTATTATTAGGTTTTTATATTCACCTATTTTATTTTTATCATCATAAATAGCAAAGCTTTTAATACCAAATACAAATAACATGCAAAACAATTCTAATTCATCTGGAAAGTGCCCATTTATGC
>ERZ1046876.1441-NODE-1441-length-15669-cov-7.258230_pt1 | contig 15669 bp, 17 predicted proteins | sample MGYA00383094_ERZ1046876 | MGnify/ENA primary metagenome ERZ1046876 (study PRJEB29581, sample SAMEA5548364) | metagenome | biome: marine; feature: coastal; material: water | depth 50 m | study: Short-term variability in the microbial, nano- and picoplankton...
ATACATACGGCGAATTCCAATATTTTCCTCTTAGTCTTCAGGAATTTTTTTCAAAAAAGAGTCTTATAGTAATTGACGAAATTTCCATCGCTTACAATACCTTTACGTAGAATATTCAAGCGGGCTTGCACAGACTTTATTGTTTCTACATCAAATTCCATTTGCGGTACTTTCTCAAAACTATAGTTTTGAGGTAGACTATGTCAAGGAAGAATAGATTATAACAAATTTGATTTTAATTTTCTGGAGAGACTAATGGCAAAAAACCTTATTCCGGCTTTACTCTTAGTGGGTATTTTTGCAGGTTGTTCGCTGCATTCAGGATCTACTTATGAACGCGGAGATATGGGGTCGCCCGCAACTTTTAAAAAGGGTGTTATTTTGTCGGTTCGTGATGTGAAGATTAAAGGAACCGAATCAGGTGCGGGTGCAGCAGCAGGAGCGGTTACGGGAGGCCTTGCTGGTTCAACCTTAGGAGGTAGTACAGCAACCCGAGCATTAGGGGGGTTGGGTGGAGCGGTAATTGGAGGAATAGTTGGTCACACTACGGAAAATTTAATCACCGGTGGCGATGCTTCTGAATTTATAGTTCAGCCTGATGCTGGTGAACCCTATGCGATTGTTCAAGTTAATGATGAAGAGTTGAAAGCAGGAGAAAGGGTCTTAATTATAGAATCGGGAATGTTGCGCATCGTCCGGGATAATTCAGCGGTTAAATAAATTGGAATAATTATGGAAACAAATTATCAGAAGTTAGAGCGGCGGCTAGAAGAGACGAGTCGTTTGGGTGGCATCATGGGAATACTGCATTGGGATCAGGAAGTAATCATGCCCAGCGGTGCTGCAGAATCTCGTGCCAGGCAAATGGGAGTATTAGCTGGAACCATCCATGAAAAAAGTACGGACCCGAAATTAGGGAAATTATTAGACGCTTTGGATAAGGAAAACTCCTTTAATGCTTTCGAAGAATGTAATATTCGTGAAGCCCGGCGCGAGTATGATATGGAAACCAAAGTGCCTAAAGACCTCGTCATGAAACTAGCAGAGCTTTCTTCAAAGGGCCATCAGGTTTGGGTCAAGGCGCGATCGGAGAATAAGTTTTCTGATTTCGCTCCTTTATTAAAACAATTGGTAGAGCTGAAAAAACGATGGGCAGAATATGTTTTTCCAGATCTCCCTTCTTATGATGCGAATATCGATCTCTATGAACGCGGTGGAACAATGGCAAAGATTACACCTGTCTTTGAGACATTAAAATCGGAACTCATCCCATTGATTCGCGATATACAGAAATCGGACTACAAACCCAATACTTCATTCCTTTCGGGAAATTTTCCTGTAGAGAAACAAGAAGGGTTAGGGCGCCGTATAAGTGAAGAAATTGGTTTTGCATTTGATAGAGGTCGTATGGATGTTTCTGTGCACCCCTTTTGCGGTGGTAGTCACCCGACTGATGTTCGTATTACCACTCGGTACCGAACGGATAATTTTATTGAGTCCCTTTATGCAGTTATCCATGAAACTGGTCATGGACTTTATGAACAAGGCAGGATGGAAGTGGGTAGAGACCTGCCCGCCTCGGAAGCACTCAGCATGGGTATCCACGAATCGCAATCCTTATTTTGGGAGCGGATGATTGCCCAAGGCCCAGCTTTTTGCAAAAGTTATTTACCTTTAATAGCGGAAACCTTTCCAGAAAACTTCAATGCTGTTTCAAGTGATCAATTGTATGAAGCCGTTAATGTTAGCGAGCCTTCATACATAAGAGTTGAAGCAGATGAGGTCACATATCCTATGCATGTCATTTTAAGATATGAAATTGAAAAAGGTTTGTTCGATGGTTCTGTAGAAATTAATACTTTGCCCGAGTTATGGAACTCTAAAATGAAAGAATATCTGGGAGTTGAGCCTCCGAGTGATACTTTGGGTGTTTTGCAGGACACGCATTGGAGTGGGGCTGCATTTGGCTATTTCCCCTCTTATACGTTGGGAGCTATTTATGCCAGTCAATTTTATCAAACGTTAGAGCAGGAAAAACCGGATTTGGAAAATGAGATTGAAACTGGGAACCTGGCAACGATACGGCAATGGTTGAATCAGAAAATTCATGAGAAGGGGCGGTTGCTTTCTGTTGCCGACCTGGTCAAACAGGTTACGGGGGATGACTTAAACCCAACCGTGTTTTTGCATTATCTAAAGAAAAAATATCGAAAAATTTATAAGCTCAATTGATATCTTTATGGATCAAAGTGTTCTAAATAGTTTTGCGAATGAACCTGAACGCAAATATTTATATTGTGATAGTTGCAATTCGCTATTGCCTGCACCGGGATATTATTGTGTGCAATGCGAACCGCCTCAGGGGCCGGGATCGGATTCCGAGGGTGAGCTTAAATTTTCGCAGGCGATGTTGCGAATCTGCCTTTTGACTCTTTTATTTTTGGTAATCGCTTTTTACAAGCTGGTTTTAATGTTGATGGTTGGTTTTTCATCCCGCGTACAGGAAATCCCCTTGAAAGTTTCAGAGGATAAAGATTTTAAAGTCTTCTTTAAGGTCAATACGAGGATGGTTAATTTGAGAAACCTGCCAAACATGAAAACCAGCAAGATCATTGGTTCGCTTAGAATGGGAGATCAGGTGGAGGTCTTGGGGGACGATAGAGTTTGGTCAAACGTAAAACTCAAGCCGCAGGCAGGAGAAGAAGCTAAAACAGGCTGGATCGCCACAAAACTTCTCGACTCAGAAATTAAATAGTGTTTACTTAAAGGTTTTTTGCTGTTTCAATAAATGTTTGCTTGAACTCTTCGTAAGTTTTCGTCAAGGGAAACTGAGGAAACTCCTCAATAACATTATCAGGAGCTCTGAATAAAATTCCTGCTTCTGCTTGTTTCAGCATTCCTGTGTCGTTATAAGAATCACCCGCCGCAATAACCTTCAGGTTCAGCCCTTGTAATGCTTTAACCGCTTTTGTTTTTGCGTCGGGGATTCTAAGTTGGAAGTCATTGATTTTTCCTGTTTCATCGATGATCAAGTCATGGCAAAAAAGCGTCGGATAATCGAGCTGTGCCATTAGTGGCCCAGCGAACTGATTAAAAGTATCAGAAAGAATAATCACCTGGAATTCCGATTCGAGCCATGAAAGAAACTCTTTTGCACCTTCTAGAGGGGCAATTCCTTTTATCACTTCTTGTATATCCGATAGCAATAAATTATTTTCGTTAAGAATTTCTAATCGACCCCGCATCAACTCATTGTAGTCGGGAATATCTCGAGTGGTCAGGCGTAGTTTTTCAATGCCCGTTTTTTCTGCAAAAGCAATCCAGATTTCCGGTACTAATACTCCTTCAAGATCAAGACAAGCTACAATCATTTAAATTTCCTTTTTACGTCTTCAAGTTGCATTGGCTGATATTTATTTAGCTCTATTTCTTCTTATGTCTAGCAAGTAACTCCATTCCTCGTTTTTCAGGAGATAGGAGATTAAGGCATATACCAGTATTCCCAATGATATGCAAGTCAGTAGCACCGTTATGCGAATACCAATGGGATCACTTAAATTAAACCAAGCCTCTTTGCAAAAATAAATTGCAATACCCATTGCGCTCGCAGAAATCCCCATTTTAATTGTTGCTCGCAGAATCTTCCTTCCGCCAAGTAGTCCCAGACGTTTTCGAAGGAAATAGGTTAGTAGCACTGCATTAAATAGAGCTGACAGAGATGTTGCAAGAGCCAGCCCGCCATGCTGTAAAGGCCCCATGAGAATGAGATTGAGAACAATATTAAGAATCATTGAATAGATGCCGATTTTCGCAGGGGTCTTGGTGTCTTGAAGGGAATAGAATGCCGGAGCAATAATTTTAATTCCAGAATAAGCGCAAAGCCCTATTGAATAATAAAGTAGAGCTATGGCTGTTCCCTGAGTCGAAGCCTGCAAAAATTCGCCTCGCTCCCATAACGTATTAACAATAGGTTCTCTGAGAATGATGAGTCCTATCGTGGCGGGGATAGTAATGAAGAGGATGAGTCTAATGCTAAAACTTACCGTTTGCACAAGTTCTTTCAATTCGCCTTTTGCAGCATGGCCCGAAAGAGTGGGCAATAACACCACAGCAAGAGCCACCGCAAAAACACCCAATGGAAGTTGTACCAATCTATTGCCGTAATATAGATAAGAAATCGACCCTTCAGGAAGTGTGGATGCCAGTAAGGTATCTACCATAAGATTTAACTCATAAACTGCCAACCCTAAAATGGCCGGGCCCATTAATTTGGCAATTTTGATAACCTCGGGTTGTTTGAAGTGGAGACGTTTTTTCCAGCCATAACCTTTTTTAATAATAGTAGGCAATTGGATTAGGGTCTGTAGAGCCCCACCAACAATGACACCGATGGCAAGACCCATAATCGGTTCATCCATTTGCGGCACCAAAATCAAGATTGCGGCTATCATAGAAACATTTTGCAGGATGGGAGTAGCTGCGGGTAGTGCAAAGACTTTAAGAGAGTTTAAAATTCCCATGGAAAAAGCCGCAAGCCCAATGAAGAACAAATAGGGTGCCATCCAGCGGGTTAAATCGACAGTGAGATTGAATTTCTCTTGATCATCCAGAAAACCTGGCGCAAAAAGAGTGACCACAGCCGGAGAAAATATAAAGAGAGCCAGAGAGGTCACTGTCAACAGGATCAACAGAATGTTAAAAATATTTGCAGTGAGTTCCTGGGCTGCCTGCTGGCCCTGATTCTCTAAGGTTTCTGAAAAAACAGGAATAAATGCGGATGCCACGGCACCTTCGCCTAAAACCCGTCTTTGCATATTGGGGATTCTGAAGGCCACAAAAAAAGCATCTGCTGCTGTAGAAGAGCCAAATGCCATAGCAATAAACATATCTCTTGCGAATCCGAAAATACGGGAAAGAAGTGTCATTCCGCTTACGGCACCTGCAGCTTTGCTTACGTTGTTTTTCATCTGGAGGGAAGGAGGGGATATAAAAATTTCCGAGGTTTCACTGAAAGTAGTATAACAAAGCTGAGATCATTAAATACAAAAAAATGCTACTACTATCAGCATGATATAATAGGAAAATATATAAAAATGGAGCTGTGAGTGCCCAAATTTAAATTACGAGCTAAAGATCAGGTTGTCTTTGACAAGATCACGGAGGCCTATGAAAAAACTGAAATTGTTCAGAGGCAACGGCAATTAACCGCAGGCCGCTGGGACTTTGTTGTGTTTGGTGCTTCTGAAAAAAACCAAACCGTTTTCAGGGAAGGGTTCGCTGAACACGCTACCATTAAACGCGCACCTATTTATATTGCCTCTCTGGCGCAATCGGGTTTGACCAATGTTAATGGGATTCCGATTGAAGAGTTTATTGAAGAAGATGTGCCGGAGAAATATCAAGGGTTGGAAATTGTCCAGGTCGACCCTTTGCGACCTCTGAACATCATAAAAAAGGACAAATACTCTGGTAAAAAAAGTGAAGATAAAATCTGCAAGGAATATGAAGCGGCTAATATTGCTATTATCCGCTCTCCACATGAATCGGATTGGATGATTTCCGTGATGAAATATTTGAATGAATGCGACCAGAACTTTCCCGATTCGGTCCAGCAAATATTTTTGGGACGAACAGCCCCCTATAAATTAAACTGAAATGTTAGTTCAGGCCTTCCTTCTCGTAAACCACATAACCTGAGTCGGTCATGCCAAGGGCCGCGTAGGTGTTTTTTCCGGACAAATTGTTTTGCATGACATATAGGCGCAGGGCTTTCACCTCTGGGTTGTTTCGTGCCAGTTTTTCTACATGATCAAACATGGTACGAAAAACTCCTTTTCCTCTGTGTTCTGGTTGCACGTAAACGCTTTGAAACCACCACATAATCCCATTTCTCCAATCACTCCATTCATGAGTGATCATGGTTTGCCCTATAACTTGCCCATTTAATTTCGCTATAAAATAATGACACTCATCTCTATCTAAGGCATTTGCTATACCCGAAGCTAGTGTTTCGGGGTTAAGTTGTATGTCTTCGGTTTCTTTGGCAAGAGCCTGATTGAATTCGGCGATAACGGGTATATCGGATTTGACGGCTTTTCTTATTTTTATGTCATTAGGCATAGAACTTATAAATCTTGAATAAATCGTTTTGCATAAGAGCGTATATCTTTTCCATTTAAAACATGGAAACGCCTTACTTTTTCTATTGTCTGATTGGAAAAGCGTTTAAGGGGTATATGAATGATCTTTTTCCCATAGCGACGAGCCAGGCGACGCCATGCCATTTGCGGAGAACAAGGTGAAACCACAGTGATATTTTTTTCACGGGAATGAAAAAAAGCCGCTTCTAAAAGTTTTTCTTCCAGAGTTTCCGAAAACCGTAGACGTGGGTCCTGCCAGATATCGAGAATAGGGCGGGGTGGGAAAAGCATCATGCAACCGCCGTAATTAGCTTGTCCTATTCCCGGGCCGATCAGATTTTCCATATACTCCGTTGCATAAAAACAGAGTGTGGACTCATCTTTATGTTCTGCATACCAGGTCTGCCGCCAGTTATATCGATTTGGGTCGGGTTCGGGATCAAACAGAAAAACGATGATTTCAACTTCGCCGCGTGAGGGAGGAATTTCTTTCACGTAAATATCGCCTGTATACCAATGCCGAAGTGTATCGCGAATATCAATTCCATCTTTGACCGATGAGGTGAACTTTTCTGTCCTTGCCAGATCATGGCCTAGCAGAAGTCGAGTTTGTTCGCGAACATGAGTATTGAGGTTTTCTATTTTTTCATCTTCTGGCGGCCAGGAACATTGCCCGTGCGGATCCCATTTATGTTTCCAGTTTTGTTTTTTGTCTAAATCAGGTTCGGGCTTTAAATCCAATGTCCGCCACTCGAACTGAGTTTCTAGAAGACGATTCTTCATTCCTGTGGGCGTAGAATCTTCTGCGTCGAAAACTCCCTTGTCTATTCCCAAGGATATGGTATCGGAGCCATCAATATCAGATTCCTCAAATGGATAGTCTCTCGCAGCTTCGAGAACGGAAATGGCAAAAGGATCACCGCCAAATTGTTTTGCCGAGTTGACCAGAGTGTAGAGATCAGGCAACAACCTCGATTCCATAAGCGTCAGGTTGCGCAAATATTGTAAGAGTATCTGGAATGTTTGCGAAGTAAGATTGTGATAACGAACTTTATGTTTTTTTAGAAACAGGTCGCGTGCGCGCAATAAAATTTCTTTAACCCCATCTATTGGAGCGTTACTGTCCGCTCGCATTTCCTGACGTTTTTTTTCATAAAGATAAGTGATGAAAGGAAACTCGGTTAGTGCAAAAAACAAGGTATTTTTATCGACACGGTTGAGAGAAGGTGTGGCGATACCATCTGCTGGCTTTTTGTACTGCTTGCGTTCATCGAAGGCTTCTTTTATCCAAGGCCAATCAAGGACTGAACAAATGACTAGTATATTGGAAAAATCCATTTCAAGGCAGTGAAGCTGGTAGGCCATCCAATAAGCACGCCAATAATGTTGTGATTTCTCTTCAGGCCGCTTTAGAGTTAAAAGTAACGTGCTTGCGAATTTTTCATATGAGACTTTTTGCAAAGAAAAAGTGTCGGGAAAATGAGTATGCCTGGTTTCATAATTAGAGGTGCTCCAGTCGATAAAGCGGCGGGCAATGCCTTCTTGCTTTGCAACCCGCAAGCCAGAGATGATGGGCTGGCTGGGATCTATTGGTACATAATTAAGTGACCCTTCTGGTTCCAGTTGTGTAGCCAATGTGATTTGCGGGAGCAAATCAATGCCTTCTTCCACAGAACTCTGAAATTCGGGAGGCAGGGCAACCGCAAGACAGTCGCATTTTGTTGATAAAATACGATTCCTGATTTCCCTGGCAAAACTTCCACTGCCGTGAACGGCAGGAAGAAATCGAACACGATCACTGAGTCTGAAAATTTTGTCCATATCGAGGATTTATTTATCGCTATCTGGGTGCAAAGGATTGTCATCGTTAAAAAAGAAATCGCCGAGTCCCATGGGCATTCTTTCGTCTTGGAGAGACCTTTGGTTTCTGGCGGCAAGACTATCCAAGTCGAGCGCGTCATCTCCTAACACCTTGCTGACCGCTTCCTGCCAGAACTCATCTTTGGAAAGCGGATGATCTGCTTCTTGACTCAGACGTTTTAGGGCGTATTGCAGTATATGAATTCCATCTCTGGGAGAAAACTCTAAATCCAATTGATGAGATTTTTGTAGAAATTCGACGGTCATTTTTAAAAGCTCTTCTTCAGAAAAGGGTAGATGATATCGTAGGATTTCCAATTCATCGGCGTAGCTGGGCATACTCATATTTAAAGTGGGTTGCAGTCGCGACAGGATGTAGTCAGGAATCTCAAAAGTAGACTCGTCATTATTCATGGTGACGCAGGTACGGAAATCTTGATGGGCATGAATTTGTATGCCCGCGATAATAGATTCTACATAGCGTCGATGATCCAGCAAGGGGGCGAGAGAAGCCCAGCTTTTTTCATTCATGCGATTGCCTTCATCCAGAATACATATGCCGCCTGTGATCATGGCGCAAACTAAAGGCGATGCATGATAGGAAATGGACCCTTTTTCCGAAAGTACGGGGGTCACTAGCAAGTCTTCAGGACGTGTGTCACTGGTACATTGAAATATATATAAAGGTTGTTTGCGTTGTAGTGCCGCAACCATGGCCAAAGTGGTTTTACCTGTCCCCGGCATTCCCGTGATTCTTGGTGAAAGTGGGTAATCCTTATCAGAAACTACCAGCCAGCAAGCATGAATTTGCTTCAACACTTCATCTTGCCCTATCCAAGTGGGTTGAGTCTTGTCTGGCTTGCTCAGGTGCAGGGTAGTACCATCAATAACTATTGTTTTCTTTATGGAATTTTCGTTGTTCAAAATGTATTCCTTAAATTCTGTTTATTCATAATTGGAAGAGGATACTTTTAGATAGCTGGTACTGTCAAGTGATGCGGCTTTAGTTTGGCACTGTAACATTACATACCATCTCTTTTTTGAAATCGCCAAGGATGTTATAATAACTCTTTTAACTTCCTGGAGAAATATTTAGTGGACGATCTGTTTTTTTGGTTGGGCGTCGTGTTTGCTGGAATAATGATGATCCTATTGGTGAAGTATGCCAAGTTCATTCATGTCCAACCCAAGGTTGAGGCCGAACGTAGGAAAATGAAAGAAGAGGGAACTACCCTGCAAGAGGAAAGTTCCGAAAACAACCCATAATACTTTATCTGATCACTTCAGAATGATACGAAAGACCAGTAAAGAAAGCATAGCACCTTATTTGAGGGATGCTTCCAACTATTCTGGTGGTAAAGCAGAGGAAGTGCTTATTCCTGAAAGTGTGGATGAACTCGTCCGTGCTCTCAAAGATGATTTAAGACCTGTCACCATTTCTGGCGCGGGAACTGGACTAAATGCTTCCAGAATTCCATCCGAAGGTATAGTCATTTCATTGGAGCAATTCAATGAAATGGGGACTGTTAAGAATGGAGAAATCTGGCTGGGCCCAGCTGTGACATTGCTGAATCTGCAAGAACATCTAAAAAATACCAACTGGTTCTATCCCCCTAATCCCACAGAAACCAATGCATCCATCGGCGGCACTTTAGCAACCAATGCTTCGGGATCGCGCAGTTACAAATTTGGTGTGACCCGAAATTTTGTTAATGCGGCAGATTGTATTCTGGCGGATGGAAGAAGAGTGATGGTAAAACGTGGCCATAAAATAACGGAACCACTCCGTATGGATGATGGCAGTGAAATTGGATTTCCTGAAATCAAATATACCACCCCAAACTGCAAAAACGCTGCGGGTTATTTTGTGCAACCTGGAATGGACTGGCTGGACTTATTCATCGGGTCCGATGGCACTTTGGGAATATTTGTAAATATATGTTTGAAATTGCTTCCTCGTCCAGACACTTTTTTAAGCGCTGTCCTGTTTTTTGAAAAAGAAAAATACTGTTGGGACTTGGTTTCCAAAATTAAATCGACAACTTTTGTTTCTCCCTGCTCACTTGAATATTTTGATCGTTTTTCGTTAGAACTATTGCGAGAGAAATATCCGAATATCCCATTACAGGCTGAAGCTGCTTTATTCTTTGAAGAAGATGTTGCAGATCAAAACGATTACGATGCCGCATTGCTAGTATGGATCGAGTTTTTGACCGATAAAAATATTCTTATGGATGAGTCTTGGTTTGCTCATGACCAAAAGGATGTTCAAGCTTTCCATGAATTCAGGCATCAAATTCCAATGCTGGTAAATGAGAAAAATTCTAGAGCAGGCAGGGAAAAAATTGGAACGGATATGGCGGTACCGGATAAATATTTTCACGATATGATGACGTTTTATAACAAGACTCTTTTCGGCAAGGGGCTTCCATACGTTATATTTGGTCATTTAGGCGACAATCATTTGCATATCAATCTGCTTCCAGATTCTTCGCAAGAAAAACTAGCCGAATCTTTGTATGATGAACTTGCAAGAAAAATTATTTCATGGGAGGGGACGGTGTCTGCTGAGCATGGAATAGGGAAGAAGAAGAAAAAATATTTTTATGAAATGGTTGGAGAGGAGAGTATTGAAGGTTTGAAGAAAATTAAAAATGTTCTAGATCCTCAAACGAGGCTTGGGAGAGGAAATGTTCTTTGAAGGGCTGAGGTTCCTAATCGGTTGACAGCTGAATACTAGAAAGAGTAAAATTTTTAGAGTTGCGTGGTTGAGTAAATTAATTCATGCTGTTCAGCCTTATGAGGTGTGGAATTATGCTGGATTCATTTAAAAGCCTGATACTAAACTATTCCTATGAGCCTCTGCAATTTTGCAGTGCCCGCCATGCTCTGATTATGGTTTTTGGTGGTAGAGCCGAAGAATTGGATAATTCTGATTATTGCGTTCGAACGCCCGCTACAAGTTTTGCGATTCCAACTGTGATTAGGGTACTGAAAATGGTTCATCGCAACCATAAAAATGGCATTTCATTCAGCAGAAAAAACATATTGCGCCGTGATAATTACACCTGCCAGTATTGTGGTACCTCCAACCACCCTTTGACGGTTGATCATATTATGCCCAAGTCGAGAGGTGGTAAAACCAATTGGACCAATGTGGTTGTAGCGTGTAAAAGTTGTAATCTGCGAAAAGGAAATCGCACGCCCGTGGAAATCAATATGAAGTTGAAGTGTAAACCAACCAAGCCCGATTATAGTTTTGTTCCTTTTATTATCCCGCCTAGTCCAGATTCCCATCTTGAAACCTGGCAAAAGTACATCCCTCAAAAAATGCTTGCTAAAACTTCAAGCTTTTAGCGTTCTTTGAATTATATATATGATAAGGTTGTAGTTGTTACTGTTTTTTCGTTTGCACACTAGTCCAGCAGGTACTATGGAACCCAAATCACTTATCCAGATCATTTCCGAAGAGGAGTTCTTGAAAATAGTTCAAGAGCCCTGCGAACTGTTTTTTATGGTAGGCAACGATTTCGAAAAAATTGTTGCAGGGAATGATGATGTTTCGAGGAAAATTTATTCAAGGTTGATGCAGGAGTCTGAATATCTGGAAAGTGTTCTGGATGAACATGGGGCTCGTGAGAATAAAGCATGGTCTTTTTTTTCTGAATATATTGCCTGCATTCGAAACCTTGCGATTGTCGCTTTTTATATCAAACATATTCTTGATCGTTATCCTTATTACAAACTAAAGGAACCTAAGGAGATCGATGAAGAGTTTCATTTAGCTGCCAACCATTTGCTGGAATTCATAAACAAATCAATTCTGAATTTGAAAGAAGAAGTTGTCCGTACAGGAAAAATTAACGGATTAAAATGCGCTGTGGATAAGGGGTCGGACGATGAATTTTTTAAGATCGAGTCCAACAAGCGACTTCCGAAAAACATATTGGACGATGAGGTCAAGGAAGACCGGGAACGGGTAATAGATCTTTGTCAAAAATATCGAAAGATAGCTAAATTGATTCAAGAGGTGAAAATTGAAAAGTCAGAAGATATTAAAACTTTTCGAGCTTTAATTCCGTCCAAGCTGGATGAAAAAATTGCTCGTATGTATAAAGAGCATATTCATAGTGTGCAGTCAGAATATGACACGTATGTGAAAAATACATCCCTTGAGAAAGAGCATAAGGAGTTAAGCAATTTCAGAGGCTATGTTTCCATGCCTTTGCATCTTCTGGAAGTGATACTCTGGCTATGCCATTTTTATGAACGGCATGAAGATGATATCCGCCATGGCGAATGTAAACAGAGCATTTCCCGAATGGTCAATAAGGATGAACTTCTCAGTCATATTGTAAATTTTGGCTTTAACTTCAGCCAACATTTCTTGCGTGAAGGAGATAAAATTGCTACCGCTATTCTCAAAAGTTTTGTGGGTAATGTTCGAGCTGAAGTAACCATTCCTCAACCCTTGGGGTTTCATGCTCGACCTTCGACTTATATTTCTCTCATTGCCCGTCAGTATGAAGGTGATCTGCATATGCTTATTGATGGTGATAAGTATAATGCCAAATCGGTTATGAGCCTTTTGCAGGCGGGAGGAGCTCTTGCAGATAAGGGTTATAAAACCGTAGAATTTGAGGGCTCGAAGCAGGCGATTGAGGATGTGAAAGTTCTTTCTCAACATAATTATTGTGAAGAGGGTGAGTTTCCCCGCAAGCTCAGTTATTTAAGGCCAGATGGAGCTTGAGAAACTATTCTTGCTCAGGTGACTAAGCTGATCAATGATCAAGATGAGATTTATGATGTTGTAGATAAAATGGATCAGGTGGTCGGTCAGGCTACTCGACGAGAAATTCATCAAAAAAATCTTTTACACCGTTCCATACATATATTGGTTTTTAATTTTCAAAATGAAGTGTTTTTGCAGAAAAGATCTATGGCCAAAGATGAAAACCCTGGTTTATGGGATACTTCTTCGGCGGGTCATGTCGATGCAGGAGAAACTTATAATGACTGTGCGCATCGTGAGCTATGGGAAGAACTTGGCATAAAGGCAATTTTAAAGCCTTTAGATAAAATCGAAGCCTGTCAGAAAACTTATCAAGAACATGTTCAAATCTATACCTGTAAAACAAATGCTGAAATAAAAATTAATTTGGATGAAATCAGTGAAGGGAAATATTTTGACTTTAAAACTCTTGAACGTGAAATTCAAAGAAATCCGGAACAATTCACATCGTCTTTTAAATTAATTTTAAAAAAATATGGAGCGGTGCTTTCAATTAATTCCTCTATTAAACTATGACTACTTTTGACGTTGTTGTTTATTCCATTTTAGGTTTAAGTGTAATATTTTCCCTTTTTAAGGGATTCGTCAAAGAAATATTCTCCTTACTTTCATATTTGGGTGGTTATCTTATGGCTTCCAAATATCAAGGAGTTTTCTCTCAGCTTATTATGGAAAGTATTCCTAGCAAGCCGATTGCAAAACTGATTGCATTTGCGGGGATTTATATTATGACCGCAATAATAATCTCTCTCATGGGAAGGATTGCGAGGGGGTTTATCATGTCTGCTACCCAATTATCGGGATTTGACCGATTAGCTGGAGGGTTCGTGGGTTTTGCCAGAGGTGTAATCATAGTGGTTGCCCTTACTTTTCCGCTACAGTTTTTCCCTGAAGTCAGTAAAAAGCTTATGAAAGACTCACAAACGGCTCCTCACTTGGCAAAAGTTTTAGCATTTGCAAATCAAAACCCTGATGCTCTAAACATTCGCAAAAAATTGACTGATTTCGATATGGGTGGCATGACAGAGAAATTTGAAGAATTGAAGGAAATGGCTGATCAGTTTGAGGACTTAAAAAAAAGTTTGTCAAATATGGAGGACAACTCAAAGAATGGGGAGAAACCTCAGGATCAGTATTCTAAAGAAGATATTCAAAAACTAACGGATATATTAAAGTCTGTTGAAAAAAAATAAATACATATTTTTACCGCCCTAATTTTTTATGACAACCAAAATTAATATCAACGGTGATATTCAAGATGAAGCGTTTGTTTCGATTCTGGATCATGGGTTTTTGTTTGGAGATAGTGTTTATGAAGTAATTTGCACAGCTCAGGGAAAACCCTATTTTCTGAATGAGCATTTGAAACGGCTTTATGCTTCTGCATCGGGAATTTCATTAAAAATCCCACATGATCAAGAATGGATAAAAAATCAGATTCAAACCACATTGAATTCTGCAGGGAATCCTGAGTCCTACATACGAATTATTGTAACTCGGGGAGTGGGTGATGTAGATATTGATCCCTCGTCCTGCTTTCATCCCAACCTGATTATCTTCGTCAAAAACATTCCTAAAATACCGGATGAGAATTATGAAAAAGGAATTCCCGTTGCGTTGGTATCCATCAAACGAAATTCGCGCGATGCGCTGGACCCTGCCGTCAAAACGGGGAATTATCTGAATAATGTTTTAGCAAGAGTAGAAGCTCAAAAAGTGGGTGCTGCAGATGCCATAATGGTTAATCCTTGGGGACAATTGACAGAAGGCACGACAAGTAATTTATTTTTTGTAAGAGAAGGGCGGCTTTTAACTCCTGAAAAGAACTGCGGAATTCTTTCAGGGATCACACGTGAAAAAATAATTCAACTGGCACATGAAAATGGGATGCCTTTTGAAGAAGGTGCATGGCCTGGGGAAGAGCTTTTGAAGGCTGAGGAAATATTTTTATCGGGAACCGTAAAAAAAGTTATGCCTGTTTCAGTACTCGATAATCGACCCGTTGGATCTGGAAAACCGGGGCCAATAACTCAAAAAATGATGAGGCTTTATTCGGAATTGCTGGAGAGCGTTGCTTAAACCTTTGTTGATTGGAGTACGAATTGTCTTTGTTGGTAGGCCTTACAGGGGGGATGGGATCGGGTAAAACGTTGTCTGCATCCTTTTTTAAAGACTTTGGGGCCTTTATTCTTGATGCAGACCTGATATGTCGGAAACTAGTGGAGCCTGGGCAAGCAGCATGGAAGGAAATCGAGGCTGTTTTTGGAAAAGAAATTTTTACTGGATCGGGGAATTTAGATAGAAGAAAACTTGCCGACATTATTTTTGGTGACCCCGAAAAAAAACAAACTCTGGAAGACATCCTCCATCCCAAGGTATTTGAGTTTGAAAGACTTGAATATGACGCTATACGTAAGGAGCACCCGAATGCCCTGGTCATTGTGGATGCGGCTTTGCTGATAGAATCAGGGAATTATAAGAAAATGGACAAAGTTATTGTCGTAAATTCGGATGAGAAAAACCGAATCAGCCGAATTCTGGCTCGAAGCGAATTGAGCCGGGATGAAATAGCTGACAGAATCAAAAATCAAATGCCCAGTGATGAAAAAGTCCGATATGCAGATTTTGTTCTTGAAAATTCATTGGACAAGGGCAATTTGCTGTCCAAGGTTAAAGAGATACATACAAAATTAGCCCTTTTGGCGGCGGAAAAAAATGAAAAATCAATCCCTTGATGTTGAGTTCTGCTCGCGAAAATCCGTAGAATAATATGATGAATTGTTTTAATTCGATGGATATTAACTATGGCTGAAGATCAGGAAGGAAAAAAAGAAGAACTATCCTCTGACGAAACGGAAGAACTTGAGGCTTTATTAG
>ERZ1046876.1447-NODE-1447-length-15655-cov-5.098013_pt1 | contig 15655 bp, 16 predicted proteins | sample MGYA00383094_ERZ1046876 | MGnify/ENA primary metagenome ERZ1046876 (study PRJEB29581, sample SAMEA5548364) | metagenome | biome: marine; feature: coastal; material: water | depth 50 m | study: Short-term variability in the microbial, nano- and picoplankton...
TGATAGCCAATTATTAAAAAAACTTCCTGAGGGAACTAAGGGAAAAAAATTAACAACTATTATGACAAGTAAAATAACAACTTTTGTTTTAATTTCTTTATTTTTTAAATAAATATCTTTAAAATTAATATAAAGTTTTAAATTATCATCTTCTCCCTCATAGCTCAATACAACACCATTACCAAATTTTTGATGTTTTACTCTTTGCCCAACCTTAAAACCAAGGTTATTATTTTGTTTACTATACTGATGATTTTTCTTATTTTTTATATGCTGATAACTATTAGTTTTAATATTTTCTAATAGTTCTGATGGAATCTCACTAATAAATCTTGACGGCATTAAATAATTATAAGAACCATGTAAATAACGAGAATTAGCATGCGTAATAAATAATAATTTCATAGCTCTAGTAATTGCAACATAACAAAGTCTTCTCTCTTCTTCAATAAAGTCATTACCACTATTTCTATTTTCATTTGGAAATATACCTTCTTCAAGTCCTGTTAAAAATACAACAGGAAATTCTAATCCTTTTGCAGAGTGTATAGTCATAAGTTGAACAGGGTCGTCGTCATATTTAGCCTGATAATCTCCTGCCTCTAAAGCGGCATTATCAAGAAAATCATCTATGATGTTCTCACTATCTATATTATTTCTTATGAAGTTTTCTGCAGTGACAAAAAGCTCTTCAATGTTTTCTTGTTTTGAAATAGATTCTTCACCTTTTTGATCTGAAAAATATGTTTTAAGTTTTGATTCTTTATAGATTCTTATTAGTACGTTATCTAATGATAAATCATTTATATCTAATGATATATTTTCTATTATTGAAACATAACTTAATAAAGAGGTTTTTACTCGAGATGTAATATCATTATTATCGCCATCTGTTAAGAGCTTTATTGTTTTCCATAATGACAAATTATTTTCTTTCGCAGCATTTCTTATTATATCAATAGTTTTCTGTCCTATACCTCTAGGTGGATTATTAATAGTTCTCTCAAAGGCAGCGTCATCATCATGATTCACAATAATTCTTAAATACGCAACCATATCTTTGATTTCAGCACGTTCAAAGAAGCGAAATCCACCATAGATTACATAAGGTATACTGTTTCCATTAAGCTCTTCCTCAAACCTTCTAGATAAAAAGTTATTTCTATATAAGATTGCAATCTCAGATTTTTTATAACCGTCACTAACAAGTGTTTTTATTTTATCAACAATAAATGATGCTTCTTCGTCATTATTATAAGCCTCAAAAATTTTAACTTGGTCACCTCGATTAGTATTAGTCCAAAGTTCCTTTCCAAGTCTATTCTTATTATGAGTAATTAAACTATTAGCAACTTTTAATATTTTATCTGTAGATCTGTAATTCTGCTCTAGTTTAAAAATCTCTACATCACTAAATTGATCTGTAAAGTTTTTTATATTTTTACTAAGCGCACCTCTCCATCCATAAATAGATTGATCATCATCACCAACAGCATACATAGAACCTTTGTTATTGTTCAAAATTTTAAGAAGTTTAAATTGAAGTAAATTAGTATCTTGAAACTCATCGACCATTATATGTTGAAATCTCTGTGTATAGTAAGCTAAGATATTTTCATGTTTTAAAAATAGTTCATATGTTTTTAAAATAAGATCTGCGAAATCAACTGAAAGCGTTTGCTTTAAAATAGATTCATATTCTTTGTACACGACAGTATATGTCTCGTCGTCTTTTTCGCTTATTTTGTCACTTCTTAAACCTTTATCTTTTTTTCTATTTATAAAGGACTGGATTGATTTTGGATCGTATAGTTTGTCATCAAGATTATTAGTTTTTATAATTCTTTTTATAAGTCGTAATTGATCTTGTGAATCCAGTATTGTAAATCTTTCTGAGAGACCAGCTTCTCTCCAATGTATTTTTAAAATTCTTCTACATATTCCATGAAATGTTCCAAACCATAATCCTTGTGAAGATATTTTTAATAAAGATTCAATTCTCTCTTTCATTTCTCGAGAAGCTTTATTAGTAAATGTTAAAGCCATAATATCAGAAGGCCTAATGTTGAAATCTTTGATTAGTTTAGCTACTCGATACGTAAGTACACGTGTTTTACCACTCCCTGCACCTGCTAAGATAAGCTTGTTGCCATCATCACAGTTGACTGCAGTTAGTTGTTGTTTATTTAACGAATCGTTAAAATCGATTCCATTCATTTAGGTTTAGAGATGTACATTAGAGAAGCTAATGATAGCAGAACTTCACCTTTATAGATATCAAGAAAACCAAGAGGTGCAATAAAAACAACTACAAGTAAAATAATTGAAAAATAATAATGATTTCTAATTTTGTGAGAATTTAATTTTTTTTCAATAATTCTTAGTTGTTCAAAATTCTTTGTCAAATCAGAGGAATTGCCACTGTAGTGGTTTGATATTCTTCTAAAGAAAGATGGTATTTCAGGAATTATTTCCATGTAATCATCGAAATTATTTATTATTTTTTTTGCAATAACTTTAGGGCCTTTTTGTTCTTTCATCCACTTCTCAAGAATAGGTTTAGATGTTTTCCATAAATCTAATTCAGGATTAAAATCTCGTCCAAGACCTTCTGTATATAAAAGAGTCTTTTGCATTAAAATTAATTGAGGCTGAACTTCTAATTTAAATCTTCTAGCAGTGTCAAATAAACCAACAATAATATCACTTAATGATACATCTTTTATTGGTTTATCTAACATACACTCACAATTTTCTCTGATAGCACTTTCTAATGAAGGAATGTTTGTATCTTTAGGTACCCATTCACATTCAACATGAAGTTTTGCGACACTAGCATAATCACGATTAAAGAATGCGATAAAGTTTTCAGCTAAATATTTTTTATCAAATTCACTTAAAGATCCCATTATGCCAAAATCAACTAGCACAAACCTAAATGTATCTTCTTGTTTCTGTATAAAAATATTACCTGGATGCATATCTGCATGAAAGAAATTATGTTCAAAAACTTGCACAAAGAAAAGTTCTACTGATTTTTCTGCTATTTCTTCAAAAGATATCCCATCTTCTTCTAATTTCTTCTTATCACTTATTGGAATACCATAAATTCTCTCCATAACCATAACTTTACTAGTAAGGTAAGTACAATAAACTGTAGGTATATATATAAAATCTGAGTCAGTAAAGTTTTTACTAATTTGTTTGGCACTTGCAGCTTCTTTAATAAGGTTTAATTCATCATAGATAACCATTTCATAGTCATTGACAATATCAATAAGATGCATTCTTTTAAAATGATTAGACAATCCCTCAAGATAAGATGCAATATTTTTCATGAGAGATAAATCTTGAATAATTTTAGATTTTATATCAGGTCTTACAACTTTAACGATTACGTCTTCACCTGTTTTAAGTTTTGCCGGATGTACTTGGGCAATGGAAGCAGATGCCATTGGTTTGGTATCGAATGAAGCAAATATTTCTTTAGTGCTCTGACCAAGTTCATCCTCAATAATATTTTTTGCTGTCGTGCCGTCAAATGGCGTGACATGGTCTTGCAGTTTAGCAAGTTCATTTGCAATATCTTCATTTAACAAATCTTTTGTTGTGGATATCATTTGGCCTAACTTTACAAATATAGGCCCCAAATCTTCACAAATCAGACGGATATTCTTTGGCAGGTTAATTGATTTTTTGAATGTAAAAATATTCCATGGTAAGAGTAAGAATAGGTATTTTTTATTACCTATCAAATTAGATCTCATCAAACATTTATCAATATCATACTTAAAGAATAAGAATATTATTTTTAAAACTCTAAGAATATTATTCATTTTATTTTATTGGAAAGTTTTTCTGTTCTACTTTTAATATCGTCTACTTCATCTATATAATTATTTATTTCATCTTTATTAGGTACCAAATCTGTATCATATTTTAAAAAATCAGCTAATGAATTTCTTTTATTCTCACTAGATTCATTTATTTTTTCTTTTATTGGGTCCAATATTGAAAAAATTGACGATGCAGCTTTTTGTCCAACTATCTCTATAATAATACTTCTAAGGATATCTGACTCTTTGAGCAAATTGTTTAAAGAATTCGCAGTTTCTACGTCTCCACTAATATTAATTTTTGATGAAAAGAGATCGCTACCAGAAAACGTACTATAAAATATGAAAGAGGATAATTTTCCAGATATTTCTACGTCAACTTTATTTTCTTCACTTGAAAGTATTATATTTTCTTCTTCAAATTTTATGAACAATACTATATTGATATCTTTGATTGATATTTTAATAGTCTTTGTATTTAACTGATCTTTGAAATAATTATTATATATATTTATTGATGTCTGTGTTTTTAATATTTTATTAATATTTTCAATCAGAGAGTCTTTCATGATTTTTGTCCTATATGAATAGTTGCAACATCTTCTAAAAGATTAATGACCTTAGTTTCAATAAAACCTGTTTTGTCCAACATACTTTTTATTTCATCAGGTGAATAGTATGTTTGTATTGACTCTCCTAAATATCTATAACTATCTTCATCATTTGCAATTACTTTACCTATTTTTGGTATAATATTTAGCGTGTAATATTTGAATAATTTTGAGTAAATTTTATTTCTAGGTTTCTTAAAATCCATTATTAAGAATAACCCGCCGGGTTCGAGTAAATTAAAAATATTTTTTAAAGCTTTTTCATGATTAGAAAAATTTCTAAAGCCAAATGCTACGGTTATTAAATCGAATTTCTTATTAGTAGGCTGATAGTCTTCTATCCCGCTAATTTGATAATCAATATTTGTTATACCTTTATTTATGAGTTTTTGTTCACAAATTTTTATCATATCTGGGTTAGGATCTAGACATGTAATACTAGCGCTAGGATTCTTTTTTAGGATTTCAAGTGTAATATCACCTGTTCCACAGGCTATATCAAGAACAGTTTCTCTAGAATTTATATCACAGAGCTTTAAAAATTGTTTTTTCCAAAGCCTATGTAAACCAAATGACATAATATCATTCATGACATCATATTTATTTGATACAGACGTAAAAACGTTATTAACCTTTTTAGGCTTATCAGATTGATTTATATCTTTATATCCAAATTTTGTTTTAGTCATTACTAACTTCTCTTTCTCTCTGCTCTATATATGTTTTTAATTTTTTTTAGTTTATCCAGAAGTTTCTTTACTTGGTTAATGTTCTTAACCGATATAACAAACACCATCATATTATGCCCTGCATCATGACTATCTGTATAATTTACACTTTCAATATTATGATTACTCTGTGCAATTATAGATGATACTTGGGCTAGAACGCCTCTTTCATTCTCTACCTCTATCATGATAGAGGCACTGAAATTATTATCAACATTTTCACTCCATCGTAATTCAATATTTTCTTCACCTGACTTCATATGTTTAATACTTTTACAGTTGCTCCTGTGTACAACTATTCCTTTGCCTTGACTTGTGTAACCGACTATCATATCGCCAGGTAAAGGATAGCAGCATTTTGCATAGGACATAACCAGTCCTTCGGAACCCTCAATATCATATTTAGTATTACTCTCTAGTTTTTTAAAAGACGGAGCCATTCTTAATGCAATAAGTTTAGGTATCTTGTTACCGAGTCCGATTTCTCTATATAAATCATTTATAGATTTATATTTATATTCAGACAAAATAAATTTAAGAGTTTTTTTAGGAACATCTTTTAGTGAAACTTTTGATTCTTGTAAACTTGTTTTAAGTAGTTTCTCTCCTAATTTTATAGCATCTGTTTCATGTATACTTCTAAGGTAATTCCTTATAGAATTTCTAGCCTTGACTGATATTACAAAATTTAACCACGCTGGATCAGGTTTTGATTTTTCTGATTTTTTAATAATAATTCTTTGTCCGTTTTTTAAGATAGTATTTGGAGGTTGAATTTCTCCATCAATACTCCCTGCTGAATAGTTATTACCTAAATCTGTATGAATAGAGTATGCAAAATCAATCAATGTTGATTTTTTAGGTAATTCAACAATATCTCCTTTAGATGAGAATACATATACTTTTCCAGGATTTAAATCTTCTCTTATACTCCCTAAGAATTCAGTTGGATTCCCGGATTGTTTCTGTATATCTAGTAAATTATTCAACCATTGTTGTTCTCTTGATAGTTTACTTATTGATGAACTTGATTTGTAAAACCAATGGGCCGCAATTCCTGATTGAGCAAGTTGATCCATTTCATGAGTTCTAATTTGGAACTCAATTGGAAGATTATGAGGGCCAAGAACGGTCGTGTGAAGAGATTGATAACCATTAGATTTAGGAATAGCAATATAATCTTTAAATCTACCAGGTATAGGTTTATATAAATTGTGTATGCAGCCGAGGGCTCTATAACAAAAATCAAAGGATTCAGTTATAATTCTTACTCCGAAAATATCATGGATTTGAGAAAATTTTAATTCTTTAGATTTCATTTTCTTATAAATACCATATGCATGTTTTTCTCTAGCCTTAGTTTGACTTTTGATAGATTCAGAATTGAGTTTTTTTGTTACTTCTGCTTGAAGCTTGTTCATCAAAAGTTTTCTGTTCCCTCGAGCTTTATCAATATTTTCACTAAGCACAGAATGTCTTAATGGATAGGCAGTCTGAAATGAGAGATTTTCTAATTCAATAGAAAGATTATGAATACCTAACCTCAGCGCAAGTGGAGCATAAATTTCCAGAGTTTCTCTTGCTATTCTTTTTGCTTTATCTTTGTTAAGAACATTAATAGTGGATAAATTATGCCTTCTATCAGCTAGCTTGATAAGTAAAACTCTTATGTCATTACTCATTGCTAGTATCATTTTTCTTAAATTTGCAGCATCTGCTTCTTCCTTAGAGTTGAAATTGATTTTATCCAACTTACTTACGCCATCAACTAACTCAGCTACTTTTTTACCAAAATCTTTACCTAAATCTTCTAGGCTAATTTTAGTATCTTCTACTACATCATGTAATATCGCAGCCATGATTGTTTCATGATCCAGCTCATACTCAGCTAAATAAGCTGCTGCATGAAGAGGATGTGTAATGTAGTTTTCACCTGATTTTCTTTTTTGCCCTTGATGGGCATCTTTAGCAACTTTAAATGCTTTTTCGATTTTCTTTATTTGATATGAATTAAGATACTTTTGAAGTTTCTTTTTAAAACTAACAAACGCAATATCTTCAACATTTTTTATTTTACTAGGAACAGCCATATACCTAGAATAAGATTTTTATATAGATTTGTCTTCAGTAATTTCTTCTGAAACAGGTGATGGTTGTTCTGTTGAATCTTGACTTTCTGTTACTAAATTAGATTCATCTTGCATGCTATCTTGATTAATTTGTTGTGTTTCAGCAGCTATATCTGCAATAGCCTCTTCCTCGGCAATAGCATCAGAAAATTGTTCTTCGATTTTTTGTTTTCTTCTTGTTTCGAAATATGACATGTCAATTAGACCCTCTGCAATCTCTTTGAGAGCAACAACACTGGGTTTTCCATCATATTCCAACATTGGTTCAGAGCCATCTAACAAATCCTTAGCTCTTTGGCTTGCTAATGAGACAATATCGTATGCGTTATCGATTCTTTTTAAACAGTCTTCTATAGTCACTCTAGCCATGACGTCAGAGTATATCAGAATATTAGTACCTAGCAAGATTCAAAAGAAAATTTAGCTAGTTAAATAGCTTGTTTCTGCTGATTTTTGACCATAAAACGAGAGACTTAAGGGCCTTAAGAGCATAATTGAAGTCATCATTAACAATTGTATAATCAGAAAATCTACTATAATTTAGTTCATTAGCTGCTTGTGAAACTCTTTTATTGATAACCTCGCGGTTATCCAGCCCTCTTGCAATGAGTCTATTTTGAAGCTCTGTAATACTAGGAGGCATAATATAAATTGATATAGCTGAAGGTATAGCTGATTTAATTGACAGCATGCCCTTGTAGTCTATTTCTAAAACAGCATCTTGACCTGATTCAGTAATTTGACGTATTGAATCAAAACTTGTTCCATAAAAATTATCGTATACTTGCTGATGTTCTATAAACTTATTTCCATTAATATTATTAATGAAATCCTTGGTATTTGTAAAAATATAGTCTCTGCCGTTTATTTCCCCAAATCTCATTTTCCTTGTGGTATGCGATATAGTTTGCTTAAGAAAAGAATAGGATAAGCACAATTCTTTAACTAGACTTGTTTTACCACAACCCGATGGAGCGCTTATAATGAAAATATTCGACATATGTTCTGTTAAATTAGAAAATCATAGTTTATCATAAGTTTCAAAGGAGAGGTATATGGGTGATCCATGGAAGTCAATTACACCTAAAGGTGTTCAAGCATTTGTTAATGCTTCTATTGCAACATTAATCGTATGGCTTACAGTTGAAAGTCATTTATCTATTGTTTTCTCATTCCTAGGTAATCTTCTTTCTTCACAAACGGCAGGACTAATTGCATATTATCTAATAGCTGTCTTTATTTTGTACAAACTCTTTTATCAGAGAGGTACATATGATGTTAATCAAAAACGTGCTACTAAATATGCAATATTTTCTATAGTACTTGTTTGGCTTGTTTGGGAAGGTTATTTAGACTTTTTAGTTAATATCCTAGTGCTAGTAGGGATTTTCTCAGCTTTAGCAAACTCAATTATAATTGCATCTGTAATATTCTTAATATTTATCACAGTATATTACGGTCTGCACGGAAAATACTTCACAACACTTATGCTTGAGCATATGCCTTGGGTGATTGCACCTGATAAGTTTCTACCATTTTTCTGGTTATGGATAAATGCTATTACAGCCGGGCTACTAAATGCGTTTGATGTAAATGCCTTTTGGTATTTTGTTGATTTGTTCTTTATTTTTCTTCTTCCTTCGTTATTTATAGGAACTAAAGTTCAAGAGAAACACGGTTTGAGAATTCAAAAAAAAGAAGACTATTTCGACGATTAGTATTATTTACGATATTTCTCAGGAATAATATCTATACCTAACTTATGGCCGACTTTAACAATAAACGCTATAGCAAATAATCCTCCAGGCATAGCAAATATTCCAGCGATACCTAAGCTTTTTAATAAATCAGAAAATTGACGATTAGCTTGATCAAGCTCTTCTTTAGAAATTTGTTCATTATTTAAAATATACTTCTGATATGTCTTAAGCATTTCATTTGATTCTCTAGTTTCATTAGACAATAATGTTTGAATTTTTATTAATGATGCTTTGATATTATTATTTCTAGCTAATAATGATGCATATATTTTATTGAAAATGTTTAAGTCCATATTTTATAAATGCTAATAAAAAATAACTAATATACAATGTATTATGGTTAAAATAATTTATCTAGTAATAATCATAATCTTAGCATTACCAAACACTCTATTAGCTAATGATGAAGGGTATAAATATTATGAAAATGGACAATATGAGAAAGCTTTATCGATATGGACTAAAGAGGTAGAAATGGGTAACACAGAGGCTTTATATAATATTGGGCTGCTTTATTACTTTGGCAAAGGCGTAAAAAAGAATCTTAATATAGCTTTCGATTACTGCAAAAAAGCAGCTTATAGAGGGTCTGGTAGAGCACAAAATAATCTTGCATATATGCATATGAAAGGTTTGGGTACAAAAAAGAATTACATTTATGCATATGCTTGGTCATCAATTGCTGTTGAAAATGGATATAATTCTCAAGGTATAAAAGATGATGTTATAATACACCTAACACCAGCAATGCTGAATGATGCGAATAAATTAATATTAAGTATTATTAGAGAACTAGTTGATGAGTAATCCGATTGAAATAAACATAGAAACTACTTACTTAAGTAGCGAGTCAAACCCTGAAGAGAATAAATACTACTTTTTATATACGGTATTAATCAAAAATAATAGTGATAAAAAAGCAAAACTATTATCTAGGCATTGGATTATTAAAGATGATAATGGAAAAATTCAAGATGTTAAAGGAGAAGGTGTAATTGGAGAACAGCCCGATATCAATCCTGGAGAAGAATTTCAATATACAAGCGGAACCATGATAGAAACATCCCTTGGAACTATGAAAGGTAGTTATCATATGATTGATGATGAAGATAATTATTTTGATGCGACCATTCCAGAGTTTGTTTTATCAACTCCACGCGTGATTCATTAAGATTTATATATTAAGTAAGTGTATGTAAACTTGTTGATATTGTCATAGTTTCTTATTTCACTGATTAATCTCCATTTAGATGGATCAAATTTTGGAAAATAAACATCTCCAACAAATTTTTGTTCTATTATAGTTAATAGAAGATATTCTGAGTATTTCATAGCAATCTCATATATTCTTGAACCTCCAATAATAAATACATCCTTGCTTTGATCGCATGCTTTCAAAGCATCTTCAAAACTTGTAACTACTGTTGCTCTATCGATATTGAGTGATTCATTTTTGGAAATTATAATATTATTTCTACTTTCTAAAACATGTCCAATTGAATCAAATGTTTTCCTGCCCATCACAACATTGTGTGATTGTGTTATTTCTTTAAATCTCTTTAATTCTCCTTTTATGAACCATGGTATTTCACCATTATGGCCTATAACACGATTCTTGCTTAAAGCCGCTATGATTTTAATTGTCATAAATATTATATAGAAACAGGTGCTTTGATATGATCGTATGAATCATATTCAGTTAATTTAATATCCTCATACTGATAAGAAAAGATATTATTCTGTTTATTTATGATCTCTAAGTTGGGTAGTTTTCTTGGTACTCTTTTAAGCTGTAACCTAGCCTGATCAATATGATTAATATATAGATGAGCGTCACCCAGCGTATGAATAAAATCACCTACTTCTAAATCTAATGTTTTAGCAATTATAAAAGTTAAAAGTGCATATGATGCTATGTTAAAGGGAACCCCTAGAAAGACATCAGCGCTTCTCTGATATAACTGACATGACAATTTATTATCAACAACATAGAATTGAAATAGTGCATGACATGGCGGTAATTTCATTTTGTTAAGATCTCCAACATTCCATGCAGAAACAATATGTCTTCTAGAATCTGGATTATTTTTAATTGAGTCCATTAGATTAGAAATCTGATCAATACTCTCTCCGTTTGATGACATCCATGATCTCCACTGAACACCATATACTCTGCCTAAATCTCCATTTTGATCAGCCCATTCATCCCAAATGCTAACACCATTATCATTTAAATATTTAATATTAGAATCCCCCTTAAGGAACCATAACAGTTCATGAACTACTGATGGAAAATGTATTTTTTTAGTAGTGACAAGAGGAAACCCGTCAGCTAAATTAAATCGCATTTGATGGCCGAAGTACGATAACGTTCCAGTTCCTGTTCGATCATTTTTCTTGGAACCAGAATTAAGTAATTTTTTCAATAAATTTTGATATTGTTTCATCTTGATTTTCTATAAATTAGAGCAGCTCCAAAAATAATCATTGGGATGGTCAATAGATGTCCCATTGTAACCCAATCATAGTAGATATATCCAATATGCGCATCGGGTAATCGTACAAATTCTATAGTAAATCTAAAAAAGCCGTACAATAATAAAAAATAACCACTTATAAGACCTGCTTTATTTTTTCTATGGCTAATGATGGACAAAACAATAAAAAGAATAATTCCTTCTAAAAAAGCTTCATAAAGCATTGAAGGATGCCTTGGATACGTATCAACTTTTTCGAAAATCACTCCCCATATTCCAGATGTTTTTGCACCATATAATTCAGAATTAATAAAATTTCCTACTCTACCAAAAAAAAGACCAATAGGTGCATATAATGCTATTACATCTGTAATATCTAAAAGTTCAAGATTGTTAATCTTAGATAAATACAGTGCACCAACTATTGCTCCCACCAAACCTCCATGGAATGACATTCCACCTTCCCAGATAAAAAATATGTGGGTGATATTTGAAAGATAGAATTCTAGGTCATAAAAAATTATATATCCAAGTCTTCCTCCTAGAACCGCAAATAAAAGTATTATTAGTGTAAATTTATCAGCCTGAGATGTTTGAATAGAGATTTTTTTATTTTTTGCAGCAGTGATAACCAAATAGTCTATAATAATGAATGATAAAGCATACATAAAACCATACCAATATAGTTTTATTGAAAAAATCTCTAACATTACAGGATTGATATTGTGAATATATGTCATTAATAATTTAAGATTATAACAGCAAGAATATATATATATAAAAGAAATGAATAAACTTATAAAAGAGAAAAGTTTGTATCTAAAACAACATGCTGATAACCCTGTATTTTGGTACCCATGGGGAGATCAAGCATTTGAGGATGCTAAAAAACTTAATAAGCCTATTATGCTATCAATTGGTTACTCTGCATGTCATTGGTGTCATGTCATGGCTCATGAATCCTTTGAAGATCAGGAGACGGCTGATTTACTAAATAATAATTTTATTAATATCAAAGTAGACAGAGAAGAAAGACCTGATATTGATAAAATTTATCAAATGTCACAAACAATTATAACTGGTAAAAATGGTGGATGGCCTTTAACTATATTTATGGATTATGATAAGTTTCCTTTTTTTGGTGGCACATATTTTCCAAAAGAAGATAAATATGGAATGCTATCATTTAAAAAAATATTAACTAGAGTATTAGATTTCTATGCAAATAATAAAGATGATATTAAAACTCAAAACATTAATGTATTAGAAGTATTTAAAAAATTACAGGAAAGAAAAGTAGATGAAGTCACAATAGATGCTGACTTCAAAAATAAACTGAAAATACAACTTGATTCCATAACTGATACAATCAATGGAGGATTTGGTTCTGCTCCAAAGTTTCCACATTTTCCATCATTAACATTTTGTATAGAAAATAGTAACTCAGAATTAGATAAGAAGAAAATTCTTCATACGTTAGATAGAATGTGTTTAAGCGGGATAAATGACCCCATAGATGGTGGATTTTTTCGTTACTCTGTTGATGATTTATGGATGATCCCACATTTTGAAAAAATGTTATATGATAACGGCCCAATGATGAGCGTCCTATGTGATAGTTATATAAAGTTTGATGAAAGTTTTTATCTAAAAAAAGCAAAAGAAATATTTAATTGGGTTAATAATTTTATGACTTCAGATAATGGCGCCTTCTACTCTACTATAGATGCAGATTCGGAAGGAAAAGAAGGAAAGTATTATATTTTTTCAAAAAAAGAGTTAGATGATAACTTTAATGAATCTGATATCAACTTTATCAAAGAGTATTTTCTAGATATTAATAAAACAAACTTCGAAGGTAACTATCATTTACATGTACATAGAAAAAAAGAAAATTTATTCAAAAAGAATATTAATCAATATGAACATATTATCGATAAATTCTCAGATATAAGAAGGAATAAAATTATGCCTAATATTGATATGAAAATTCTTCTATCTTGGAATTGTTTATATATTAAAGGTTTAATAAAGCTATATAAAATTACGAATGAATCAAAGGTTTTAAATACTATTGATAAAACTCTAGATTTCATCTCAAAAAAAATGATAAAAGATAAAATTATTTACTCATGTTTTAATGATGGAGCATGTTTTCCTGGATATCTTGATGACTATGCTCTTCTAGCGTCAGTGTTAATAGATTATTTATCAATTAAATGGAGTAGTAAATACTACAAATTATGTAAAAGAATATGTGATGATATAATTAATAAATTTGAGGATACAGAAAATGGCGGATATTATTTCACCTCAAATGATCATGAAAAATTATTTTATCGTCCCAAGTCAATTTCAGATGACTCTGTTCCATCTGGATTAGTCTATGCAACAGATGCTTTATTACAAATGGGTTATATATCTGGTAAAAAGAAATTTATTGAATCAGCACTTAGATCAATAAGTTATATAAATAAATCTTTCGGAGATAATATGACTTCTAATGTTAGTGCTATAAATTTATTACATAGTGATAATTTAAATAGAGAAATAGTTATTATTAGGACTAATGCAGATACTTGGAAAACTATTATTAAAGAGAAAATGTACTATACAAAATATATAATATTTATTAATAATGATATTGAAGATCTACCCGATGCATTTACAGCTAAATTAGCAAAAAAGGACTTTGCAGCTTACGTTTGTAAGGGGATGATGTGTTTACAGCCAGAAACTAGTCTGCCAGCCTTTATAGAATCATTGTATGATTAAGATAATAATTTCTATTTATTTATTATTGGTGAGAATGCCGTTTTTATTAATTCTTATACTATTTGGACTTATAGCAATTTTATTTTATCCAAAAAATATTAAATATTTTAAAAAAAGGCATTACTCAATAATGATGATATGGATGAAATATCTCTCTATAGTTTTAGGTATAAGAACTGAAATCAAAGGAAAGGTAGATGCTTCAGCAGATTTATTTGTTTCAAACCATGTTACATATCTTGATATTATTATAATAAATAAATTACTTCCTGTGAATTTTATAGCAAAAGATGAAATTTCTAAATGGCCGATAATTGGAAGTCTTGCTTTTAAGACAGGCACTTTGTTTATTAAAAGAGGAAATAATGTTGAATCAACTAAAATGATACAGGAGATGCAAAATAGATTTAGATTGAATAATAAAATTGTATTTTTCCCAGAAGGAAAAATAGGTAACGGCAAAAGAATCAAGAAGTTTCATTCCAAGCTATTTAAATCAATCGAGAACCGAGAAATGACAATTCAACCAATAGCAATTAGATATCCACAAAATTTTCCTGATAACACTTGCTATTCTAAAGAAATATCATTAAAAAGTGAAAAAGGTGAAATGTTAAGCTTATACTTAGATTTTTTAATGAAGCCAAAGTCTCATGTAATTATGCTCTTCTTAGAGAAGATAAATACACGAGACTATAATGCTCTTGATATGCCAAACATATTGGCTGATAGAATCAACCAAGAGTTAGATAATTTAAATCCTTAAATCATCCCTCGCTTATCAGCTTCCCCGCCAATTTTTACATCAACAGTTATGTCTGATGTAGGCGTCCATTGACAAGCTATTACCATTCCATTGTCCATTTCATCTTTTGTGAGTAAAGAAGTTGGATCGCATGGACTTGTTGGGTATTTACCCTCGCCTTCGACTATTGTTGCTCGACATGATCCGCAACTACCAACTTTACATGAAGCAGGCCAAGCTATTTTTTGTCTTAAAGCTGCTTTCATCAAAAGCTCATTTGGCTCACACATAAAAGTTTCACCAGATCCTTTGACAGTCACTTTCACTGGCTCCTTTTTTTTAAAAAATCCGAATACCATAATTCCCTCCGTATGAATATATTACGAATAAGTGGACACTATAGCATAAGTGCAAGCTTCAAATATAGTGATTTGGCCCAAATAATGCCTTTCTGACTATATCAAGAGATAAATAAAGCAATAAGCTCCGAGTTATAAAAAATAACATGAACGGTAACCAAATATGATTGGGCGTATCAATATCTAACATAATTAAACACGTGAAATACACAAGGCCTGCAATTATCATGATATT
>ERZ1046876.1460-NODE-1460-length-15573-cov-8.323302_pt1 | contig 15573 bp, 9 predicted proteins | sample MGYA00383094_ERZ1046876 | MGnify/ENA primary metagenome ERZ1046876 (study PRJEB29581, sample SAMEA5548364) | metagenome | biome: marine; feature: coastal; material: water | depth 50 m | study: Short-term variability in the microbial, nano- and picoplankton...
TTTGCGTCCGATATCAAGCACGCAGGTGTCGCTGCCTGTTCCCAAATTTATTGTCTCGCCAATAACTTTTTTCCTGTCTACATGTAGAATTTTGTCCAATGCTCGGCAAGTGTCTTCGACAAATAACCAGTCACGCGAGCTGTTGCCATCGCCATGAATAGTGAGTGGTTTATCCTGCAAAGCACTGACAATAAAATTGGGGATAGCCTTTTCCAGATGTTGACATGGACCGTAGTTGTTAAAAGGACGAACGATCACCGCAGGTAAATCGTAAGTTTTAATATAGGAATAAATCAATCGATCGGCACCGGCCTTTGCCGCTGCATAGGGGCTCATCGGGTTCAACGGATGCTCTTCATCCATCTGGTCGGCTAAAGCCGTTCCATAAACCTCTGAAGATGAAATATGAACAAACAATTCTACAGGATTATTCACTGCGGCATTTGCAACCACCTGGGTGCCGATAACGTCGGTTTCGAAAAATATTGCGTTATCATAAATCGATCGAGTCACATGTGACTCTGCGGCAAAGTGAACGACAATATCCGCCTCGGCAACCAGTTTGCCAACAAGGGCAGGATGGGTGATGTTGCCATGAAAAAATTCAAAATGGGAGTTGGATTTTAAAGCAGGAGAAATATTGTCTAGATTGCCAGCGTAAGTCAGCGCATCGAGGAGCAAAATTTTGTAATCGGGATAACAGCGGTGGATGTAGTTAATAAAATTACTACCAATAAAACCAGCGCCGCCTGTGATCAGTAATTTTTTCTTAAATTCGCTCATTTTTTTTATTCAATATATGGGATAAAAAACCATATCGTTACAATATTATATACAAGGGTCCAATTATTCTTTACGGGAAAATGGCGGAAATCCTTTAATTATAAGAGGGAAAGGGGTTTTAGAGGAGGAAACAGGGCGAAAAACCGCCCCTTTTACAGAAATAGCGAAATCAGAGCAAGATGGAGAAATCTAAATCATGCTGACCAGCTTTTTGATGGTTTTTTCGATTCCCTCCGCCACTTCAGAAATACTTTGGCCGACCATATAGGCGGGGGTCGAAATAATTTTATTTTCTTCGTCAAAAACAAAATCAGTCGCGGCACATTCCTGATGCTGACTCCCCATAGCTTCTATCATGCCAATGCCTTCTTTATCGTTACCAATCGTCAAAGTGGGTTTGGCCGTTTCACTTTGGTAGATTTTTGCCATCATAGCCGGAGCGATACATAAGGCCGCTTGTGGTTTTTTCTTGGCGGCAAACTCTTTCACTAGCCTGATGACTTCGGGGTTTACATCGCATTCATCGCCTTTTTCTGCAAAGTTTGAGAGGTTCTTGGCCGCACCGAATCCACCGGGTAGCACCAGAGCATCGATATCATCAGCTTTGATTGCATTGATATCGCGGATTTCTCCCCGGGCAATGCGAGCCGACTCCACCAGCACGTTGCGTTTTTCCGTTGGCATTTCCTGCCCATTGTGATGATTGATCACGTGCATTTGATCGATATCGGGGGCCATGCATACCGCTTTGGCACCGGCACGATCGATTGCCAAAAGAGTGATGACCGCCTCATGAATCTCCGATCCGTCATACACACCGCACCCTGAAAGAACGACACCAATTTTTTTCATAGTTATTTCCCTTCTAAATATAAGAACTCGATATGAGATGATTTTTAATTGAAGGCCAATTCTACCACCCTCTAACAGGGGAGGCAACGTTCGCAGATAAACCAATAAAAAATGAATACGGATGAACGTTGATTATTAAATCTTATGTTAAAAAGAGGAGATTACTTTTTCCTGAGGCCGGTAGTTATGGGCAAACGCCTGTCCTTGCCGAAGGCTTTTGGGGTGATTTTGACACCGGGAGGGCCTTGTCGACGTTTGTATTCACTGGCATCCACCAATTTTGCAACTCGTTTGATATCCGCTTTCGACAAGCCGGGGATTTTTATTTCTTCGACCGATTTATCTTCTTCAATATATTTTAACAAGACAGGGTCCATTAAATCGTAGGCAGGCAACGAATCGGTATCTCGTTGGTCGGGCCGTAGTTCTGCCGAAGGTTCTTTCGTGATGATGGACTCGGGGATGATTTCTTTTTCGTCATTGAGCCAACGCGAAATTTTATAGACCCAAACTTTCGGTACGTCTTTGATAACGGCGAATCCCCCGGCCATATCCCCATAAAGAGTGCAATACCCCACGCTGAATTCACTTTTATTTCCCGTGGCCAGAACCATCCACCCCATTTTATTGGAAAGCGCCATGAGCAAGTTGCCGCGTATTCTTGCCTGCAGATTTTCTTCCGCCAATCCAGAATCCGTTCCTTTAAATGGTTTTGCAAGAATGTGATCGTATGCCTTCATGGCTTTTTCTATGGGAAGCGTCAAAGTATCAATGTTTATGTTCTTCGCCAGATCGAGAGAATCCTGAACGCTGCCTTCTGAAGAATAGGGCGAGGGCATCAACACCCCTACCACGTTTTCTGGGCCTAACGCTTGTGCAGCTATGGCTGCGGTCAACGCCGAATCGATGCCGCCGCTCAGACCCAGCACAACTTTAGAAAATCCGTTCTTGGAAATGTAGTCACGAGTTCCTAAAACCAGTGCTGAGAAAATTTCTTCCAACTCTGTTTTTTTACGGTAAATATGAGAGGGAAGGGCAGGGTATTTTTTTTGTTTCGATAGCTCCGCCGGTGCGCGGTAAGTTTTAATGTTGATTGATGGTTTTTTCTTTGGTTTAGGAGTGATTGCAATGTCGGAAAAAATCAATTCTTCTGCGAAAGAATTCCCCTGTGTGACAATTTCCCCATCAGGTGTCACCATCAGACTTTGCCCGTCAAAGACCAGTTCATCCTGGCCGCCGACCAGATTGACGTAAGCAATATGCGAGCGGTAACTGCGTGCGCGTTGCTGGATCATTTTTCTTCGCGTTTTGTCTTTTCCTTTGTGGAAGGGAGAAGAAGAAATGTTCAATAGCAGGTCTACTCCGCCTTTACTACACAGGGTTTTTCCCGGTCCCGATTCTTCCCAGATATCTTCGCAAATCGTAATACCCAGTGTTGCTCCTTTTAATGCAAACCGAACGGGAGTGTCGCCTTCCTGAAAATATCTTTTTTCATCGAATACACCGTAATTTGGAAGAAGCATTTTGCGGCAAGTGCCCATGTGTTTGCCATCGCAAAGCAGGGCCGCAGAATTATAGATGGCGTTGCCGTGTTTTTCTGCAAAACCGACAATGGCTGTCAACCCTCGGATATGAGGTATAATTTTCTCCATGGCATTATGACTTTTCTTTAAAAAACTTTCTTTTAACAACAAGTCTTCAGGTGGATAACCCGTGATCGCTAATTCTGGGAAAAGAATCACATCAGCACCCATTTTTCGGGCCTGTTTTAAATGGCTTTTTATTTTGTTGGTATTGTAATCAAAATCGCCGACCATCGAATTCATTTGCGCCAGAGCAATTCGCAGGACAGTTCCTGAGCTTTTTGGCATTGATTTAGTGTTCTTTTTACTTGCAAGCATTTTCGACTTGTTTTTCAGGCGGATTCTTGGGAAATTAATATTCCATTCCGTTTGGCAGATTATACTACAATAGATATTAATCCTTAATTATCTGAGCAAGAAAAAGATTTATCGAAATATGACTGAAACTAATCAAGCAGAAGAGAGTATTAAACATTCTATTAATAAAAACGGGTTCCCCGAAAAAGTCGTTCGGCTTCCGTTCAAGCCGGTTTACGATGCCTGTAAAAAACACGGCACAAATTTGTCGGATGTTTTAGATAATTTGCAAGAACAGCAGATTTTTGGGAAAATCATTGGCAATCATGTTGAGTTTCGTTCTCGGGAGAAAATCGATTTCAAATCACCCAACCCTTCTTCTGCCAAGGATGACTTCTCGTGGGTAAAAGGTGCGGCGGGAAATATGGAAGGATTCCAGGACGCTGCAAAAGAAGCCATGGAAAAAATGACTCCCGAACAAATGCAGGAGATTCGTAAATCTGTTGAATCCATGAGTGATGAAGAAAAAATGAATATAATGAAAATGTTCTCCCAGCGATTCGATCCTTCCAAATAATTTAATTCAAAATACCTATGCTAATTTTTTCTAAAGATATCGGTCAACGAGACCACACCCATGCGCTGGAAGACAAACTTCCAGATTTAAAAAACTATATGGAATACCAAAGAAAACTGTTTCCATACACCGTTGTTCGGGCGGGATTAGACCTCGCCTACAAAGAGGTCGATGACATGCTAAATTTTGTCGATAACGATTATCGTCCGCCTGCTGACAGCAATCGGCAAGAATATCCGGCAGATGTTGATCAGTGGTACCGTCAACGGTTTCCCTGGTCGTCCGCATTTTTAAAAATGGAGGACATGCATTACACTTTGGTAACTCTTATTAAAGTAATGGACTCCTTCCGGACTCACGAAACGGGAAACAGTTATCATTGGACTGTTTTGTACGATTCCGTTCACAATATTATTCAGGTTTATAACAGTCTCATTCGGGAGAAACCAGATCAATCGAGAGATATCCATTTGAGCAGTGGAGTTGAAGTGGACTTCGATGACTTTGTCAATAATTATTGGCTGAATCTCGATTTTATGATTTTTTCACAAGCCGACTTTCCGCACGCCCGACATATGAAAAGAAAAGCAGCGATTGAGGAGACGATCCAACAGTGCATGGCAGAAGGTGAGGAGCCTTTGGTTGCCCTGGAAAACCTGAAGTCGGATTTAAAACCCGATGAAGCTACGCTAAAACTTCTAAGGCGCGATCCGGTTGAAAATCGGCTGCTTGAATTGGTCAGTCATCCTGAAACGGGAACACAATATGACAGTATCAATAAAGAATTTATAGAACACCAGCAGTACGGAAAAATCTCGATTATTGATGCCGATTATTTGGCTAATCATGAACACGCATTGAAATAGAGATCAAGGAGCGAAGCTGAAAGAGTCTATCTGACTCAAGCTGAACAGAGGTTTGGGAGCCCTCTTGGGAGTTTTAGGTGAAGATTGGTAAGAGGCTCTTTTTCTTCCAGACGTATCTTCAAAAGAGGTTGAAGATTTCTGTGCGGCCTTTCTAAAAGAAATCTCAGCTACCTGCTCTTTTTCGAAAGTTGTTTTGGGTCGTCTGGTAAGAACTCTTCTTGATGACCTTTTTCTCTCGGCTATTTGACTGTTTTCAATGCCAGTGCCTTCCCAGACATTTTCAAGATTTTCCAGACCCTCAAAATAGACCACTGTTTCTTCATCAATTTCTACCAATTCTTTTGCTTCGCTAAACAAATCAAGGGGAGGAAGTTTGTTTCTATTAGCTCTTGCTGGATCAAGGTCTAAATACCTTGATGGAGCAATTGCCAGTTGAGGGAATAATTGCCCTGTTGTTTCGTCAGCTCGCTGACTTAACATTTTACCCCTAACCGGTATGTTTCCCGTATCACGCCTAGTGAATACTACTGATCCTGAAAAAGCGGTTGCGTTTTGTTGATTTGTAGCGGAACGTATAAATGAGACGTTAATATTTCCGGTTCCAGCATGAGCAATTTTAAAAATATCGATAGCATTTGATTCGAAGATGTTGATATCTCCTGATGTGGAATTGTCAATATCAACCGAGCCCAGGTTTGTTTCAATAGCGTTGCCTGATGTTCCAAATCCTGTTACCAGGTCGGCTACCAGTCTTCCCCCGGTACTAATATCCAAAGAGCTTGTGTCACCATCGCGAACGCCTCCATTTGCTGAAGTCAAAGTGATGGAAGTGGTAGAAGAATTTGAGGTGGTGAGCAAGCCAAGAGTAATATCTTGATCTGCTGACAAGTTAATAGTCCCTGTTCCTGCGTTGAAAGAGCCTCCTGTTGCCATTGTTATTGCACCCCCGCTACTCTCTGCCTTTGCAATTATATTTCCCGAGGTGGTAACGTTTCCACTAACATTTAGTGAGTTGGTGCCAGTCACTGTCACAGTAAGGTCGCCGCCTATTGTGGACTTTCCCAATGTCAAATCACTGTTGCTAACCACTGTTGCGTTGGCGGATCCGGATGTGTTGAAGCTAGCTGTGCTGGCGACATTTAATATGCCAGCCCCTGCAATTGCCCCTTCGGATGTTGCAGTCAACGAACCAGTAGTAGTTAGATCAACGCCAAAGCCCACGCCGCCTGTTCCAGCATTAATGGTTATATTTCCCAAGCCTGATGAAGCTGTGCCAGAAAAGTTAACAGAACTTCCCGCTGCAGTCGCGTTCAAGGTTAATGGTCCAGAAAAAGAAGTTACGTTGTCTACTGTGATGGTTCCGTTGGAACTGTTTCCTATTATCAGATCTGTAGACGTGATCTGACTGAGTTCCGTATTGTCCAAAGAAAAACTGCCAGCACCCGAGCCAAGTCCTATGGTCTGACCGGATTGCGATACCAATAATGTAGCCGTGCCTGAATTGATTGCGCTACTGGCACCCAACGCCATATTGCTGGAACTGACAGATAAAGAGTTACTACTGGTGTTCAATGTTTGGCCTGCTGAGATTGTAAAAATACCACTGCCGTTTGCGTCACTATCTGAATCGAAGCTTGTTGTGCCGTTAGTAGTTAGGTTGGAAGAAAGAGTAATTCCATTTCCGGCATTCACGGTTACGGCCTGAAAAGTAGAATCGGAATTTTCAAAAATAACCGATGACCCCGAAGATGTTGCATTTAAAGTTACTGATGTGAACTGGTCGGTATCCGTTGAAGAAATCCCCTCTAACGTGATATTGCCATTGGTGCTATCGCCAACGATCAAGTTCCCGGCTGTAATTTTTCCTAACTCGGTGGAAGTCAAACTCAAACCACAGGTGCCGCCGCAGTTGGAAGCTCCTAAACCGATGGTGGCATTGGCCAGATTCGTTTGAATTGTTGTCGATGCGGTACCGCTGCTTAATGTCGACCCTCCAATTGTCAGCCCATTTGATTTAATGACAATAGCGCCAGATACTATGAAATCATTGTTGAGGTTTATCGCTCCGGTGGATTCAAGCGTTATCGCTCCTGCGGTCGTGATGTTGCTGGTGGACGAAGCCAATGTGATGTCTCCGGCAGAGGTAATGGTGCTGGTGTTGATGACCAGCCCTGTTGTGCCAGACAAAGTCATTGCCCCTTGCCCCGTTATGGTTCCTCCACTTTGACCGATGGTCAGTTCTCCCACAAGATTCAATGAAGTTCCAGATGCAAGGGTTATGCTGCTATTGATCAGGTTGAGATCACCGGTAATCAGAGCCAGTTCAGCATTGCTGATATTCATTCCGGCAAACCCGGAAGTAAATCCCAATCCTAAACTTCCGCTGTTCGATACATTGATGGTGGTTGCGCTGGTGCCTGTATTTATCGACCCTGTTAAACTCAAATCACTGGCCGTGATAGTCAAAGCGTTATTGGTTGTAGATAAAGCTCCGGAAATGGTTGTGGTGCCGGTGCCTGAATTCAGACTCGCCGTTCCATTTGCAGAAAGACCGGCAAGAGAGATTCCCGAGCTTGCAGTCAAACTAGCTGTCGTCACTGAAGTCAGCGAATTGCTTGCGGTGATACTGCCTGTGGAGTTCAGAGTGAGAGAACCATTATTAGCTGTAATAGTAGTCCCGCCTAAGGTTATATTTCCTCCGGAAATGCTCATGCCGCTTGCCAGAGAAAGCGAGCTTCCCCCTTGTAGATTGATGTTTCCTGTCGCCGTTAGCGTGCTGTTGCTGAGAGTTAAGCCGCTATTGGCAGTCATCGTCACCGCACCTTGAGATACCAGAGTATTATCGACATTGACTGTTGATCCGGTAGAGGTAAGAACCAGAGCTCCCGCAGAGTTTGTATTGCTGGCGCTAAGTGTCAAGGCACCTGCCGAACTCAAAGTAATTCCACTTCCCAGTGCTAATACTGAAGAGTTTGCGTCGATGTTTAAGTTGCCAGAAGATGTAGTAATGCCGCCATTCAAAGTAATGCCAGAATTCGCTGTCAGGGCAACTATACCGGCGGCTGTTAAATTACCTGTTGTCGTGATGCTGGTAGGTGCTGTCAACGTCAACCCGGCAGCTGCAGTCATGCCGCCGGTAATGGCACTCAAGCTTATAGATGTTGCGCTATTTAAAGAAACGCCGCTGGCAAAGGTAATATTATCTTGTGGATCGAGTGAATCGATGCCGCTATCGGAGTCTCCGTTTAAGCTAATTGCTCCTGTGGTTGTGGTGATATTGGCATTGACATTAATTCCATTTATGGCTTGTGCTTCCAGTGAAGAAAACGAAGAGTCGGCCTGAAAAATAATGGCACCATTTGAGCCCGAGACATGAGTGTCCACATCCATTAAAACACCTTCACTAAAAGAAGTGAGGGTAATTCCATCTACGGTGATATCACCGTTTAGGGTTCCGCCGATGGTGAGCTTATTGCCGCTGATGTTATTCAGCTCAGATTGCACGATGGACATATCGCATAGACTTGCGGAACCAACTCCACAACCCGATAATGCGCTTCCACCTAAGAAAATATTTGTTTTCGATCCGATGGTTACATTACCGGTGCCACTGCTAATATTTTCAACAAGATTTAAGGTCCTTCCTGTTAACGAAATATCTCCTCCGTTCGAAGTCAAATTTCCTATGACCAGATCACCACTTGCCTCAAAAATAATGTCCCCACCCTGGGTACGGATTTCATCATTCCTATCGATAAATCGGATGGCACCTTCAGCTGAAGTGATATTTCCATTGCTGTCTTTGCTGATAGAATTTTTTAATGTTTTGAATGTAACCGTGTTGCCGTTGCCTTGTTGCAGGCTGAGAAGGTCGTCAGCCAAATTACCGACGATGATTTCATTGTCCGCTTGAAGAATGATATTGGTAGTCGCCCCAACGTTCTCAAGGGTATTTTCAAATATCGTAGTGAAGGTGGCCGCGCCACTGGCAGTAGTAGAGCCGGAACCACTTGAAATTGTGATGGTGTCAGGATCAAGAAGCAGGATGCCGGTTTTTCCATTGGCAGCGGTGGTGTCTACTGACCCATCAAAAAACAATTCTTCTTTTCCTGAGACCTCTACGAAACCTCCATCGCCAAAATATTTTCCGCCACGCCCTTTGACAATCCCCTGAAAATGCATTCTTCGATCTGCCCAGAAAATCGTTCTGCCGCCATTCCCATAATTCACTGCATCTGCAAATATCTGTGTGTCTGGCCCAATATAAGTATCCAATGCATTGGGAACGGTGCCATTGCCTTGATAGTCGCCGCCAAATAATAATGCCCCCCCTCCTGAATCGCCAGAAATGTCGATGAAGCCTGTTCCGTACAAGCCAACCAGATGACCCAGAACATTAACCTCACCCCCGGTTTCGCCTGCGTTGTAACCCGAAGCATCGAGCGTTCCTGAAACATGGACATCGCCTTCATCGCCACCCATCAAAATTATTTTTCCATTTTTCTCCATAACTGACCGTGCCTGAATCACGCCATCCATATTGATCGCGTGATCCACGATATCCTGTGCGGCATTAACATCCAGCCGAACCACACCCCCATCCGCAAAAATGCTGCCACTGTTAGTGACCAGAGACGATAGGGTTTCTCCATTCATTCCTGTTACCTGGTCTACCACTTTGCTGTCGATTCCCAGATTGATCAATTGATCACCATAAAAATCGAGGGTAAAAGTTTTGCCCGAAGCCAGACTCACTTTCCCCAGTCGGGCATTGATCACTCCCAGGTTTTGTACGCCCGGTGCCACCAATGCCACCAGGCCGCCTTCGGCAGCGGTTATCGTGCCTTGATTGACTATTGTGTTCGAAAAACTGGAGGGGATATCGAAATTATAATTTTCACTCAAAAAATTTGAATTGGTAATATTACTGGTTGTTGCCACTAGACCATGCACGTCCACTTGCGCATTGTTACCAAAGAAAACTCCATTGGGATTAACCAACCACAAATCACCGTTTGATGTCAGTTTTCCTAAAATTTGTGAGGGATCATTTCCCGTTACCCGGTTCAAAGTAACGCCACCCTGTGATAACTGGAAGTCAACGTGTTCCATCGTATTGATGTTAAAACTTCCCCAATCAATGATCGCCTTGTCAGTGCCCTGATAAATATTCATAGTTTCAGGAGTGACCGTATCAATGGTCACTGAACCAGACTGAATCGTTGGGTCGGTAGGAAGCGCAAAAACGATCGAAGGGAAAATGCCTACTAGATAAGTCAAAAATGAAACCAGAAAGATTGCCCAGTTGCTCGGCTTTCGGGAAAGCTGGAATGCTCGTCTCGGGCGAGAAGACGATTTCTCACGGAGGAAAGGCATTGTCGGTTTTTCTCCGGCCTTTACCGCGCCAAATGCCATCCGGTTCATTTTAAAAACGTTCATCTGCAACCTTAAAAATGTGTCGACAAGCTGAAAAACATTCGGGTGTCCTTGTTGCTCTCTGCCGACACATCTCGGTTGAGAGGCTTGTCAAATTCGACATACCCTGAAATATAATCCGTAACGTTGAACCTCAATCCCATACCAATAGAACTGAGGTCTTGTTTGCTGGAACCTGTTGAGGTTTTGATCCGACTCCAAACAGTTCCATAATCGAAAAATGTATACGCTTGGATGTCTTGAATATAGGATTTCTTAAATTGGAAGGTCTTTTGTAGTTCAAGTTTTAAAGCCAAGCCATGGTCACCTGTAATTTCTGAAGGATCAAAAGCTCGTCCGAATTGCGAGCCACCTACTCCAAACTCTTCGGATGCCAATAGTTTTACAAAGGAGTATTGCCACGAAGCCGCACCCAATAACATCCAGGAAGGAGCCAGTTGTTGCAGTCGAAGCGCTTCACCAGAAATTTTTGAAAAGCTGGCTCTGCCTTCTGGGCGCGAAAGCTGGAGTGCGCCCGATTCGCTGGCACCAAAAATGTTCAGCCCTTGACTCCAGTTAATGTTAAGTAAGTTGACCCCACGATAATTGTCGACGAAATCGTAAGACAAGCCAAAATTGGCGATGCGTAATTTATCTGTCGAATTCGTCTCACCCAAAAATTTTGTAGTGGAATCTCTGCGGGTAAAACCAAAAAACGTGTTTAGATTTTCAGCGCGAGACCGGATGATAGGATGCGTCACTCTCAAGGTGAAAGTGGTGCTATCTCCTTCCACATCAAAAACTTCAAGGTCGGCGCCGGGTTGAGACTTGCTGGCTGAACCAGAAAAATAAATTTTGGTCCCCTCAGAAGAGACCGGCTGTTCATAAAATCCGCTATAAAATCTCAACTCATCGGTGTCTTTTGTAACCGCACCTTGAAAACCAATTCGCTCATAAAGCCCTAACAAAGAATTCGTACTGGCATTGCCAGAAAGCTGGATAGGGCCGTTGAATTTTGAACCGCGGTTGTCGATTCCCAAACCACCCGCATATCTTTTGTTTTCAAAAATCAAAGTCAGGTCGGTAGCCCCTAGTTGATCTTCCGAAGGCGTTAAAACCGACTTCACTGTCACCCCGGGCAAATCATCTACCAAAAGCAAATATCGCTCGAGATCTTTGGCAAGTAGCGGTTTGGATTTTAAAAGCTTCCTGCGATATTTATTAAGCAAGCTTCTTGGGCCGATAACATCTCCCTGAACATTGACCTTGTCCACGAAACCTTCTATGACATCGATGCGGATGATCCCTCTGTCAATTTGTTGCGGCGGAATAACCGCTTTGCTCAAAATGTATCCGTCATTCCTGTACATATTCGTAATTGTTTGCGCAATGTCATATACCTGCACTAACGAAATGCGCTTTCGCATATACTTTTTAAATAATCTGGAAAATCTGCGTTTGCTGTAAATGGTTGAACCCTTGATAACCATTTTCTGTAAGACAAATTTTACCTTCCGCAACTCGGAGGGAAACATGGGCTTGAGATTGTCTTCTCGCACGGGTATCTTTTGCGCTTTCGGTTTTGCCTGCTTCTTGAAGCGTTCTTCGAATCGGAGTGGAGAGGCCTGCTTGTAAGTTTGATCTCGCCCCTGAGGAGAAATCTGGGCAAAAGAGGACAAGACAAAAGAATTGCAGAAGAGAAGGCAAAAGGCCCCCGCTGTGAGAATTTTATTTTTGAAATTAGCTGTAACCAAATCCACCACCATATTCATCTTAGCGGAAAAAAAAGAGCTGAAGTTGAGGCCAAAAACACATTTTGGAAAATCCTCGAATTACGGTAAATAAAGGGCTTGAGCCCTAAAAGGTTCCGCTGCACACTTGCCGTTCCAATCGAAATTACTTCCCTGATTTCATGGAGTTTTACGCTTTAATTTGCTAGCCCAAACCTTCGGACAAACCCGGAAGAAAAATAGATCTTTTTAAAAATAAACTGCATGGGTAGTTAATCCTTTAATTACAAGTCTTTCAGGTACATTGATTCTCTATTATTAAGAGCAAGGACTATGCCAAAGGGCATCCTACGAGGATGATGGTGTAAGTCATTATAAATAAAGTATCTTATTAGTTTTGGTGTGGGCGAATACACCCCATACAGGGTCAAAATCGGAATTTTTTTCCATTATCTGTCAATTTTTTGATAAGCAGAAAAAGAGATGAAAATCCCTAGGTTTAAGCGAAGTAAAATCAGGTTTTAATTTTTTTGCTTCTCCTGAAGAAATTCTTGCGCAAAATTGAGGGTTTATTGGGCGACCAGATGATCCGCGATCAGAATAAAATGTTGTTTATTGACCGCAAGAAATTCGGATTCAAATAAAACATTCCCGGTGACCAGGCAAAAGACTTTGGCATCGATCACTGGAATAAAACTCTCCTCCCCCTCATTTAACATATCCAAAAGTCGATTGTTTGGGAGCTTGAAAATTTACCCCTCGACTTTTTCGCTCGAAGTTCGAATGATGGCGTTGATGGTTTCTTTTTTGACAAAAGCGTTATAGGCCATGGCTCGATCCCTTACCTGATTAATAAAAACTACCCGATCTGGAATGTTTTTGTAAACATACAGCTTACCCGTTTTCCCTCCTCCCTCACAAGAGTGCCTCCATAAAGTGCATGCTTTATCTAGGTATGTGGTATTCTTCATTTTTCTTTTTTTCTTCAACTCAATTTCATCGCTATTATGAATAAGCTTGGCAGACAAAGACTTCAAGGCACCGATGGTATACGCCGGGAAACAAAGCTCTCCAATAATCCCGAATGCAAAGGACTCACTCCGCAACAAGTGTTTCTGGAAAAGGGCTGGATCACAGAGCAATTCATGGAGCTGTATGCCTATTCGCATATTAAAAATCTACCAGGACCAAAAATCCCAAAAAATGTTGTGGTGGGATGGGACCCCAGGGACCCGTCGGGAATTTTTATTGAAGCTGTTATCAAGGGAATTCTTAAAGCAGGGGGCAATGCCCTGACTCTTGGTATTGTGCCAACTCCACTGGTGCCGCTTTTCATGCTGCACCAAAAAGCCGATTGCGGCATTATGATAACGGCATCGCATAACCCCAATGACCAGAACGGAATAAAACTTTTTTCCCGCTATCGCGGCATGAAACCTCTGCCGTCCGACGATTCTCGATTGACTCGTTTTATTTTGCCGCAAAAATATTCAGCCATTAAAAACGTATCGTTAAAGGGGAAGCGTAAAGATTGCAGAGGAAATGCTCTGGAGCTTTTTAGCGGATTCACTCTGGCTCCCGAAAATTCGTGGATTGATGAATCTATCAATTTTAAAAACGTGGTGCTGGTTGTCGACCCTACCAACGGCTCGCTCACGGGCATCGCCAAGAAAATTTTTACTCAGGCAGGAGTTGGGAAAGTATTTGAGGTCAACGGAAAATTAAATGGGGATGTGAACGTGTTTTCTGGTGTGGCCGATCTCGAAGGCCGAGACCGAATCACTGCCGAACAGATAAAAAATCCTGGCGGGTATTTTTATCGTCACAAAGCCGTTGTTAAACTTTTTGAAGTAGGTCGTAAACACAAATCTTCCTTGCGCAAAGGAATAATGCGAGCCGTAGCAACCATCTTCGATGCCGATGCCGATCGGTTTTTTATGTTGGAATATGATCCTTTTAAAGACCTGCTTTGGGTGTTGAGTGGCGATGAAACGGCTATTTTGCAAGCCAAACATCTGTCGACCCAGTTCCCAGAAAAATATAAAGGCTCTTTGTATATCAATACCGTTGAGAGCGATCTCAATGCGGCAATCGCTGCTGAAAAAATGGGATTGAAATCTGAGCTTACCGCTGTAGGTGACAAATGGATTCTCCTTAAAATCCTCCTAAGACAGTTAGAACAAAAATCAAAAGATCGCGATTGTCCAAAACAAAAACGTCTGGTATTCCAGTGTGAAGCAAAGAAGCTGAAAAAAAAGGGTATAACAAGTATTGCTTCGCTAAAAAAACTTGCCAGAATTCTAGGTGAAAAAAGCGGGCAGAAAAAAGATGCTAACCCTATTCTGGCCGTTGGCAGTGAAGAAACCGGACATAATATTACAGAGTCACAATTTATTCGGCCTGATGGAGAAGCCGTATCGATTTATTCTGGCAATGGGATTAAAAGTGCTTTGAACACTCTGGTGGCGACCGAATATCTTAATTTTTCCCCAAAAAAATATTACAATAAGATAAGTCGGCCCTTTGCTCCAGGTTTTAAGGGCACTCTTTATGTTTATTACATTAATCAGGAATTATTTTTTAGCGGCTCCATAGTATGGCGAAAAGTAAAACAAACTCTTATACGTGCGGCTAAAAAAAGAAGCTATCAAGTTGCGACTCGAATTTTCCCTGAAGATCCCGATATGTTATATATCTCATTATCAGCTGGGAAAGCGGGTATCTTTGTGAGAAATTCCGGCACCGAAAATAAAATCAGCATCAATCTTCGAGGAAGTAAATTGGATGCCGCGAACTTGAAAAAAATGGGACAAGAGACTATAAAAACACTTTTCACCGCCTTAAAAAATTGCGATCATCATTTTTACAAACTGGAATTGGATGTGCTTAGCCAGCTTGCATCGCAGCCCTTGAATGAAAAAGATTTAGAAATTGAAAAACATTCCAAAACCCGACTGGTCACTGAAATGCAGAAACAGGGACTCATTGAAATGAGTTCCAAAGGCTTTCGCTTGACCGTACTTGGGAGATGGTATGTAGGAAATTAACTATGCAAGACTTGTCCCTATTTTTTTCAGATATAGATCGAGAGCCTTATAAGACGTTGTTTTTCGGGGTTGACCGAGTTTGGGATCCTTTAAAAAATCTCGATTCGATATTGCAATCGCTGATGCAAAGTAAAACAGATTCCTATTCAACGGAGTTGGAGGGTGTCTGTTTTGATAAAAGTGAAAAGGGATTATTCGTACAGAAATGGATAAAACTGGATCAGGCGGTTTATTTAAAAGAACTGCAAATTTTTATTGGTTCGGGTACCCGGTTGGAACCATCGGCAATAATTAAAGGTCCGACGGTGATCGGCGAGAACTGCGACATTCGGCAAGGAGCTTATGTTCGCGGAAATGTTTTTGCTGGTGAAGGTTGTGTGATTGGCCATGCGACAGAAGTTAAAAACAGTATTCTGATGGATC
>ERZ1046876.1466-NODE-1466-length-15534-cov-6.287874_pt1 | contig 15534 bp, 6 predicted proteins | sample MGYA00383094_ERZ1046876 | MGnify/ENA primary metagenome ERZ1046876 (study PRJEB29581, sample SAMEA5548364) | metagenome | biome: marine; feature: coastal; material: water | depth 50 m | study: Short-term variability in the microbial, nano- and picoplankton...
AGGTGGTGAATCATATGGGATGGGTCCGGTTTGCCAGAGAATGAATACCATGGCTGGTGATGACAGGCCGTGGGTTGCTGCCCAGGGTGATGGCGTAATTCACTATCTTGGTAATTCGGGGGCATCTCCTCCAGAATGTACAGGCGACTCGGGAAGATATTGGTACTATCATTCAGAAAACGGTGGTGACACCTTTTCACAATGTTATTCAATGCCGGGAGGTTGGTCGACAATCTCTTCTGAAAAAGAAGGACCTTACGTATATGTAGCGCAAGAAGATGCTGATTCAAATTCTGGAACAGTCCAAATAAGAATCAGCGATGATTATGGTAGAGGAACTGGCCCAGGACCTTCAGATGGGACATGGCAAGAACCAGTAGATGTCGGGCCAAGAACTGGAAATTGTCCCGAAGGTTATCCAGTTGTCAATAATAATGAAGCTGGAACAGTGGTTGTAGTTTGGGCTGATTGTGGTAACGGAGATGTTGGCGCTTGGGATATGCAAATGGCAATATCATATGATCATGGTAAAAACTGGTCAGGTAGCTGGAGTATAGCCCCAGATTGGGGTGAAACTGGCGGCATCACAATGTACCCATTTGTTTCAATCAGTGAGAATAATATGGTTTCAGCCGCTTGGTATGGCTTGAAATATGGCGATGACGGCTATACTGAAGGTGATGAGTGGCACCTATACGTTGGTGGGATTTACCAACCCGCTGCAAATGACACCTTCAATTGGGAAATTGCAGATCCCACTCCTCTACACATAGTAACCGCATACGAGGAGGCAGAACAAGATGTCCATGCATTGCACGACTTCTTTGAAACCGTCCATTCACCAGATGGAGATTGGATTGGTATTGCATATCAACAAAACATCGGTGAGCATCCCTTTGAGGAGTATGAAGAGCAAAGATACATCAAGTTCGTTAGGATTGAGGTTATATCATTGATTCCAGAACCTGGTGCAATGGAAGAACCGCCTGCTTCACTAATGGTTGATTGGATTGCAACCGATGAATCTTGAGGGCGTTCTTTTTACTAGGATTAGGTTTATCGCGCACCATGCGCATCAGGGTGTGTTTGGCGATTTTAGTCGCTTCAATGCTCTTGAACCTCGCTCCATTAGCCGCTGCTGATGATAATTTGGCCTCTTCTGAACTCATGCAGGACGGCCAATCTGTCAACGAAAATGTTGATTATGAAGGTGATAAAGAGGATTGGTGGAAAATTTACGTCTTTACCGGCGATGTGTTGACAGTGGCAATATCATCATCATCTACGGGATGGGATGGTGGATATACTGGCAATGTAAAACTGACTGACCCTAGTGGCGGGACTCTTGCAGGAGAGAATTCAATTACGGATGCTTCTTCTTCCACTTCTCTTTCGACCACTGCTGCTTTTCCTGGATGGATACATCTGCGAGTATATTCTGAAGATTCTTGGTTCGCAGACGGTTTTGATTATTCACTTTCCCCAACTATTGACAAATATAATCGCGATAGTGATGATGATGGTTTCATAGATACAGAAGACGATTGTGATAACGTCATTGGGACTTCAACAAATGACCGTCTTGGCTGCATAGATTCAGATTCAGATGGATATTCTGATGGCGACAGTACATGGGCAGCACATCCAGACGGAACTGCTGATGCCTTTCCTAGCGAAAGCAGTCAATGGCGTGATAGTGATCGAGATGGTTACGGCGATAATATTGGTGGCTTCCAAGGTGACCACTGTCTCGATGTAAGAGGAATTTCAACTTTAGATCGCTATGGCTGCTTAGACTCTGATTTAGATGGCTGGTCTGATGCCGACCCAAGTGGTCAAAATAGCAGCGCTCCTTGGACTCTTGAAGATGGTGCAGATGCCTTTCCTTTCGAAAGTAGTCAATGGCGAGATTTCGATGAAGATGGCTATGGCGATAATTGGGCCGATTGGACAATCAATTCCACTCGTGAAAATTGGTCAATCGGGCAGTGGGTAGATAATGCTTCAGAACCAGATTCATGCCCCTTCATCAAAGGATATTCTACTAGCGACCGTTTTGGTTGCTCTGATAGTGATGGCGATAGTTGGTCAAATAGTGATGACAATTGGACTATCGCAGATGGTGCAGATGCTTTTCCTTTGATACCTAGTCAGTGGTCTGATAGTGATGGTGATGGTTGGGGTGATAACCAAACATTAGGGGCAGATAAGATTGATGACTTCAAAGATAATCCCACTCAATGGCGAGATTTCGATGGTGATGGTTGGGGCGATAACAATACTTATGGCGCAACACAAATCGATAAATTTCCTTTTGATAGCACCCAATGGGCTGATTCTGATGGTGATGGCTTTGGCGACAATAGTGAAGGATTTAATCCAGATAATTGTCCAGATAGTAGTGCAGAAGAAGTAGATAATGGTTGGATAAGTTGGGCTGACCGTAAAGGATGTAGAGATTCAGATATGGATGGCTATTCCAATCCAGATACTTTTTGGGTCGCCCATCCCGATGGGTTTGCAGATGCTTTCTCTGAAGATAAATCGCAATGGAGGGATTCTGATGGTGATGGCTATGGCGATAATCTTGAGTATTTTGATGGTAATGCCGACCGTGAAGCATGGCGTGGCGATGGTTGTCTTTCAACAGTAGGAAATTCAACTTTCGATCGTTGGGGCTGTCCAGATAGTGATGGCGACGGTTGGTCAGACCCCACTCTAAACTGGTTGGCTAGTCCAGCAGGAAACGGCGATAATTGGCCTCATGATGATAGTCAATGGCATGATACCGATGGTGATGGCAGGGGAGATTCTCCGACTGGAACCGATGCTGATATATGCCCAGATACGCCAGGGACTTCAGTTGGTTCTAGAGAAGGTGGAGACAGATGGGGCTGTCCAGACACCGATGGCGATGGTTGGTCAGATTTAGGTGATACATTCATCCACGAACCTACTCAATGGCGAGATAGCGATGGTGATGGTTTCGGTGACGAAATCAACGGCCATGAAGGTGATGCTTGCCCGCAGCAAAGAGGCAATTCAATATTTGATCGCATGGGTTGTAGAGATTCTGATGGTGATGGTTGGTCTGACCCAACAGATGACTGGCAAGCAGCACCTTGGGGTACGGGGGATGTTTTCCCAAATGATAGATTCCAATGGATAGATGCTGATGAGGATGGTTTTGGCGACAACCCCCTAGGTTCTGCAAGAGATGACTGCCCTGATGTTTCAGGTAGTTCTACGCGTGACTTACAAGGTTGCCCAGATAGTGATGGTGATGGTTGGTCGAATGAATATGGCGGTTTTGCTTCTGCTATTGCTGGACTTGGCGAAAATCCGGCTGGAAGTATGTTGAGCTACTTGATATTAGGTGGAGCAATAATGCTTGGCGCACTAGCAGCAGCGGTTGTAAGATTACTAAGAGACGGCCAATCATTCAGTGAAGATTCTATCAAGGACAAGAGTGTATATGAAGCGGTGTATCAACAAAGTTCCAATGATCTTGAATCCCATCAAACAGGCGGAGAAGGCATGCATGACATCATTGGCGACTTATTCCAAGGAGGTGGCGATAATGCGTAGTAGTTCAAAGGCCATATTACTGATATTCTTGATGCTCTTTATCCCTCCAAGTGCTGCAGAAGGCGAAACAGATGCTTTGACTGATGCAGGATTTGAAATCTGTGATACTTGTATTGAGGTAACGACACTTGGCGCAGAACAATTTGGTAGAAATGATAGAGTACTGATAATTCTCCATATAACTTCCCAATCAAGCGACTCTAGTTTGATACTGAATCTACGAGGAACACATGGATATATGACAGTTGATGAGCAACGCGTTGAGAAGTTTTCAGAAGACGGAGTTGCTAATATCAATATGACTTATGATTCGTGGCAAGAGGGTGAACATACAATAGAACTTGAGATAACAGACCTTTCTGGTAGGTCGTTGCGAATTATCGAAATCGGTGTATTCGATTTGGTACCAGCACTACAACCTCCAAATGTCTCATTGCAATTATCTGTAAATGGATGGCTAGAGACTGGCGATGACTGTTTGATAACTAGAATATTCGTCGACGAAACAGGGCCTAGATGGGGTGCTGATGGGACACGCTCTATCACTGGAGCGCCATTCAAAGTACTCGATTCAGACCAGGTTCTCGATTGTAGTATCTGGCCCGCTGGTGAATATGAATTGATGGAAACCTACCAAAATTCACTTGGCCAAACCACTACGTCTTGGCTTAATTTCACGATTCACAACCGCCCCCCTCCTGAGTTTGCTTTGGCTATTCAAGGGAATGGTTTTGAAGTTGGTAAGGTTTGTTCTGTAAGAATTTCAACCAATGATGCCAATCAAGCAGCATTCGATTTGGAATGGCAAATCTCTCCAGAGTTGGGTCCAATGGGAACCGGTGAAATGATAACTTGTGTTGATTGGCCTGCAGGAGTTTACAAAATACTAGTGAAAGTAACTAATTCAGAAGGGATTAGTACAACAAAAGGTCTGAATTTAATTCGGGTTCCTGCAAGTGACACTTCAGCCGAGGAATTAGCGACACTACCTGTTCAATCGGTTGGTTCTGATACCGAGACACAATCGGTTGGCTGGTATGGAATCGGAGGGTTATCACTATTAGTTTCAATTATTGTGTTTTTGATGTTGGTAAAACAACCGGTTTCAAATGATAATGAAATGAATTTGAATCAAGAAATGATGGCAGATGCTGAAGGATTAGCAACTCATGTAGATGAGGCAGGGGTAACCTGGCGTCAACATCCCGATGGCGGAGTCGATTGGTGGGACGAAGCCACTGGGATGTGGCAGAGGTGGTAATATTAATTTCATATCGATATTGGCTATAATCGTAGTCAGTATTCTGGCAATAATCATACTTCGCTATGTGTGGTTATGGTGGTCTAGAATAAGATCTAAAGTTGCATTGTCAGACAAAGATTGGGTCAGTGACTGTTTTGAGGTTGCTACTGCAAAAATCACAGATGCTGAGATAGACTTCAGCAATGTTAGAGATTTTACTTGGCGTACACTAAAAGACCATGATGTGAAATGGATCGATGTCAAAGTAAATGCCGATGAAATTGTTGATGTTTGGTATGTAATAGACCATTTTCACAAAGTACGTGGACTGGCTCATACAATGCTTTCGTTTGAGTTCAAGGATGGCACCGTACTGACATTCTCCTTCGAATGCCGCCGCGAAGTCGGTGAAAAATACCATCCTTGGGATGGGTTGTGGCGTTCTTATGAACTGTATTTATTGGTTTCAACCGAGAGAGATGCGTTGTATTTACGAACCAATTCTCGTTCACACAAGGTTCATCTCTTCAGAGCCCAGACACCTCCTGGAAAAGAAAAAGCATTATTGCTACAATTGTGTCAAAGGTTGAACCAACTTTCTCAAAAGCCAGAATGGTATCATACTCTAACTGCTTCTTGTGCTACAGCTATTGTTGAACAAGTAAATGCGATTACTCCGGGGAGAATTCCATTCATGTGGCGTACTTTCTTACCAGGTCATTCAGCTAGGGCGGCTTGGAAATTAAAATTGATAGAGGATTGGGGCGGTTATGAGGAAACCTTGGCTGCAAGTAGAATCGATCAACATGCCACTAATTGGGACGGTAAAGGAGATTATAGTCGTCATATTAGAGAAAATTTACCGCCTTCTCCACATAGAGACTAATCGACTTGCCAAATCACCAAAAGGTCTCCACCGTCGTGATTTATCTTAACCTCATTACTAGTTGCTTCATTATGCACTCCTCGGGTCGAAGTTTCTAGGTCATCTCCAGCAAGGGGATGCAATAGCCCACTGGTGTGAATCTTCAAGACTTTACCAAATGCAAATAATGAAATATTTACTCCAATATTTACTTTAATTTCAATTCCAGATGATGGAACACGGCGTGCCTTCCATCCTTCAAGATGAATGGTTGCGCTGGAATTTGATTCAAATAATGCAGCAAATGCAGCTAAACGATGATCGAGCCGCCCTCCTTCGATTCCAACTATATCAGTCACATCAAATATTTTCAACGCCTTAGCCAGATCGGTATCTTCTTGGCCTTCGATTTTGATAACTTCTTGATTACCGTTTCCACTCCAACTATCGAGATCTCCGATGACGACGTCACAATTGATTCTGTCAGCAGCACCATCCAGTGCGACAACCTTGTCAGCACTTGCAATCAAATCCGCCCACAATAGTTCATTCGGCCATCGACCATTTCCAACAACTACTATTCTCTCTGCCACGTGAAACCGTCTAAGACTAAGGCTTCAAGCCATTCGCTCCAATCACTTGACATCGGTCCCCCCTTAGGGGGACCGCTGAGCGTAAGTGTACAATGCTTTTGTAAGAAGGAGGGCGAGCGGTGATAATGAGCGGGAAGAGCGGTACCGCTATATTCATCGCCCTGATGTTCATCCTTCAGGTGCTTGTCATACCACAATCCTTCTCTGAATCAATCCCTGAGGAAGATATTACTGTCAGGACACAATTTCTTGAATTGGAGAATGGTTCTGGCTCTCAGTTGGCCGGACACCCCCTCTCAGTGAATGGACATTCATGGCTAGTTCGTCCTGAATCAAATCTTGATAATTGGTTTTCTAATGTATTTGCTAACGCATCAGGTGCTACTGCAGTAGGTATCGATGTTGCCCCTGATGGGACTGCTCATATCTGCACTGTCGATAATAATGTTGTCAATTATCATGAAGTATTGGTAAACGGCTCTATTGAAAGCGATGTCATTGGGGTACTAGGCTCTTCAAATCCGAGTGATGATTGTGCAATTCAATATACGGGCCATGATAGGGTAAGAGTTGCATTTTATGATGGAATGAATCTTGTCTATGCTAGAAATACGGTTGTTGGAGCTACTAATGCGCAACCGGTTTGGCATAATAGAATTATTTCCGAAGGTGTTGCTGGCGGCCCACTAAATATCGTCATGGATGAAGGAGATAAAGCAAATATCGTATTCCGTGATGTTAATGATTCTCTACGATATATCAATTTCACTAGCACTTTTTGGATAGATAGAGTGATTGATCAAGGTCCAGTTGGTGACGATATTGAGTTGGTGATCCAGGGTGATTATTCACCATTTATTATCTATCATCACCTCACTCAGGGGCTACTGTCAGTGGGTTATGATAATCATCAATTGATTCGCAATAATATTGCAAGTACGGGAAATTTAACCGGCGGCCTTGGTATGGGCGTTGATGGAGATGGCGTCTCTCAAGTGGCGTTCACTTTCGAAGATAATGGTGTAAGTTATCTGAATATTTTACGTAGTCTTTCTGGTAAAGTGGCGGGAAAAATACCTTCAGAACCAGTTGAAATACTAGAAGCGACATCTAATACGGATATTTCCCCAACTGGTAGTATTGCTGTTGGAGACATCAACGGTGACGGTTTGGATGATGTGGCTATTGGTGATAGTAGTGGTTCAGGTGAAGTACGTATTCACATGGGCACTGAATCAGGGTTGAGTGCAACTGCTAATATTGTCACTAATATTGAACAAAATATTGCTTTTGGTAGTGCGGTTTTACTTATTGATGTCAATGGTGATGGTTTAGACGACCTAATTGTTTCAGCCCCTGGTGATAATGATGTAGCAGGTGTAGTTGAGTGTAGGTTATCTACAGGCAGCGGCATTTCGAGTTCTTCCTCATGGAACTATTCTGGCCAAGCAGGCCAACTGACAGGCTCTAAATTAATCGACCTTGGTGATGTTGACCAAGATGGCGATGACGACTTTGCAATTTCAGCTAATATCTCAAATGAAGATGGTATGTTAGGTCAATTGACAATTATCTCTGGAGGAATTGACTCACTTTCGCTATATGGACAAGTAAGTCCAACTGGTGATGGTCCATTCTTCGGCAGAGCATTTGCAGCACAAGGTGATCTAAATGGCGATGGTTATCCAGACTTAGCGGTAAGCAATACAGGGACAATCGATGACCCTACTAACTATTCATCAGTTGAGGTGTTCCATGGTAGTGAAACTGGCCTTACTTTGATTCCGGAAAATGTCTATCAAAGCACTAAACAGGGCCGCCTATTTGGTTACGATATAGAATTCGTTGGCGATTTGGATGGAGATGGTGATGATGAATTACTCTTTAGTGAAATATTCAATGGTACCAACAGTAAATATCAAAATGGCCGCCTTTGGATGTTCTATGGCAATGAAAACGGGTTGGGTAATGAGCCAAATTGGACATTTGATGGTAGTTCATCGAACCAACGTATTGGCTATAGCTTAGCTTCTGCAGGCGATATTAACCAAGATGGATATGACGATTTCTTTGTGACAAGTCTTCAAGCCAATAGTCGCGGTGAATTACGTCTACACATGGGTTCGGAGAATGGGCCCTCAAATGAGGTATATCTGATAAAAACCGGTACTTCACAATCAAGATTAGCTGATGATATAATCGCGGGTTCTGACTTTGAAGGAGATGGTTTGTTAGATCTACTAATAACTCAGATAAATACCACTTCTAACAGTATTGAGTTGCAGATTCTTTCCGAGATAGAATGGGAGTCATTTGACATCGAGTTCCCTCAGCAAATAACTAACCTTGAACTTGAGAGTTCGATAGATGGCCGAACTGTGATAACTTTCGAAGTTGACGGCATATTGTACTTGATGGAACACACAATGGATGGAAGTGCTGAAGGTCGTTGGACTCAGATGGCTCTTGCCAACACCTCTGCCAATGCGAATGTCAATTATGCATTTTCACTTTCCCCTACTGGAGTCACCAATGTGATATTAGTATCTGACCAGGAACAATCTTTCACTCATATGCGTCCTAAATCTTTCGTGGGCTTAGAACATAGTTTACGCAGCAGTAGCAGTTTTGGGGCAAACCTCGCATCAGCAGTTGATTCACAAGGTAACCAGAAAATAGTACACCAAAGCACTCCAGGAAATACCCTGTGGTTCGAGAGCGAAGAAAATGGAATTTGGGCTGGTACAGAACCGATTGGCAGTGTGTCTCCGAGCCTCGATAGATCGCTGCAATTACATACAGATTCACAGGATATCTCCAGGTTAGTCTACTATGATACCACGACAGATGAATTAACAATTGCCAGTAGAGACGGGTCTTGGTCATTTCAGCAAATAGCAGTCGAGTCATCTCTTAGAACCTTCTCGTCGACAATAACCACTGATGATCGAGTTCTGATATTAGGTACCATAGATTCGGGAGTAGCAACAGTAGACACTCTTCGTATGTGGCAATGGGATGGCAATCAAGTAAATGTTACAGATGTTGGTGAAGTAGATTCATCTTCAATGTATAAGATATCCCAGGTAAACGAAACTATAGTTGCCATCGCTGGACTTGATGGAGATAGAATCATAATCCATGAAAGAAACCTCGACTCTAGTGTTTGGGTTGAGGCTTTCAATCAATCAATGGGAGAATTAGATGAACAAACCTCATATCTATTATTTGAACAAGATACAATCCTAATCCAGGGTAATTCATCTAATTCAGGGATATTATTGCGTAATGAGGGTCAATGGCATAAATCATTACGTGTGTTACCTATCGGTGATAATCCATCATTATTACGAGTGGGCGATACACTCCATATCACAACTTTAGACCCTCAACTCGGACATTTGGTTTGGACTACGACTTCAATCCTAGGCGGCCTATTACATCCGTATGACTTACTGTCTGTCGAAGCAGGGGGAGAGGTTCCAATTCTAGTTGGATTAAATGACAGTCTTGCAATGGCTTGGTATGATTCTGCTAGTAATGACCTTGAATTATTACGGTTTTTACCTGATACAGATGGTGATTTGATACCAGATACTCACGACGAATTACCATTGATGTCAGGGCAATGGTCCGACCAAGATGGCGATGGTTTCGGCGATAATGACCTTGGACCATTAGCAGATAACTGTGTTAATAATGCAGGGACATCACTTTATATTTCGAGAGGATGCTTGGATAGTGACAATGATGGATATAGTGACATTGATGATATTTGTATAGATATTTCAGGCCTTGCATGGTGGGGGCAAATCGGTTGTTTCGACCTTGACCAAGATGGATGGTCTGATAATAACGGATTCTACAGTAAAGGAGACAAATACCCTACTAATTGGAAACAATCACTTGACTCAGACGGTGATGGTTTTGGTAATAATCACGGACCTGACTGTTGTGATACGGATTCTGACACCCTTGCTCCACCAGACCTTTTCCCCTTTAATAAGCATCAATGGGAGGATATAGATGGTGATGGGTATGGAGATAATACTACACACTTTGAGACTGGTGATCAGTGTGTTTGGGAAGCCGGTGCCTCTTGGCGTGATCGCAATGGTTGTTTAGATACTGATGGTGATGGAGCCTCAGATACCTCAGATGTTGGTACTAAAAAGGAGTGGAACACCACTCATGGCGCAGACGTATGGATTACAGATCCTACGCAATGGGCAGATAGCGATGGTGATGGCTATGGTGATAACTCAAGTGACAATGCCACTAATCCTGATAAGTTTCCAAATAATGAAGCAGCAGCAAATGATAGTGATAGTGATGGCTTCCCAAATAACTGGACTGCGTTATGGAATGGCAGTAATCATGATGGCTTGATACGAGATTATTGCCCTAGCACAGCCGGAACTTCACTTTACCCTGCAGGTGGCTGTGTTGATAGTGATGGTGATTACTGGGCTGATAGTGATGATTTATTCCCCGATGATGATACACAATGGAACGATACTGATGGTGATGGTTTTGGAGATAATCAAGCAGGTTCCAACTATGACATGTGTATCGATGTTCCAGGTGTTCTTGAAGGAACGTTTGGGCCAGGCTGCCCTGTTGTAAGTGAAGATGATAGCGATGGAGATGGTGTTGCTAACCCAATCGATTTGTGCTCAGACACTAACATTGGTGAAACAGTCGATGCTGTAGGTTGTGCAGATAGTCAGAAAGATGATGATCAAGATGGAGTAAATAATTCAGTAGATAGCTGTCCAAATACTGTATATGAAGCAGCAGTTGATAATAAGGGATGTAGTGCTGCTCAATTAGATGTTGATACCGATGGCGACGGGGTTTCAGATATTGATGACCTCTGTCCAGACACAGATCCTAACTTTATTGTTGATCCTGAAGACGTAAATTCAGACGGTTGTGCACCGAATCAGATTGATTCAGATGGTGATACTGTAATGGATACTGAAGACCTCTGCCCAGATTCAGATCTTAGATACCCGGTTGATTCAACTGGGTGTACAGATATATCTGCCCAAGACGAGGATATCGATGGTGATGGATTTAGTGGTGTTTACTCTTTTGATGGAACCGAACATACTGGAGATGCCTTCCCTCTAGATGAAACTCAGTGGTGGGATAGAGATGGTGATGGCTATGGTGATAACAACTCGGGCAATGAAAGTGATTCATGCCCCTTTGATTTCGGGAACTCTACGATGATGGACATTTACGGATGTGTCGACGATGGTGATGGCTATGCTGATTATCTTGAACCGGAATCGTTGCGAGGTGATTACACTCAATGGAATGATTCTGATTTCGATACTTATGGCGATAATATCAATGGTAATAATCCTGATTTATGCCCTGATACAGATTTCAATTTCAAAGCCTTTGTCGATAATAATGGATGCGCAAAATATCAATTAGATGTTGATAATGATGGTATTTATGATGACATCGATAATTGTCCAACCACCGAATCAGGCAAAAAGGTCGATGATTCTGGTTGTGCTGTAGCAGATGGAGATACATCAATTTCAGGCTCTAGTAAGATAATGGGTTTCTCACCATTGATGTTCTCACTAATTGCAATCGGTGGCTCCATTGGCTCAATATTCCTTCTTGTAGTTTTACTAAGAGTTATTCGCAGAGGCGATGATGATGAAGATTGGGATGATGATGAAAATGAGTATGATGATGATGAGTATGAGGATGAAGATGATGTTTGGGAAACTCTTGCAAATAAACAAAAAGCAAGACAACCTGCTCCCAATCCAGCAGTACGCCAATTAGATCCAGAAGGGCCAGCCCGAGGCCCGAGTCCTCAAAATGCCATGTCAGGCCCGCAAAGAGGTCCTACACGGGCGCCCAATAATGCGCAGCAAGCACCTCAAAGATCACCTCAACGAGGTCCATCACAGCCACCTAGTTCTCCGCAACAAGCACCTCAAAAGTCACCTCAACGTGGTCCATCACAGCCACCTAGTTCTCCGCAAAGGCCTCCTCAACAAGCACCTCAAAGTTCTCCACAACGGTCTCCACAAGCATCTCAAGATTACACGATAGATATGTCCAGACCTAATAGCAAAACCAAAACAACCAGAAAAACATCGGTTAAGACAAGGGTGAAAGCCGAAGCAACCAATGTACGTAAAACCAAGGCAGTCGAGTTATTTGGAGATGACAAAAAGATTGAGATGGAAGCAGCTGTTGAATGGGCGATTGTAGCAATAAGCGATGGTGAATCGGAACGTATGATCATGATGAGTCTACAAGAGACGGGTTGGAGTCCTCCTCAGTCTAGAGCGATATATGAACGAGCGAATGGTTGAGGGCGTCACCATGAAAAAGGAAGTGCAAGTGCAAGCCGATATCGGGAGGGATGGAACGCAATGAACGAAACCGAAGGCGCAGTCTTACCCTCTGGCATAGAGGTTGACGAAACCTCCGCTTATTTCGGAGTATTCGATTCTTCGGATATTCTTCATGAGATGATGTCATTATCTAGAACCGATGCTTTTTGCCGTTTTTTTGAGCATTTAAGCGATATTGTATTGCAACCAGGAGAGTTTGATTTTGGAGCTGCGAGCGAACGCTTATCATGCGAGGGTGGAGAGATATACTACCTATTTGCCAGCCATCTTGGAGTAATGAGTCTGCCTGATCCTTTGAGGTTATATCTCGGGATGGAATCTAGTCAGGGAGAAACCGGAAGTACTGATAGTTCCTTAACCGATGAGGAAAAAGAATTACTTGGCGAATTAGCAAATCCAATGAGCCTAATCAAAATTTTCGCAATAGCATCACAGACTGGTGGTAATGATGAAGTCATCAAGTACCTAACTGCAATCGAATCATTATTCTCATCCCCTAAAGATAATCATGACACTCTTCTAGTGGTTGCTCGCCAAATGCGAGATGCATTTGATGTGGCAGATCACGTGATGCCAATCGAAAGCCTCTCTTCTGGAGATGTAAAAGCGGTAGTAGTCAAAGCTGCAGATAAGATAGAAGTTGCAACTAAAAAACCTGAAACGGTTGTTGTGGAAACTGAAGTTGCTGTGAAAAAAGAAGTTCAATTACCTGAACAAGTTGAAGAGGTAGCAATACCACTACCGGAAGAAGCAGTTGTGCCATTGCCCTCTAAGGAAAAAGTTGAGACTATACCTGAAGGTAAAGCAGAAAGAGCAGCAACAGAGGATGCATTTGCTGGTGCATTTTCGATGCAACATATGGTAGAGGAGTCTGACCCAGAACCTGAGCTGGAACCAGAGCCGGAGCCAGAGCCGGAGCCAGAGCCGGAACCTGAGCCGGAACCTGAGCCGGAACCTGAGCCAGAGCCGGAACCAGAACCGGAACCGGAACCCGAGCCAGAGCCGGAACCAGAGCCGGAGCCGGAACCAGAGCCGGAGCCAGAGCCGGAACCAGAGCCTGAATTAGTTGAATTTGCGGAGGATGCTACGGTAGAAGATAAATTCAAAGCCGTAGATACTGATAATAGCGGCACTATTTCAGTTGAAGAATTAGCAATCGCTACAGGAATGCCTTTAGCAGAAGCAGCAGAAATCCATGCTATTATTGATACCGATGGTGATGGTGAGATCTCATTTGCTGAATTCGAGGCAGCTAAATCACTGCAGAAACAGGTTAAATTACCTAAACCTGTCAAACCTATACGTAGACCAATGTCCTCTCCTACTCAAGGACAAAGGCAACAAACACCACAGCAACAGCAGTGGCAGCAACAACAGCAGCAACAGCAGCAGCAACAGCAGCAGCAACAGCAGCAGCAACAGCAGCAACAACAACAGCAACAGCAGTGGCAGCAGCAACAGCAGCAACAGCAGCAACAGCAGCAACAGCAGCAACAGCAGCAACAGCAGCAGCAACAGCAGTGGCAACAGCCACAACAGCAGTGGCAACAACCACCTATGAATCAACCAGCCGCTATAAGACCGACAATCCAATCAGGTTTCTTCTGTCGTGGATGCCGTATAGGTGTCGACCCAGGATGGAGACATTGTCCAGTATGTGGAATGAGAAATGGTTAATCAATCGATGATAAAATTACCATCGTCTAAAATTTGGTTATCATCAAGCCATACAGATGCCTTGTCAAGTACTCCTGAGATATGAATTCCGACGTCTGAGTGTCCCCCAAGGTTTGAATTATCACCTATTGCAAAATAGCATGTACCCAGTTTTTTCTCATCTTCCAAGACATTTCCTATCAGCCGAGCTTCTTCGTTCATTCCCATTCCGAACTCAGCTACGGTCCAAACTAATTCACGGTCTTTTTTATTCTTAATTCTACTTGATGCTTCACCGAATTCTTGGCGGATATTTGCAGCAACAGGTCCTCCTAACACATCTATTACCAATCCATTTTCAATTACAAATTCAATAGGATCTTCAAGTAAAGTTGCATCCCAACTCCCATCTATTACGATTCTACCATTCATACTTCCTTCCTTTGGCATTACGAATATTTTTCCAGCCGGTAAGTTCGTAATCATTCGAGGTCTATTGCAGATTCCACTATCATCGAGTTTCCAATCTTTCCAATTCACCTCAAATTCAACATCCGTTCCATTTTTTGATTTTATGTGAATAGTTCTTCTCCTTCTGAACATACTTGCAGTATCGGTAATTCGTTTCTTTACACGATCGTAATCAGCCGTCATCCCTCCTTTGCAAAACATCTCACTAGTGATTCCAGGCATTGTTGCTACTCTCGCTCCTTCATGAATAGCAGCTCTAACAGAACGTGTATGAGTAAGAGAATATTTTGTTGGAGCGATTACTACTTGTTGCTGTCGCATGAGATTAGCCACCGGTGCAGGTGGCTCTTCACCATGGTGTCGGCCTTTGGGCATTACAATCAATAGTACCCTTTCGGTTCTCTCTGTAGTTGCACTATGCAATGCTTGACCGATTTCACTAGTTGTCGGGTCGCAAACGATTAGGACATTTTCACCACGTCTAATATCCATACTTGTTTTGATAACTATTCTTGCACTTTCAATAAGTTCCAATGTCTTATCCTTCGACTTGGGTACTGCAACTTCATCGTTAGGATTTTCAGCAGCCAGAACGTCCTCAAGGTCTTGATCAGAGTTGAGCTCATTAGGGCTCTCATCATTCTTTTTTCCCTTGGTAGGAGCGGGCACATTTGGGGGAGAGGGTAGTGTTTCTTCAAACCATGCATTAATTGGATATGGATT
>ERZ1046876.1469-NODE-1469-length-15517-cov-5.416699_pt1 | contig 15517 bp, 10 predicted proteins | sample MGYA00383094_ERZ1046876 | MGnify/ENA primary metagenome ERZ1046876 (study PRJEB29581, sample SAMEA5548364) | metagenome | biome: marine; feature: coastal; material: water | depth 50 m | study: Short-term variability in the microbial, nano- and picoplankton...
GAGTAATCCTTTTTCAACGCGTACCTCTTTGCCCTCAGGTATTGACAATGTAGTTTCATTTCCCTTCGATAACCAGTGAATTATCGGTCGTGAATCACTTCTGTCTATGGACGTGATAGTCCCATCTGAACTTATGTCGCAGAGGTCTTTCAAGCGAACATCACCACTATCGTCTGACTCGATATAAACGACGCCATCGAGTTTGATATCACGCATCCCTAGTTCTTCAGTGGGGTGTGAACGAATCGAAATATTATTTCTGATATCGCCTTTTAGTTCGATAAGCATTGGATTTCTGACAAATGCTAGTCTCGGTGCACTTGCATCAATCATTGAGGTATTGTGGGAATATAGTGTTGCCAAAGGAACAGAGATGTCCTTCTGACTCAAACCTATTTCAATCCAGAAATTACGTAGTGCCTCTGGTTTTATTCCTCTTCGGGCAAGTGTTGCTAATGTTGGAAGGCGTGGATCATCCCAGCCTGAGTAAATCCCTTCCTCTACATCTCTGCGCATCTGTGAGGTTGAGAATCCACCAAACTCATGCACCTTCACTCTCCCCCAATATATTGTTTCAGGATATTGCCAAGAAAAGTGTTGATACAGTAACTTCTGCTTCCTAGTTGAATCCATCAAATCCTTGCCGCGGATTATGTGAGTTACGCCTTGCAGATAATCTTCGACCGCTGACTGGAAGTCTAGAAGTGGCCAGACACGACAAGCATCACCTATTCTCGGATGAGGATTGGTTTGAATTCTTAGTGCAGGCCAATCTCTTAACGCTGGATTTGGCAGGGTCATGTCGGTTTTAATGCGAACTACTGCATCACCTGGCTGATAGCCCTTATTATCATTCATTAGATTCCAATGATGTATGTTTTCTTCTGCTTTTCTATCCCTACATGGACAGCAGGTTTTGCTAACTCGAAATTCTTTGAAATCTTCGGCAGTGCAGGTACAGACATATGCGTATCCTCTGTTGAGAGACTTTTCAGCATAATTGTGATATTGTTCCATCCTATCGCTAGCGATTACTATTCTATCAGCGGGAAAACCACAGAGCCACTCTGTTTCTTTGACGATTGTATCATAGGCGGAGAGGAGTGGTGGTTTGACCGTTGTGTCTGTATCATCAAATCGCAAAATCAATTCACCGGAAAGTTGCTTTGCATAACTACTGTTTACAACTAATCCGCGTGAATGTCCGAAGGAGAGCGGACCGTTTGGATTTGGTGCGAAACGAAGGACAACTCCCTTGGTTTCTCCGGGCAAATCAGGTAGTCCTTCTCTGCGAACATGCTCTTTTTTCTCTAGCATTTCCGGTGCAGATTGTGCCAATATTTCTCTGACGTGATCTAACCCCTCACTCTTTGCAAGTGAATTTGCGGCATTTACTTCTTCAGAAATGATTTTCGGTAATTGTTTTGCATGTTGGCGTAAATCAGCCCTTGTGCCCATTATTCTGCCCATTACAGAACCGACTTGCCCTTCACCTTCGTATTGCAAAGCATTTTGCAAGGCAAGATTGCGAACCAACTCGATGATTTCAGCGCTCGGCTGCCAGTCCATGTTAACCCGAGCCGATGGGGGTTATTCAGAACAACGTTTGTTGCGGGCCAGGTACGCTCTCTCTTGGTGGTATTTCTCCAGGCCATAGTTTACGAATAGTTTTCCAACTCCAACGTAATTGCGGGTGGGGGCACTCGCCGGTTAGTAAGGCGGGTAGTGCGCCTACAGTTATGGCATCACTAGGATATCCAGAACCGAGATTTAGACCAACTTCATCGGATATATTTTTCATTTGTCGGTCACGTTCTTGTTTGGCTAGTATGCTTGCAGCAGCAACTATCAGATGATTAAAATCGGCTTTGTGTTCGCTTATCAGTTGTGCTGGCCAAGGCCACTCCACTAGCCTTGATGCAATCCTACTAGCAAAACGCTCTTCATTAACATCACAAGCATCGACAATAATAGTGCCTTCTTTTTTACCGATTGAATTCAATGCTTCCGAGAATAATTCCACTTCTAAAAGATTTAAACCCGTATTTGCGACATAGGAATCAATTCGTGCTGGATGACATATTACCACTTGATGTAACCATCCTTCTTGACTTAGAATCCATTCCTCTAGTTCGATTCTTCTTTTTACAGAGAGCAATTTTGAGTCCCTAATGTTTTGTTGGCGTAACTTTTGCTCATCTTCAGCAGGAATGCAAAGTGCTGCGACGACCAATGGTCCAATTACCGGACCTCTTCCGGCTTCATCAACTCCAGTTATCCACATGTCTACAGATCCAAATCGTCATCATTATTCGTTGGAATGCTATTTTTTATTGATTTGTCATTACTATCTAACAACATATTTGCTGCATGTGGTTGCTTTACTCCAGAACTAATTTCTTCAGTTAAATCCTCTAACTTTTGCCGCATAATATTTTCTTCATGATGATCGATAATTGTTCCAGCAGCTCGAATCACATCTTCGGAAATTTGTTGCGTCTCGTAGGTTTTTATTGCAGATTGGCTTTTGAATCTCTGACTAAACTCTTCTCGACTCATCGACTGAGAAGGTGGATGAACTATCTCTTCTTCAACAATAGTCTCTGTTTTTGCTTTTCCAAGGATTAGAGCCATCGGGTCCTCCAGTCGCAAACGCCTATCTTTTGCTGCTTTTTTAATCAGCAAAGTAGCGATTATAACCGATCCAAAGATATACCACCATCCCTTCAATATTAGGATTGAATATTCGATTGCACTAGACATTACGTCGATAACAACTACCCCTTCATCTACCTTCATTTCGGCGGCTTGGTAATCGGCTTTAGCTTCGAAACAAAGAGGATTGGAATCATCGAGTCTGCTATGTGCGGTAATATTTGCCAATAGAGTACCATCACTTAATTGATCATTTGGAAGAATAACCCATGCACGAAATGTAAAATTCTCTCCAATTGAAATATCGGTCATTTCAAAGGAACGTATTTTTTCACTCATGTCATAAATCGCCCCATCAGGGGGTATTAGTGACATCTGGGTGAAATGTGTACTAGATAGGCGAACGATCAACCCATCAACAGTATTTCCATCATTACGGACGACCATAGTCATCGATAACTTGCCCTGCTGATCGACAGAAGAAACCGCATTTTCGTATATCCATTCTATTCTCGGTCCAATATATCCTTTGATGTTTACACTATCTAGTAACAAGCCGTCACTTGTCAATAAATTAAGGTCGAAACTATAATTGCTATATGCAATTGCTCCCTCTAAAGAAGTGAGATTTAAACTAATATCTCTAACGGATTCTCCAATTGCGACAGACCAAACTTCCTGAGAGGTCTGTGCGGATATGCCAGTTGCATCTGATAATTCAACCTTCAATTGATCATACATGTTTCCTTGATGATTAATCTCATAAAAAATAGTGCATGATTCGATTGGTGAAACTTGGGTACATTCCTCTACATCGATAATGAGTTCAGCCATTCTTACTTGTTGAGTAATTGCCGTAAGGTCAACCGATTTCATCACGTTGTCATAGCCAGAAGGATATATTTTCAAACGCACTTGGAGTGAAGAGTCATCAGATACAGGTGCTAGGAATCCAACGTCTATGGTGCGGCTCTCTCCTGGTTGCATAATAGTGGATTGCATTGAATTGTATAATGCAACGCTCCATCCATTATAATCGATGATAGTCTTGTCAACAAAACCTGGTACCTCGGAGCCACTCTCGTACAGTGGAATCAAATTAAAATCAAAGGTGCTAGCAATATTACCTGAATTCCTCAAAGTAACTTCTGTTCTTCCACTAATTCCTGGATCTATTGTCAAATCCTCACCGGAACCATCAATTGAAACATTGTAGAAGTCCTTCAAAACAACACTAAAACGCCATTCGATCTCCGCATTATCCAGTGATGAAAAACCTTTCAAAATGAAGGAAGAACCTTCGCCTGCTAATGGTGAACTATTGACTACAGGAGGTGTTTCAATCCAAAATTGGATGAGGTCTATTCCTCCTGCATTAAGAGATATTGAATTTGAATTAGTCCAACCGCTTTCCCAGCCTAAATCATTTGAAAGTGTGAAATTAACAATATCGGTAAAATCAGCAGAATTTGTGATATTAGTGGCCAGATTAATGCGTGAAACTTGTTCGATTAAGAATTGTGAACCTGAACTAGAACCGAAATTCAAGTTTGAGTATGGTGTGATGTCGATTAATAATGCGATTGTTTCACTCCATCCATCCCCATTATCGAAGGTGATATTCAGAGGTAGGTTGCCGAATTGACTATCATTGTCTGCAACTACAAATATTGTTATTCCACTGGATGTTTGTGCGTTTACAATAATCGGTGCGTCAGGCAAACCATTGACATTAAGTGAAATATGAGATTCAGCAGTAATTTGCAATTCCTGATCAATTGATTCTATATTATTCCAATCGAGAGCAATCGGAATACTCTCATTTCTATGGCCATAGCAATCTCCACTAGCGGTAACAGCAAAACCTTGCCCCTGCGCAATCCCCTGAGGCAATAATGGGAGTAGTAGTAACATCACCACCACTACTCGACGCATAGATGCCGCTCTGTGTTCTTGCTATCTAAGAGTCACCCTTTTTGCATCGGAGGATTATTGTCATCCATCGCTATAGGCCATACATGCCCGTTTGGCCGTTCAAGAAAAAGGAGGCGGAAACCGAACAGCCTCCGCCAGAAAAAGTTAGCTATCAACGCAGCGATGATACAGCGAGCGAGTTATTGTCGGATACATCACATACTGAAGCTGCGGATTATCAAGCAGCGATGGCGCTATTCTCAAGTAGTAACTCGAATAATGCATCTAAAGAAACGGATGTTCCCTTCACTTGGGTCTCGCATGATGATGGTTATCATTACAAGAAAAATAGTGATGGTTCTTTTCAAGAAACACCATATGTTGTCGATGAAAAAGGAAATTATATTCCTTATTCCTAACTCATAGAACAGGGTCTTTTACAACCTTCTTCAATTCAGAGATTGAGATTTCTGCTGCGATTAATGGGACTTTCAATTCAAATGATTCTCCAACACGAGGATCTATCTCTCCACACTGTCCAATTACGGTTTCTCCAACGATAATTTCAGCACCCCTGCCATTCAGCCATGGACCTTCAGAGATACTACGTAAACTCCATTCCTTACAACCAAGATCACGCATAAGAACTTGGATCTTTCCACGTATTGTAGCAAATCCTCCTTCTCTTTGAGCAACAGCAAATGCTAATTTGGTATGATTAACATGATTTATGACAACAGTTCCTAATTCATATATTGCCTGTGGTAAGTCATGGTGACGATTAGCCGAAAGCAGTCTAAGTAAACCAGGCAAAATATTCTGACGTAGAATTGTGTGCTCGGTAGTAATCGGATTGGAAATTGTTGTAACATTACCATCGGATTGCCAACGCATTTTGTAAAATTGGTCTTCTTCACTTGACAATGTGAGAGATTGAATCTGCATTAGTCCAATACCCTGCATTATCGAGTTGATTCTTCTACGTAATTGTCCATCAGTCCTTGGTGTTCCACTGAGTGATGTTTTAGCAAAATCTTCCCCTAGATCATCGTAGCCATGACCAATAGCAATCTCCTCGATCAAGTCAACTGGGTGGAGTATGTCATAGCGCCAGCGTGGTAATGTCATTGTGATCTCTCCATTATCGACTGAGCACAAACCTCCCATTCTCCTAACCGCTTCTAAGATTTGAGGTTCTGTGAAATCTCTCCCCAGAAGAGATTCAACTTCGTCTTTTGAAATCTTATGATCTATAGGACTGCCATCAATCTCCCATGATGTACCTGCTGTCTCAACTTCTACAGATTCGACAGTTCCTCCCAATTTTTGTAATTGTAGGCATATGAGTAGTAGGGAAACTTCACAAGAACGTTGGTCCCAACCGGTTACGTCTACCAGAACATCAGTTGTATTACTGGTAACTGTAGTGTGCTCCCCATTTATGATTGGAGGGAATGATAGAACCTTTTCGTTTGAATCAATAATTACTGGAACTAAATCCATTCCATCTAATAGATGAGAGTATTCTTGACCTTTGCTATGTTCTGTCAAAATCTGCTCTATAGTCATCTCTTTTGAAGAAGCAAGCGGGGTAAAGGAATGGGAACGACTTACGCCTTTTACAATAAAAGGTGGACTTATTTTAGAGAGGTCATGAACTCCAATCGACGCTCTTTTTCTTCTTCTTCCCAACGAGAAATGTAACTTCTCTTGATGATCCATTAAACGCTTAATTGCGGAATCATCGATATTTACAGACCGAACTACGGCTGCGACAATCACTGGACGTATGTTTGAGATTTCGCTTTCGACAACCATTTTTATCGTACCGGTTCTCACATCCAATTCAGGATTTGGTTTCGCATCATGAAGAAAGGGGATCATAGTATGAGCTAGGGTTTCAGCACTAAGCATATCGGGACGGTCAGGAAAAATCTCAACTTCAAGTGAATTTTCATCACAGGAGTCAATATCACAGCCAATCAAAGGCAAATCATTTTCCAAATTCTCTATTTTGTGTTGATATCCTGCTGCAGAGACAAGGGATGAAAGAACATCTTGCTCAACGGTTATTGTAGGCATATTATCACCTAGCGAACCAATGTGGTAGCGGTCTGTCATATCCTGCCATACGAATTCCACTTATTGCAGCGGTATCATAGTCATTAGCTCTTAGATTACTACGTGACAGTTCATCAATAGATGATAGTCCTGCACGAGAGAGATGATTACTAAGCCCTGCTTCAAGAGATGAAATCCATTGTTCGAGTTCATTACTTGGCTTTGAGACTGCAAAACCAATGCCTGATGCGCTAATTATTGCTAAGTCATTATGGTCTGCGGTCCATGGTAATATGATGGCTGCTTCACACTCAGTTCCATCAAGTATTGCAGCAGCAGCACGTCCAATTATCGGTAATGCAGCAGCAGCCGGTGTTCCGGTTCCATCATCAAGAGAGGAGATTGCAGCATCTGCGCCGTGGAGTTTAGCAGTTTGGTGTAGATATTCTGTGTGTGTTAAATTATGAATAAGGAAAAATGGGTTATCCAGTCCGCACATGCTTCGTAATGCAACTAGTAATCCTTCCATCGCTTCGGCAGTTAGTGCTGGTAGAGATGCTAAATCGATTGCAAAACCAGCGGCTGAAGATATCCATTCCCCAGACATCGTAAGGTTTTCAGAATCTAGAAGTAATATATCGATGTCTCTTGGTTCTGATTTAACCAAACATGGATGAAGGATTTTAGCACCTTTTCCGCTATCAAGCATTGGCAGCATTGGTATTGGTAAAGCCAAAGCATCTCCCTCTCCACCTCTTTCGCCGATGAGAGTAATTGTGTCAGTGGTCCCATGTAAGCGATGTTCATTATTATTTGAAACAACAGAAATTGAACTGAAATCCGTAGCGCATGTTCGAGATGTAAAGTCACCCTTGGTTCCATCACAGACGAGACATACCGCATCGGCTGGTATTTGCAAATCTTGATCTTTTAATTCAAGATTTATTTCTTTGACTTCAGTAGCTTTCAATGGCCTAAGGGCAACACCAGGTGGTGGTGAGGGGCACCTTCCATTGATGATGATTCTCCCACCGGTCATTCCAGCTCCGGGGTCAGGTCCGACGTCTCCATGTACAACAATTAGACCCCCTTCCATACCACTTCCAATTCTAGAGCCAGAATCTCCTCTAATGACAATGGTTCCCCCCTTCATCATATGTCCTGCATTATTTCCAACTCCATCTAGAATCGTGATTCGACCATTCTCCATGCGGAATCCAGTATAGTCTGCAGAATTACGCTCACAGGTCAATATATTGCCATCATTTGCTGCTCCGAAAAAAGAGCCAATTTCACCTTGATGTGTATATGTGCCACCTTTGCCAAATGCTGCGACAAAGGAACCGAGGATACCCAGCGACCTAACCTTAGATTTTGGTGGAAGATTGGGACAAAGCCCCAGTTCTCCATTCTTTGGAACTTGATCGCCACTACTTGTCCAACCAATCCGCAAGACCACATTTCTTTCTACCGCTTTCTCCAGTTGCGGTGGCAGCTTTGAATTGATTTTCAGTGATAGTTCGACAAGGTCTAAGTCGGCCGCCATCGTTTCGGCGATGGCTTCTCAGCCATTAATCGAATGCCTACTATTTACGTGACAATGTTCATGTGAGGCCTTACGTTGTCAGCGGGTGAGGAGAAGACATGACCATACGTGTGGCTATCAATGGGTACGGGACTATTGGCAAGAGAGTAGCAGATGCAGTGGCAGCCCAAAGTGACATGGAAGTAGTAGGTGTTACCAAAACACGTCCGTCTTTTGGTTGTGATTTAGCAGTTCGAAAAGGCTATCCATTATTCTGTACATTCGATGATACAGACCGAATTGCAGCATTTGCAACATCAGGGTATGATTGTAGAGGTGGAATCAGTGATCTCCTGTCTCTTTGTGATGTGGTTGTCGATTGTAGCCCGGGTAAGTTTGGTTCATCAAATAAAGAAATTTACAATGCAGCTGGTGTGAAATGGATTTTCCAAGGTGGAGAAAAGCATGAGATGACAGGATTGTCATATACCTCCTGTGCAAATCATGAGGAAAATCTCAACGCCCAAGGAACTAGAGTTGTTTCTTGCAATACAACTGGTCTCGCCCGAACTTTAGTTCCATTGATGGAATCTTGTGGTGATATCAGTGTGGAGTGTACTATGATACGTCGTGCTGCAGACCCTGGTGATTCATCAAAAGGCCCAATTAATGCAATTAAGCCTGTTTTAAAAGTCCCAAGTCACCACGGTCCAGATGTGATGACTGTTGAACCAAGGATAACTGTCAATAGTTTGGCAGTAGCAGTTCCTACTACGATTATGCATACCCATGCCATTACTGTGACACTACCTCAAGGTCACGGCTTAAATACAGAAAAAGTGCTTGAAATATGGCGCAATAGACCTCGAATAATCATTATGAGTGGTGCTGAAACTGGAATCACCACCACGGCAGAGGTTATGGAATTCGCTCGTGATATTGGACGCACATGGGGAGATTTACACGAGATTTTTGTTTGGGAAGATGGAGTGAAGATCATAGGTGATAGGTTGTATTATTTCCAAGCAATCCATCAAGAGAGTGATGTTGTTCCCGAGAATGTTGATGCGATTCGAGCAGTGATGGGTAGTGAATCAGATTGGCGTGTTTCTGTAGAAATGACAGATAAAGCCATCTCACAATCCCAGTCCTGAATCTAACAGGGCGCTGTTATCTTGAAAAGTGTAACGAGTCTCCCTCGTTCTATGCAGCAGGTTAGTAAAGCCACATACCTTGTTGTAATTTTGCTATTACCCGGCCTGATAATGATTGTCAGTGCTGATAAAAGTCAAGAATCGCAAATTGATGATTCTGAATTAAAGCACGCTGCAGAACTTTGGCTTCCTTTGACCCCAGATGCTATTACAACCTCTGAATTGAGGGCACCTTCTGGAATAATTCCACTCGCATATACTGCTTTTGATCCGTTAGAAGACATGATTCCAGGTTCAGATGGAACTGATAATTTAGATTATCTCAAAAGTGGTTTAGTTGTGGTACAGTTGCATACTAAAGATGCTAGCGTATTGAAACAATTATCACAAGAATATGATTTCGTTCTGCTGGGTCATGTCGGTGAAGAAGCATGGCTGGTTCGTTTCTGCGATGTCAGTAATTTCGATGACCTTCTCCATGACGACGCCGTAAGGTGGGCAGGTTCGATGCTTCCCAGTTGGCGGCTATCTCCTGCTTTAGATGGCACTCAGGACTTTTTTTCTCTGGTAATATCCCCTGATCTTGAATCTGATGAGTTTTCAAAATTGGTTTCTGATTTACAAGAGATGGGAGCTAATGATGCGTGGTGTGGTTCACATATCTGTGAGGTAAGGGGGGAACTAGACCTTACTCTTATCTCACACGACAGAAGAATTATCTTTGTAGAACCAAGTTCTGGTTTGGTTCTAAACAATGCTGCTGCTAGTGTGGCTGTCGGAGTTAATACAGTAAATTCAGCATCCACCTTCGATCTTTTCGGTTCTGGTGAAACAATAATGTTTGCCGATACTGGTCTTGATGTCGATCATCCTGACATCGTTGGTCGCGTAGCAGGTGTCGATACACAATTTGGTCTTGATTCGAGTCCTTCCGATCGTAATGGCGGTCACGGCACTCACATCGCCATAACGATGGTAGGAGATGGCAGTGGTGATACCAGTACTACCGGTATTGCCCCTGAAGCAAATATCCTTGGTTATGCTTTCGAACACGATGCGACTGGTGTATTCGGTCGCCGTGGTTCGATTTATGACATGTTTGCCGCAGCAGAACAAGTTGGTTCTCGCGTAGGGGTTAACGCCTGGGGAGTCGATGCCAATCACGGTTCCTATACCTCTGATAGTCGTTCAGTTGATTTTTATGTAAATGATAATCCCTCTTTCCTACCATTATTTGCTATTGGTGATGACAGTGGGCAGAATGCCAATCACATTCAACCTCCTTCAACTTCAAAGAACTCTTTGTCCATTGGTGCTTCAACGACGATTTCATCTGGAGAAACTGCTAATATTTCATCGCAAGGTCCAACATTAGATGGTCGAATTAAACCCGACCTTATCGCTCCTGGAATTACCATTTGCTCTGGAAGGGCTGAAGAAGCGATGTCTCCTCTTGGTTCACCTTGTGGTGTTGGTAGTCACAGTAACGGTAATGACCTTTACATGAGTATGTCAGGTACTTCACAAGCAACTGCTGTTGCTGGTGGAAGTGCGGCATTATTGCGTGAATTTATTCGTGAAGAAGTTGGTATTAGTTCACCATCTGCTGCTTTAATCAAAGCAGCAATGATCAACGGTGCAAAAGATACTGGAGTTGCAGATATTCCTAATGTAGAAGAGGGCTGGGGAATGATAGACCTTGACCGAACTATTTTACCAAAGGATGGTACAACAGATTTGAACACTTTCTATGACGACTATCGCCAATTAAATCCAGGATATTCTGCCCTATATGCCTTTGATATCGATGCAAGTCATGGAATGGACCTAACTCTAGTATGGTCCGATGATGCAGGAAGTGCAAATTCACTGCAAAACGAGTCACGTTTGGTTAATGATTTAGATCTACAATTGATATCACCGGATGGAACGATATATCGTGGTAATAATTTTGTTTCTGGTTTCTCTCAAAGCGGTGGTTCATCAGATGTTTTGAACAATGTTGAACGTATTCGAATTGAGGCTGGTAGTCTTTCTGGAACAGGAACTTGGCAAGTCAAAGTGATGAGTTCTTCTGGTCTAGATCAAAGATTCGCTTTGGTGATGAGCGCAGATTCAACTCCTGCTAATGAACCTGATTTGACTACTATCGCAGATTCGATATTCATCTATCCATCGTCACCATTAGCGGGAGAACAAGTGCCGATTCGTATGAGTTGGTATAACCAGGGAGTAAGTGATACAACTAGCTACGATGTCAAATTGACAGATGTAACTACTGGTGATGTAATCTACCAAGGTACCAGGGCATCTTTACTTGCTTCTAATTTGGATTCATTCACTATCAACTGGGTTTTTACTACCACTGGGGCGCATTCACTAAAATTAGAATTGGATACTGGGGCGGACATTGTTGAATTAAATGATGAAACCGTTGGGATTAACAACAATATTGCGACTCTCAATTTGATTGTTTCAGCAACCGGTTTACGTTTAATACCATTGGCAGATGATGGTAGCGAAGATCCAACCAGTGTCGACCGTCTACTCGATGCTAAAAATGAAACCCAAAAGGGGTATCGTGTGATGCTGAGGCACGAAGGAACTGGTAATCGCAATATATCTTTGACTGTAAGCAATTTGTATCACATAAATCCAACAAATCCCAATGTACTAATTTCACCAGATGACAATTGGGATACCTATGCGAATAGAACTGGTCAATTGGAACTTGGAACAATGGGTAGCAATGAATCCAATCTTTCTCTTTTGATAACTCTAGATGACCTTTCAGCGAATCTTGACACCAATGTTCTAAGTAAATATCCACGCTATGCACGTGCTGGCTCGTTTTATGTCGATGTCACAGCTCGATATTCTGATGATGTTCAAGTTTCACATACGATTCGACTAACTCTTACCGTGGCTGAAGTTCGTGACGTATTAGTTGCAGCATCGGGTAATAGTGGTTTGTCTGCTACTCCTGGCGATTTCACCTCATTTGGAATTGGTGTAATGAATACAGGTAATACTGTTTCACCATATGACCTCGATTGTTACAGTGAGAACAAGTGGCGCATAGAGTTAGAAGATTCTAATTCGAGTAGTTATGAATTTGAGCCGTTAGAGATACTCGATGATAAAACAGTGAACATCCGATTATACGTACCTCCTGCAGTTGAAGGTAGCCCTGTTGCGGGAACTACTGATATCATCTCCTGTTACGTTACTAGCACATTGGATACTTCTCTAAATATAACCGAGACAGTTTCTCTAATTGTTGATCCGCTTGAATCTTTTACCACTGAATTTTTTGACAGTAATGGCATTGAGGTAGGCCCTAGTGAGAACCCAAGGACACTTTCGGTTGATAATGCACAAATAGTGAATCTATCATTAGTTATCGAGAATAATGGTAACAAAGAAATTGATTTGAGTGTTAGTGTTCAATCAGAGAGAACCGATTGGCCGATTTCCTTATCGACGGGGATGACTACTGGTAGTGAAATGATTCAGTTTTCACTTGCAGGTGGTTCGACTATTGTCGTAAGCATTGAGATTCTCATCTATGAGGCAGCTACTGGAGGGGATTCTAATCAGTTGACATTTAAAACGAAAACCGATCAAATAAATCAAAAGATCAATCAAACTACTTTGGTTGTGAGTGATGAGATTGGTCTTTCATTCCCGGATTTGAATAATAATTTACTCGAAGTTTACGTAGATGGCCAATGGAACATGGTGACAATCGTAGTGGAAAATACTGGTAATTCTCAGTTGAATCTAAATTGGAATCATGCTTTGCCTGACGATGGATGGCAGGCTGGATTTTTCAACCCTCCTACTTCCATATATGCTGGAAAAACCGTTGAATTCACATTTGGAGTCATCGCTCCTTTACAGGAGCCTGTTACAATCGCAGCTCAGAATATTTTACTTTCAGTAACGGGTTCAATAGATAACAGAAGTGTTGAAGAAAGTATGGTCTTACAGGTTGATGTTTTAGCCAGCCAACATGTTTCATTGGTGACTGAAAATAATGAAAGTTCCCTAGCCATAATGCGTGACTCTACAGTTGAACGCAATATAATAGTCACCAATCAAGGCAATCAACCATTAGAATCATCTTTGAGCGTTGAGATTCACGACAGTGAGGGAAATGTAGTCCCTGGATGGAAGGCTAGCCTCTCACCAGCATCGATTAATGGTTTAGCTGTCGGTTCTAGTATGACCGTGGTAATTGTTATGACCCCAGGTCAAGATGTAAAAGATGGTTTAGTAGATGTAGTCATTGTTTCTACAACCACAGATGGTAATATTTCCTATACTTTTGAAGCGTCAGCAGACATAACTAGAAGTCAAGGTGGGTTGTTCGGTTCTTTACCACTTTGGGCTTCATCTTCAATTCTAGTTGCTATAATTTTAGTGCTAGCAATGGTTGCAATAAGAATAAAGCGTACAGCCAAGATTTCTTTCGATGGTGATGAACTAGCATCTCCTGATATCTTTTCAGATCCAGCTCACATGTCATCACGTAGAGATGAGGTCTTGAACCTTGGAGTTAAAGTCGATGAATTAACCAGCGGGACTGTGAATGATGCCGAGATAGCAGCAGCATTAGCACAATCAATAGCTCCTCTACCTGCGCCTCCTGTAGCAGTTCCACAAGGACGACCTCCTTCTGCAGCATTTGCTGCACCACCAGCGGGAAGTCCGCCACAGAGGCCATCAATCCCACAATTACCACCTACTGGGTTACCACCTGGATGGACGATGGAACAGTGGCAGCACTATGGTCATCAATGGCTTGCACAGCAAGGCCAACAGTGAAAACCAGCGGTCTCTCCCCTAAGGTTATGAGCAGCATTGTTCTATTTGGTCCACCGGGTGCTGGGAAGGGTACACAAGCCCAAAGAATCACAGAAAGTACAGGATTGCCTCAGATTAGTACAGGTGATATGTTGCGTGCTGCTGTGGCTGCAAAAACAGCAACAGGATTAGAGGCGAAGTCATTCATGGATTCAGGTAAATTAGTCCCTGATGAGATAATAATTGCCTTGATCGAACAGAGAATAAAAAATCCAGATGCCGCAAAAGGTGTGATGTATGATGGTTTTCCGCGTACTATTCCACAGGCAGAAGCCTTATCAAAAATAGATGAGATAAGTCATGTAATCGCCATAGAAGTACCAGATGAAAGAATAGTAGAGAGAATTTGTGGGCGCTACACCTGTGCTGGTTGCTCAGCGGTATACCATGATTTATTCAATCCAACTTCGGAAGAAGGGGTTTGCGACACCTGTCAATCCACTAAATTCAACCGACGTGCGGACGATAATGCAGATACCGTCCTCTCTCGCCTCAAGGCCTATCATGAACAAACCTCACCTTTGGCCAATTGGTATGGAGAAAGAGGTGTGTTCTTTGGAGTCGACGGTGACCGCGATATTCCACAAATAACTTCAGATATTCTCAAAATTCTTGTCAAGTGATAATTATGTCAAGAAAGAGGATTAACAAGAAGTCGAGATACCGACTCGCACTTGAAAGCCAAAATCATCTAGCTATGGTTGTTTCTGATACCAGCAATAGTTTACAATTACGCCAATCAGCAGCTAAACACATGGTCAAAATAAGCACTCGTCATGAATTAGGTTTACCCGAGAATCATCGTCAATGGATATGTAAAGGATGCCATCAGGCTTTGATTCAACCATCTGCGGCAAGGGTGAGAATACGTGGGGGTATGCGCTGTGTCACTTGTCTATCTTGCGGCGAAGTACGCCGTTATGGCGGTGGGTTGAAACATCATCGAGGTGATGCGGTTGAGTGATATTCCTGCAAATATACGTAAACAAGCCCTTTCAAGGGAGATGCAACCGACCGTCAGAATTGGCAAATCAGGTATTACTGATGCATTGTATGATGAGATTAAAGGGCAATTGAAAACGCGGTCATTGGTGAAAATAAAAGCAAACCGCGGTTTATTTGATCGTGATGCGATAAAAGAAGTCTGGAATCATCTCGCTGAAGAAACCTCTTCGATTTTGGTTGTTTCAAGAGGTAATGTTGCAGTTCTCTGGCGATCTTAGTTTCCCCGATTGAAATTGTTAAGAGATAATCCGCGAAACGGTCTTAACGTTTCGCTGATGGCCTAACCTTATGCGCTTAAGTGCACCTCGAAGTCATTTACGCTTGCAACGTCTTG
>ERZ1046876.1484-NODE-1484-length-15430-cov-4.968911_pt1 | contig 15430 bp, 8 predicted proteins | sample MGYA00383094_ERZ1046876 | MGnify/ENA primary metagenome ERZ1046876 (study PRJEB29581, sample SAMEA5548364) | metagenome | biome: marine; feature: coastal; material: water | depth 50 m | study: Short-term variability in the microbial, nano- and picoplankton...
CCCACGACCTTGGGATTAACAGTCCCACGCTCCACCAGCTAAGCTAAATCGGCAACGTTGCCGACATAGATGCCCTATATGACGGCTTCCATTGCCAAAATTCAATCTTCAATGATATCCGCTTCCCTAATTGTTTCGTTAACCGCTCTCGAAAGCAGACCTAATCCCGGTTTTGGAGGCGGTGGCAATTCAGGCATGATCAACTCTGCCTCAAAGATCTCAGCGGCTTCAATCACATTGGGGTCATAGATTGCAGCATGCTCTTTATCTTTAGAAAGAATGAGATATGAACGCGCTTTTTCATTTGAAAGGACCATTGAAGTGGTAATTGCTAAAGCAACTATGAGTGGAACCCACCAATTTTCCTTCATCCATTCGAATGCTCCGGCGATTCCACCTAACTTTTCTTCTGGTGGAATATAACTAGGTTTTTGCAATACGGGTCGCTCATGGGTAATCGTTGAACTCTCTACACCTGCGACTGTCATCCCGCGGTATTCCTCTATGTTCAATGAATAATCACCAGGCTGTAGGAATCCTTTGTGAATGACGGTATATGGTGACCTCGGTCCCCCGGTTGATGGACTAGCTGTAAAACAATTACCAACCGCATTTCCTTGGACATCATAATACCACCAGTTATCGGTAGAAGTTCCGCCCTGGAAAAGATATTCCTCGCCATTTGCATCAACGATTTCGTAAGTTCCATCACCATCCATATCCAAAGGTAATCTCAAACTCGAAGCGGTTGGACAGAGTAAACTATTCGGTAGTGCTGTATATTCTAGTTCAACTTCGACTCTTGTTGTACCAGCAGGTACGAATACAGCACGGCGATGAGAACTTGCCGGAGGGATATCGACGTCGCTAGAGAACAGGGCGAATTCGCCGTCCCAAGTGGCTTCTAAGTGGTCACCTTTCTGGACTATTTCTCGCTCACCCATACTATTGCCATACACTTCGTATGCATCCCAAACCGTAACTTCTGGATTATCTAATACACCATCACCATCTGGATCCCTCAATATCTGCAGAGTATGGGCTAAAGCTACTGCGCGACTAGTATTGACAAGGCCATAACCTTGAGCATAATCAAGAGATTTATCTCCGAGACCAATGCTATTATTCCCAGCTAGATTCTCTCCTAGTAGCATATAATCCGCTGTTAATTTCATTATCGCTTCAACCTCATGAATCATTCTGCTAGCCTCTTGCGGTGGCGAGATTCCAGTGGGGTCGTATAGTACGGGATTGCCTTCTTCATCAAGGTCTTCATCGAGTTCAGACATGTGTAAGTTTGGCGCTACTTGTAACATCAAGGCTGCTACTCCTGCAATATGTGGAGCAGCCATACTGGTACCAGATATCGCGAGATAATAATGATCGAATTCACCATTACCAACATCGCCAACACCATCAGCACCACCAATCATAGTCGCTCGTGCTGCTGCACTCCAAATGTCAACACCAGGGGCTGCGATATCAGGCCATGTCGTAATATCAGTTGCATCTCCACGACTGGAAAAGGTCGACATGCCTACGCCATTGTGAGCTGCTGCTGCTACTCCGATTGCTACTGGGACCTTTGCAAAGATGTTAGACCGGTCATCACCACCTTCACCACCATCATTACCGTTGGCGAAAACGACAACGACATTATTATCACGGCTAAGTTTCTCAATTATCTGAACCGTCATATCATTGGGGTCTGCTGAATCGAATGGGAATCCAGGGCCCCAGGAATTTGTAACCACCTTGATATTCCACAACTCTTGGGTAGGGCTGCCAATCTCAGATAATTGGTATGCGTATTCAAGAGCGCTATATTCATCAAACGTGAAAGCCGCTTCTCCCATCGAAAGACCAATCAGCCAAGCTTCTGGAGCCACACCCATATATTTTCCAGCGCTAGCCTCACCGTTACCGGCTACAGTTCCGGCAACATGAGTTCCATGACCAGATGTCGTGTCTGTATTCTCCAACGCAACCCAGGCAAAACCTGGCGTAGTTGAGCCACTTCCCTGGTCTAACTTAGCATTGTAAATCACCTTATCACCAACACCCGGTTCTGTTGGATTGGAAACTTGCTGCGGCGCATAATTCATATCTGGATGTGATGCATCTATGCCAGAATCAAGCACTACCACAGTTACTCCTTCTCCTTTTGGCCCTTCTGAATTGATGTTATATCCGCCATCTGCCCGTAAAGGTGCTCTATCCCAAGCCTGCCTTGCTGAAATAACATCAACTGTCGAATCCATCAGCAACTCACGCGGCGAATTCCATTCGATCCACTTGATGCTATCAAACTCAGCAAGAGCGCGTATCTGCTCTGGTGTTGCTTCAACGAATAATGACTCGATAATACTAGTGCGGGAGTGAATTATCATACCAATTGATTCAACTAATTCTTCATCGATAGAATCTTTGAATTGAATAATAACACGAATCCTCTCATCGAGTACATCACTGTGTGGTGAAAACTCATTTGCTAGTTGAGGGTCATCAAGTATCATTTCAAGTGCAGGGTCGATTGGATTATGCACTAAATCATCGTCATTCACAACCTCGTTGATGAAATCTGGTGATGGTGATAAAAAAAGTAAAATCGGACTAAGCATCAAACTGGCGAGAGCAATGGAAAGCACTCGTCCAGTCACCATGAACATAGCCTGAAACACATAGCACTTCAATTCCTCGCTAATACGCTAATTACACGATTTGTCCAATTATTACATCTCAATTCAATTCTAGTAACTATCATATATAACTCCGAAACACGCGAACCTATGCTGAAACCTATAGCCAAGCCTGTATTGATTGCCCTAACCATGATGTTAATGTCATTATCACCAATGGTAGGAACAACGTCTGGAACAAGTTCTGCTTACTATGACGTGAATTTGGATGATGGAACAACCATCTATGATGGAGACACACTACACATCGCCACCGACCCTGCATCGCAAGGCGGAACTTATGGTGAGGCCAACGTAACTCTTAACCTCCAAGGACTAGTTACCGGTGACAGTTATGAATTCTCACTAAGTATAACAGATAGCACAGGATACATTGAACATGAGGAATACAACAGTATCAATGCCACTGGAAATAGCCATCAGGAAGTTTACCTTGTCGGATTGGCGGCAGACTGTGACTATGTAGCAGATATCGACGTATCCCACTGGGATGGTCAAACGATGATGTTTGTTGGCCATACCACTTTTGAGATTGACGTTGGAGATGATTGTGAAGACATTGAAGACATATATGAATCCCATATTGTAGATCAGCACGTCAAGGTCTTAATGATGCCAGATCGTCAAGACGATGCTGATGACGATGGCGGCATTAATGCGGATATTGTCGTCTTTTTCAAAACAGAACTATCCGGTAGTTTCAGAACATATATCGACATGACATACGGTGATGATGACGGAACCGTTGATCAGACTGAATTATGGGACTCCGGACTATGGTATGGGCTAAGCGATAACGGCCCCGATGAAATCAATTGGACCTTGGATGGAATCCCAGGAATCAGTGAAGGAGACGATATCAATTACTTGGTTAACGCTGACGATGTTGTTGGCAGTAACAATAATGACCCAAATCCGATAGTCGAAGCATATTTGTTATTCAATATCACTGGATTAGGTGGTATGTCCGAAGGTGATACGCAGCAGCTAGAATTCCCTGAGTTCTCTAGTGATGGAAATATTTATTTCCAAGAATATGGCAATATGTTGAGAATCTCGGACATGACTTTGGATGGAAACCAATCAAATTATGAACCAGCATATTTGGATAACTCAGATACAATGTTTGAGTGTGATGATACTGCTATCGAACAGTCAATTGAATGGCAATATGTTAACGATGGTAATGAGGATTGTATGAATGGCGAAGATGAGACAGAAGATTATGATGATACTGTTGATTCTGACGGAAATGGAAATTACACTGACGATAGCGATAAAATGTTTGTCTGCAATGAACATGACGAGCACGGAAACAGCGATATGACCAATTGGGAGAACATCAACGACGGATATGATGACTGTCATAATGGTGAAGATGAAGGTTTCGAGCATTACCCTGCCTTGTGGAATGTACAGCAAGGTGAAGGAACTCTGTCAATGGATCTAGAATATCCAAATCATGATGATCACAATGGTGATGGTGACGAATGGTGGGATGACCTAGGGATTATTTTTGAATTAGGAAACCATGATGGAGAAAATGGAGTGTCTCTTTACTTCACATATGTTTTCACGAGCTATAACGAGACAGGAAGTGCAAAGCATACCAGAGAAATTGCAGACAGTGACGGAAATGGAATCGTCGATGATGTTGAGGCCGACGAATTTGTCGAGCAGTTTAGACAAATGGTCGAAGATGACGAGAGAACATACTATTGTCACGATAGTGATGGCAATGAAATTGAAATTGACTTTGAATTAGTCAATGACGGATACGTGGATTGCCCAGATGGTGCAGATGAACCTCAAGACATGGACCCTACAAACGATAGTAATGGAGACGGTGACCCAGCAAATGACGAAGATTCATGGTTTGATTGTAATGATGAAGAAATGACAACAGTAAACATGAATGTAGTCAATGATGGTGTTGATGATTGTCCAAATGGCGAGGATGAGGGAGGCAGCGGAGACGATGATAATTTCCCGTTCTACTTAGATGGAGAGCGCATAGGTACACCAAATGGAAATTTCGTTGGTACGCACGCTAATCTATTAGGCGTTGTAAACAGTACAAACGATACTGTAATACATGCTACATTTGAATTTGCAGTAAATAATTCAAGCCATCACGGAACCCACAAGTTCGAAATTATTGAAAATCCTCCCAATTGTGTCGATGTAGTTGCAGGAGAAGTTGCTCCAAGTGATGGTGAATTCACATACGCCAGCAACGGAACTACCATTCCAGTTACAAAAGGCGATGTCGCACCTGAAGCAGGGGAATTCTGCTCAAATGACGACGACGATGACCATGACCACGGAGACCATGGTGGCTCTGGAAACCAAGACGGAACTGGTGGCGGTAACCAAGACGGAACTGGTGGCGGTAACCAAGATGGTGGAGCTGGTAATTCTGGTCAAGGTAACGGAACTGGCCCAGGTAACGGAACTGACCACGGAAACCATGAAGATGAGGACAGTGATTATTGGACTATGACAATCCTGAGTAGTAATGACTGGTTGCTAATGAATGTAACAACCGATGACGGAATTACGCACGAACTAAACGAGTATTATGATGATGAATTCGCACCTAGGGGTGATTACTACTTGGTTGCTATCTTTGAAGCTGTAGACCACAACTCTACTGAATGTCCTCCAGGTGAAGTCATGAACTCTGACGGAAATTGTGTCGCTGATCCAGGACCAGAGGAGTGTCCTAATGGCGAGATTATGGACTCTGACGGAAATTGTGTCGCTGATCCAGCCTTAAACTGCCCAGCAGGAGAGGTATGGGACGCAACTACTGAATCATGTGTTGATGATGGAATCGTTGAGCCAGAAGATTGTGTAGCACCTCAAATTTACCAAGAAACCAATGGAACTGGCGCATGTGTCGATGACACATCTCCAAAACCTGAGGATTGTACTGCTCATGAAATGTGGGATAACACCACCTCTAGTTGTGTAGATGATGGACTAGTGCATCCAGAGGATTGTGCTGCTAATGAGACTCACCAAGTGAATTCAGATGGTGTTGGCGAATGTGTCGAAACCGTTGTTGAACCTGAAGAATGCCCTGAAGGATTTGAAGATCTTGATGAAGACCCAACAACAGCATGCACTATGATCACAGGTATGGCAATCGCAATCGTAGACTCTACTACTGGGAATCAAACCACATTATATGTAGAACCAAACGATACTGTAGCTAATGTAAAGTCTAAAATCCAAGACATATTGGGTATTTCTCCTGACGAACAAACTCTCATGTTTGGGCCTAACGAATTAGATGATGGTGATATATTATCAGACAAAAATATTGGCGCTAATTCAATACTTTACCTGATGGTAGGTGCAGTAGAAGACACAGCACCAACATGCGAGGTATTCTACTGGGTTGGATCTGCTGGAACCCCACAGAACAACTGGAACTGGACAGAAATGAAGAGTGACTGGACTGAGTTCGATGCACCTAACAATGGAGAATATACTCTAGCACTACCACCAGGCGACTACTACGTCTACTTCGGTTGCTGGGATGAGCAAGGTGACGACATCACTCTAGCAGTTGATGGCCTACCTGAGATTCAAGAGTTCGAAGCTGAACATAATTGGGTTTGGGGCTGGGATGAATTTAGCATCACCGAAGAGGATATCGAGATGGAACACGACATGGTAGTCTCTTGGAGTTCTACTGACTTCGGCGGTAATGTAACTATCCACTTCAAGGCAGTTGCAAGCCTTGCAGAGTCCGTTTCTGAGAGCGATACCGCTGGTCTACCAGGGTTCACCGCTTCACTCGGATTAATGGCTATGCTCGGAGCTGCTCTAGTTCTTACCCGCCGTAAGGACGAGTGAAGTCGAAAACAACGCAAATATGGATGAGATGAGCCTTCGGGCTCATCTCATCTAATTTGTATGACTATGCGTTAGCTCTGCTATAGGTTACACACGTTGTTCCAAAAGTAATTTTACAGACGAAGTCTGTGTAATTATTCCCATTCAATTGTGCCAGGTGGCTTATGAGTAATATCATAGACCACCCGATTTACTGCACCTTTGACTGTATTAGTAATTCTAGTAGAAATCTTTTCTAATACTTTGAAAGGTATTTGTGAGAATCTTGCACTCATTCCATCCATGCTGGCTACGGCTCTAACTACAATGGTTTCACCATATGCACGGACATCACCATGAACACCGACCGAGCGAACCGGTAGAAGGGCTGCAAAATACTGCCAAGGTAATTCCATTTCACCAGCTTCTGCTGCTGCTTCAAATTCCTCTTCAACAATCGCACAGGCTTCACGGACTACTGCAACTCTTTCAGGTGTAAGATCTCCTAAAGTGCGAAGTGCTAGGCCTGGACCAGGGAACGGTTGCCTCTCAGCAACAATTATGCCGAGTTCTCTCGCTAATATCCTCACTTCATCTTTGTAAAGATCACGTAGGGGTTCGACGATTTCTAACGTCATATCCTCTGGTAAACCCCCGACGTTATGATGAGATTTGATAGTGTCACGAACACCACCGCCTGATTCAATCCAGTCAGGTGCAATAGTACCTTGAATAAGATATTTAGCGCCACATTTTACCTGTTCATCTTCAAAGATACGAATGAATGTCTCGCCGATGATTTTACGCTTTTGCTCGGGCTCTGTCACACCTTCTAAGGCTTTGAAATAACGATCTGCAGCGCGAACTGTAATCAAGTCGATGCCCTGTTCAGCAAACATCTTCTCGATGAATTCGGTCTCATTCTTGCGCATTAGACCAGTATCAACATAGACACAGTGTAGTAAATCTCCAGCCGCTCGTTTAGCGAGTATTGCAGCAACTGATGAATCAACACCACCAGAGCAAGCGATTATAGCTACATCATCGATGGTGGATTTTAATTGTTCAACCGAATCTTTAGCGAATTCAGTTGCGTCGAACAATATTACTCACCGCCGTTTATTTCACGGTCCATCTGCTTTACTCTAGCGATCTGATCGAGTTTGTTCTGAACAAGTGCTGCGGATAATCTTTCATCGGAAAGCGCTAAAATTTGCACTGCCAAGTACCCTGCATTATCGCCGCGGTCTACACCAACTGTTGCTGCAGGCACACCCGGTGGGAGTTGGACAATCGAAAGTAGGCTATCGAATGGGACCTTACCACCACAAGGAACTCCAATTACTGGACGAGTAGTCATGGCAGCCACCGCACCGGGAAGTGCAGCAGCAAGTCCTGCCATTGCAATGAATACAGAGACGCCGTCTGAGAGTGCACCTTGCACGATTTCCTCTACGAATGCAGGTGAGCGATGGGCACTTGCAACCCTAACTTGGTGTTCGACACCAAACTCTTGTAGAATTTTAGTACACTTGTCAGCAATAGGCAGGTCACTTTTCGAACCGAGTAGGATTAGAACGTCCATACCAATTGCCCAGCGAAGCAGGTTATTCAAGGTGCCGAGGGCTTTGGTAGCCCCAAACACTTGACAACATAATCAGATGAATCTTTTGACAAATACCAACACCAATTACCCTTGGCAAGAAGATGGCCACCCGAAATTATCGATATCTGTTCATTTGAGACTTTCAGTCTAAACGACTTTATCCAAGTTGGTATTATCCAAGCAGGAACATCATGAAGATTCCAGCAATTTGAGGGCCACTGCCGTTGCCTGTTAAGGAGAATCTTTACTGATTTACGCTCATCACTAAGCAGTAGTTTGACTCTTGCAATGTCTTTGCTAGTCAAAACTCCTCCTTCCAATAGACAATGAATAATTGTACGCGCCAGATCAATTTGCCCAATTCTGGCAGCAAGTCCAGCGCCACGAGCGTAAAATGAACCGCTATTCTCTCCATCAATAGCGATGACTTCCGCTAATAAGGAAGCAGTATTGTCATCCAAATCATTCAGAAAAGTTTCTATTTTTCCCTGCCACAAAAAAGGGGCACACCAAATATATTTTTTATTTGGTTGAAATATTTTGATAATTACTCCTCTAATGTCTAATGGTATCTCTAGCATAATGCTTTTTTTACTGCCTAAGATAATATTAACTTCGGTTAGAGGTTATTGAAAGTGAAGTTTATTCTTCTTCGATAGCAAACTTTCTAGTTGCTTCGATCACGGTCTGACCACCTACTCTAATCCCTCGCACCTTGAGGTCATCAAGTTCGATTAATGGCCTAGCAGCCCATTTGCGAGACATCATCTTAGCGCCTGACAAGACAGGTAATGGCTTGGAAGCATCCCAATTCATCCGATAAACCATGCCTGCTGAACGTGAAAGTAAAGACGCGTTACGATAATCCCAACACCAAACAATAACTGCAAGAGCGATTGCTGCAAAAGGGGGGGGTTGCATCAAAATAATGAATGCTACAAACGGAGAAGGCAGCATATGTAGCATGTCGAGTCTACCTGGAAGTGCTTGCGCACCAATGAATACTGCAATCATAGAAAATGCCAGACTACTTGCCAATAAGACAGAAGGTAGAATCCCTCCATTTCTCATTATCATCAGTATTACTCCACTGCTAAGTGGTAGTAATGACCAAGCCATTGGAAAGAGCATCTTAGGCCCGGGAGATTCTGGTTTGAACTCGACCCAATCCATCGAAATCACTGTTCTTCGTCGAAGGGGTAACTTAGACAAAGATTTCTCGCAGCATATACCTCGTCAACTCTTCTCACATCAGTTGTCTGTGGAGCAGCGTGTAGGACTTCAGTATCATCTCCGAGGACTTCTACAAAGCGCCTTGCAAATTCATCGAGCACCTCTTTAGATTCTGTCTCTGTTGGTTCTATCATCATACATTCATCTACAACCAATGGGAAATAGATGGTTGGAGCCATATATCCACGATCGAGTAAACCCTTAGCAACGTCCATAGCACCTGTGCCTTTTTCAGACTTTAGTGGTGCAAGAGAAAGTGTGAATTCATGCTTGACAAGTTTGGTAGGAGCACCGTCGGTAAATGCACTAGCAAGTCCTTTCTCTTGTGCTTCATCCATAATCCTTTGTCGGAGATAATTTGCATTCATTACAGCATGATCAGACATAGTCTTCAACTCATAGCCATATCGACGATAATAAGCCCAGCAACGAATAACTGCACCAGCATTACCATGCCACTGCTGAACTTTACCGATAGATTGCTCAGGTTGGAACCACTCATACCAACTTTCATCGTTGACCATAGTTAGTGGATCTGATGATTGTATTGGACGCTTACGAACAAGAGGACCTGGTAAGAAAGGAGCCAAATGAGACTTTACACCGATTGGACCGCATCCTGGACCGCCACCTCCATGGGGTTGACTGAAGGTTTTATGCAGATTATAATGCACCGCATCAAAGCCCATCAAACCAGGGTTTGTACGGCCAAGAATTGCATTGAAATTGGCACCATCATAGTACATTTGACCACCAGCATCATGAACGATTTTTGTGGCTTCACAAATATCTTCTTCAAAAATACCTAGAGTATTGGGGTTGGTTATCATCATTGCAGCAGTATCATCACCGACTACTGATTTTAGTACCTCGATATTGATTCTACCATCTGGATTTGAAGGAATCTCGATAATCTCATAACCAGCCAATGCAGCGCTAGCAGGGTTTGTTCCATGAGCTGAATCGGGAACGATTACCTTATCTCTTGCTTCTTGACCAGTTGAACGGAAATATTCCTGAATACAACGGAGAGCGGTGAACTCGCCCTGTGCCCCTGCAACAGGTTGAAGAGTCACTGCATCCATTCCAGCACAAGTTGCTAGCATATCCTGCATTTCATCGAATATAGCAAGTAGGCCCTGTAGATGATGTTCTGGTTGTAGAGGATGCATGTCGGCAATTCCCGGAAGTTGAGCGATGACTTCATTGACCCTAGGATTATGTTTCATAGTGCAGGAACCCAACGGGTAGAAACCAGTATCAATCCCATAATTACGTCGTGACAACCAAGTGTAATGTCGGACCATCTCCGGCTCAGATAATCGTGGCCAGCGCGGGGAATTCTTTCGAGCCAATGCTTTAGGAATACGAACTGACTCTTTTGCCATCAGTGGTGCAGGCTGACGGTATCCAGCGTCAACAGCACCATGATGCTCGAAAAGGTGACTCATACTTTCACCTCCGAAACCATAGTTTCAGACCACACCGCAAGATGGGCTGCCAGCAATTCGATTTCTGAACTACTGGTCTGGTCTGTGCAAGTTACAAGCATTCGATTCTTTTGTTCAGGATACCAATTTGAAAGGTCAAAACCACCAACCAATCCCTTTTTATCGAGATATTCCAGACAATCAGAAGTATTTCCTGGTAACTCGATAAGGAATTCATTGTAATGGAAAACATCGAAATGTGGTGATTTAATCGAGTCTATTTCGAGAAGTGCATTCTTGGCTAATTGACACGCTGCCATATTTCGTATTGCGAGATCACGAATACCCTCTGGACCTAATAATGCCATATGCATTGCACCCATCAAAGCAATCAATGTTTCATTGGTACAGAGATTAGAAGTTGCGCGGTGACGGCGTATGTGTTGCTCCCTAGTAGAAAGAGTGAGACAAAATGCTTCATTGCCATCAACATCAATAGTTTTACCAACAATACGACCTGGCATCTGACGCAGATATTTTTGACTACAGGAGAATATCCCATAAATCGGCCCACCTGCCGTCATTGGAGAACCTAATGGCTGACCTTCGCCAACCACAATGTCAGCACCATAGTTCCCAGGTGCTTCTAGAACTCCCAAACTGGTAGGTTGTACTCCAACAATAAATGCAGTTTCCTCTCCAATTATAGACTTTATATCCACTAGATTTTCATCGACAATACCTAACGGGTTTGGTTGCTCAACATATACCCCACAACTTCCAGCTGCTTCTGCGACACTATCCATCTCTAAACAACCATTACTATCATGCCGCAAATACTTGACTGTAATTCCGGCACCTTGAATGTAATTGTGGATTACTGAAAGACGGTCTGGTGGAGTCAATTCAGATACGAATAGTGTATTCTTCTGAACGGCCTTGCGGTTGTGAACACGAACAGCACAGGTCAGAGCTTCAGCAGCAGCACTAGAACCATCATAAACAGAAAGATTAGCCACTGGCAGACCTACCAATTCACAAATCAATGTTTGAAATTCCCACATCGCTTGCAGCATACCTTGGCTTACTTCAGGTTGATAAGGCGTGTAAGAGGTTAAAAATTCACCACGTGTAATCAATTGCATGACGCTAGCAGGCACGAAATTCTTGTATATTCCTGCGCCGAGAAAACTAACTCGATTGCTCATTGCAACATTAGCTCCAAGGATTCTCTTGGCATCTGAAAGTATCTCCTCTTCGGTTTGTGGACTTGGCAGGTTCATATTTTTGGTGATTCTAACCTCTTCAGGTACATCATCAAATAATTCATCTAATGAACTCATTCCCATTGTGCTGAGCATCTCTAACTCGCGCCCAAGATTTGGAAGTTGATCGACCATGAAAGTCCCCCTCTGGCTGTGGGTAACGCGCTGCTCCCATAATCTATGCGCTACCATAACTCTAGTCGATTAGTCAAATGACAAAAAATCGTGTTCTCGACAACTTTTGATCACTGCCACATCGACCATGATTCATCGGGGTTTTGATGCCAACTATTGCCATCAACATCACGATACCAAACAGTTCCATTAGCGTCAGGTTCGAGATAATTTCCATTGGGCAATTCTTGCCAGGAAGATACGGTTTTTGGCTCATCATCAGAATTACCATCGCTCACTTCTACCTTATCTTCTGAGTTCACAATCTCTACCATTTCTGTGTCTTCATGGAGACTTTCTGACATACTACTCTCGGCTAAATCAACACTGGATTCCATCATTCCAGGAGGTGGTGGCAAATCCCGTAACTTCGGGCCGCTTTTTCTCCCTCCATCATTGGATTTCAAGATGCGGATGATTATTACAACTAGAACTAATACTACTAGAACACCACTGATTCCAACAATCATTGTAGTTGATACAGCAGAACCTTCCCCTGAAGAAACATCATCGTTGACATCAGAATTACCATCATTTGAAACCTGTAGAGCCGCTTTACAGCCAGGATTGTCTTTATTGAAAATGTTCTCTGTATCTTCTAGCGGACAGTTATCGACTAATTTTGCATTAGCAACCCATACTCCAGGCCATTCACTAGGACGTGTTTGATTTAGTGATTCATCGCCCCAGTTGTCACCAAGTCCATCACCATCACTATCGCGCCATTGTGTAGCATCGTTCTCAAACATATCAGGACCGAGGCTAAATGTATCCCACCGATCGATATTCCAACTCGACGTCGAATCAGAATATCCATCACCATCACTATCTTTACAACCCAGTCTATCAATAGTGGAATAACCCTCCGAATTGATACAATAATCGGGATTATCACCATCTAGATTATCACCAAATCCATCTTTATCGGTATCTGAGACCTGTGTTGGTTCAAATGGTAGTGCATCAGCCCCGTCGAATACGGTCCAAACATCGTTCTTATCGGCCCATCCATCGCCATCACTATCTAAGCATCCAAGTATATTCACTGTCGAATTACCATAAATGAAAGGACAATCATCACCATTATTTCCATCAGGGTTGTCGCCAAAGCCGTCTCCGTCTCCATCAGCCCATTGAGTAGAATCCAGTACGAAAAGAATTGGCTCAAGCGTATCGGCCCAACCATCACCATCGGAATCTGGGCATCCTCTCTTTCCACCCTGATTCGCACTACCTGCTATCTTTGAACAATCATCGGTTATATCTGGGAATTCATCATTGTCATCATTCAAATCCTCATCAGAATCACGACATCCATCATTATCTGAATCGGTGTTTGTGTCTCTAATCCAATTTGTAATTCCCTGTGGACAACTATCTTTGTCATCGGTCATTCCATCGTTATCATCATCGGTATCTTCACCTACATCGCGACAACCGTCACCATCAATATCAGTGGTTTGATTAGAAACCCAATCGACATCTCCGGGAGAACATTCACCCGACTCATTGGTGTCACTAATACCGTCATCATCATCATCAAAATCCTCATCATCGTCACGACAGCCATCGCCGTCAGCATCAGTAATTCCATTGGATAACCAGTTTAAAGCACCCTTTGAACATTTGTCTGTGCCATCGTCGACCCCATCAGAATCATCATCGAAATCACAAGCATCGCCAAGTAAATCACCATCATAATTTGCCTGATCGGTGTTAAAGGCGATATGGCAATTATCATCAATATCAAGAATTGTGTCTTCATCATCATCGACATCTTCATCGACATCTTGACAGCCGTCACCATCGAGATCGGTCTGATTACTAGATGACCAGCTATGATTACCTCTCGGGCAGTTGTCATCAACATCCAGTATACCATCGGAATCATCATCCATATCTTCCTCGTCATCGTTACAACCATCTTGGTCGAGATCAAGAGTAGTATCACTATGATTCCAATCTAAGTAACCCTTGTTACAGTCGTCTAGAACATCGTGTAATCCATCATTGTCATCATCAGTATCGCATTCATCACCCCATGAATCTCCATCGTAATTAGACTGGTTCAAATTAGGATCAGTTATACAATTATCAGTATAATCAGGTACTCCATCATCATCTGCATCATGGTAGAAATGCCAAACAAACATGTCTCTACCAGCAGCAGCAGTAAGATAGGAATTATCGAGATTTACAGTGCCACTGAAATCTCCTGCTGCTATGATTGAACCATCAGGAAGTGCCAATAATGCACCGACGTTATCATTCTCACCACCACCATTACTCATGCCCCATTGCCAAGTTCCACTTGTACTGATTTGGGCAATAAAGAACTGATCGTAAACAGCGGAAGAATTAATCTGAACATAACCTAAATTCATGGTTCGAGAATGAGAACCACCCACCTGTACCTGTCCTTTAGGATTAATCGATAAGGCTTGTAATGAATCATCAGCACTGCTACCGCCCTGTTGAGACCATACTTCATTGCCATCAGTATCTATGTACATTACCAATAAATCCCAACCTCCTCTAGCGCTCTTGACCGTACCGCCATTTTTCAAATAATTATCCAGATAATGACCACCAACAACTACTCCTCCAGATGGGTGCAAGACAATATTGTTGAAGTATACACCACAATTTGAGAACCCAGTGCAAGATGTTGAAGAAACAGATTTTAACCAAATGAGAGAACCATGAGTGTTATATTTGACCACAACTCCTGCCCATGTTCCTGCAGGGTATGAAGAATTATTTAGGCCATAATCCTCATTTCCGTTATTATATCCTGCTGTATATATCGAATCGTCGCTTTTATCGATTGTCAATTGGAACGCTGTTGAGTAGCCAAGTCCTCTTGAGCTAACCACCCAGTCGAAATCCTCTGCAGAGGTATTGTAATATGCTAGAAAGTAACGGTAAACATCACGCTGTTGTTGAGCAACAATCTCGCCAGCAACGCCGAAATAGGAGATGTTCTGGAAGTAACCAGTAACTGCCAAATTACCTTTTGAATCAACAGCAACATCCCATCCAACATCGACGTCTAAACCTCCAAAGGAATCTGCCCAAGCCCATGTACCATTACTATCGATCCTTCCAATCCAGCCGTCCCATCCGGGTTCGGGATAAACTGTAATCGAACCAAAATCCATAGTATCTCGCATATAT
>ERZ1046876.1488-NODE-1488-length-15399-cov-15.581791_pt1 | contig 15399 bp, 20 predicted proteins | sample MGYA00383094_ERZ1046876 | MGnify/ENA primary metagenome ERZ1046876 (study PRJEB29581, sample SAMEA5548364) | metagenome | biome: marine; feature: coastal; material: water | depth 50 m | study: Short-term variability in the microbial, nano- and picoplankton...
ATCTCACCTACCGATACCTGAATTTCCTGCTCAAGCAATTCACCACTGTTGTTGACGAAATGATGCCTTTTGATGAAGCCTATCAAGCCATTGATTGGTCAGAATTTGAAGACGAGCCAGCTTTTGATGCGGCTAATCGTAAGAATGCTTACGCAGTTTATTTGTATTTAGAAAGAGTGCTTTAATCAATCGGATCTACATCTAAATACCAGCGAACTTTATTTTTAAGCTTGATGGTATCAATATGCTGGCTAAAGGTAGCGAGCATTTGATGAAGTGCTTTTCTGTCATTTGATTGCAAGTATAAATTGAAGTAATAATAATCTGCCTTTTTTTCAATTGAGTTGGCAACAGGCCCCCAAATTTCTACCGTATCAAGCTTAACACTTTTTAAGAGTCCAGCCACCTCACGCAAAAAATCCTCAGCATTTTGTTGATTTTTGGCATTCGCACACAATAGCGCTTGATGGGAAAATGGCGGCATCATTGCGCTCATGCGCTGTTTAAGGATGCTACTGGCAAATTGTGTGTAGCGATTTGAAAGCACATAATGAAACATCGGATGATCTGGATAGCGTGTTTGAATCGCCACTTCGCCTTGATCGCCACTGCGACCAGCACGCCCTGAAACCTGAATAAGAAGCTGTGCCAAGTATTCAGTAGCGCGGAAATTGGTGGATAAAAAACCACCATCAATATCCAATATACCCACCATCGCTAAATTAGAAAAGTCATGACCCTTGGCCAACATTTGTGTGCCAACGATAATACACGGCTCACCAGAATTAATTTTTTCTAAGTGTTCGGCTAGGGCCTTTTTGCGTCGTGTGGTGTCGCGATCAATACGGATAATAGGCGTATCGGCAAAGTGCGATCCTAGAGTTTCTTCGAGTCGTTCTGTACCGTAACCATAAACCTCTAAGCTTTGTTCGCCACACTCAGGGCAGGCTTGCTCTGGCATTTGTTCATCGCCACAGTGATGACACTTGAGTCGATTGATGTGTCGATGATAAATCATGGAAGCGTGGCAATGATTGCATTCAGATTTCCAACTACACTGTGTGCAAAAATAAACCGGTGCATAGCCGCGCCTATTAATAAACAACATCACTTGTTTGCCTTTAGATAAGTACTGCTGCATTTTTTCAACGAGCAGTTTAGACAAAGCGCCATCGGTATGCGAACGCATGTCAATCAGGCTAACTTTTGGCATTAATACATCACCCGCTCGATTGGCCAAAGTTAGGCGCGTGAGCTTACTATCCATAGCATTTTTTAACGTTTCCAGGCTTGGCGTAGCTGTGCCTAATATCAGCGGAATGTCAGCTTGCTTGGCACGAATAAAGCTAAGGTCTCGCGCCGAATAACGAAAGCTTGATTGTTGTTTAAATGAGCCGTCATGCTCTTCGTCAATAATAATCATGCCAAGGTTCGGCATGGGGGCGAAGATGGCACTTCGTGTGCCTAAAACCACACCAGCATCTCCGTTTTTGGCCATGAGATAAGCATCAAGCTTTTGGGTTTCGTTCAGTTGTGAATGAATGGCAACAACGCGGGTTTTTAGGCGTTGTTCAAAACGCGCTATCATTTGTGGCGTTAGGCCGATTTCCGGTACTAATACTAATACTTGCTGGCCTTGATTAAGCACTTCTTGAGTAATACGCAGATAAACTTCGGTTTTTCCACTGCCGGTAACACCGTGGAGCAGAAAGCCGTGATACTGATGCTGTTCGGCCAAAATGGCTTCAATAGCGAGTGTTTGCTCCTGAGTAATTTCAAAGTCAGGCTGGCTGGTTTTAACCGGTAGACCAATCACTTTTTTGATCTTTGCCTCTTTGCCAAGGCGCAAATTTTTAGGCATGGCTGCTAGTAGCACCTCGCCAATGGGGTGATGATAATATTTAGCGGCCCAAAAAAGAAAATCTAGAATGGGTTTATCGAGAATTGGCATTTCATCCAAAACCTCCACGATAGATTTCAGCTTGTTAAAATCGCTTTTATCTTTATTAGCAAGCACAATTCCGATGACTTTTTTAGCCCCAAAAGGCACTTTAACACGCACACCAACAGCGACTTCATGATCACTTTGATAATCAAAAGTTTTGTTTAATGGAACGGCAATAGCAACTTCAATGATTGGCATGAATGCTGGAATGTTAACCACGTAAAATAAATCATTTTATCAATTAAATCTTGGGCATGATTGTTATTCAAAATAGTATTGACGCTAATAGTATTAATGAAGCAGAATTTTCCAATACTCTGCAAGGTGTACTAGATGAGCTTAGCGTAAGTGATAGTGAGCTGCTGGTGCGCTTTGTTGATAAGCCAGAGATTCAGCAGCTAAATAAAACCTATCGTCATCAAGATAAAACCACCAATGTATTATCTTTTCCTAGTGATCTACCGATTGAAATTGAAGAGGCGATTTTAGGTGACGTGGTTATATGTATTGAGGTTGTTACTGAAGAGGCGCAAGCACAAGGAAAAACTTTTGGAGACCATTTGCTGCATATGGCCATTCACGGAACCCTGCATTTATTGGGATTTGACCATATTGAAGAATCAGACGCTGAAAAAATGGAAACGCTTGAGGTCAAAATTTTGGAAAAAATGCAAATCAACAATCCGTATCAATAATTAAGGCTTATTCAGCATGCTCCATGCGTCCAAGACGCTCCATTGCGCGCAATTCATCATCAATATAATACATTTTGAGTGAATTTCGCTCCCAGGGTGGTATTCCCGCCTCTTGCAAAACCTTTTTCAGAGATTGAGAGTGTTTTTTGCCGGGTAATTTGATGCGTTGACCTTCAGCTCGATAACGAATGGAAAAATTTGGAAAATTTTCTAATTCAGTGTGAATTGGACATTTTTCTGATATTTTTTCAGTTGCGTTATTAATAAAATATAAGGATTGCTGGTAACGCCTTACTTCAAACTCATCCCATCTAACTAAAGGCGTTGCATCGGCTTTAGCAGATAACAGCTCAATAATCTGATCGAGGATTTTGTCACTTGGCGCTAAAAAATTTAACTGATTAAGTTGATGACGCAATACGTTTTTAATTCTATGTGGATCAAGTGTCGTCAACGCATCAATTTGCAGACGATTATTAGCATCAAGCAGGTCGTTAGTCTGAATATCAAGCTTAGCTAATTCACGCATGAGTTTGAGCGCTTCTGATTGGTGTTTGGCGCTACGAGCAAGTGACTTTGTCAAATTTTGATAGGTTTTTGATAATAGGGGAATTATCTCCAAACGCAGTAAATTTCGCCTAAATTTAGTATCTTTGTTGCTATCGTCTTCAATCCAGTTGAGTTTATACTGGGTAGCGTAGTCAATTACTTGCTGTTTTTCAATCTTGAGCATGGGGCGGTAGTGGATGCCTAATCCCAAAGGTTTTTGTGGCGGCATCGAGGCTAAGCCAGCAACACCAGCGCCTCGAAATAATTGTAAAAGCAAAGTTTCTGCTTGATCATCCTGATGATGTGCAGTGCATAGAATTTCATCTTTGTTTAAATCACACGATAATGAAAAATATCGTTTTTTACGGGCATTTTCTTCGATGTTAGATGTTTTTTCTAGATAAAAATCAATATCTTTATAAGAAACGTTGAGACTTTTACATAGCTGTTGGCAAAAAGTATGCCAATTGTTGCAATGTTCAGATAGGTGGTGATTGCAGTGTACAACTCTAAGCTGTTTGGGAAAATGGGTGTGTAAATAGTGGAGTAAGACGACCGAGTCCATGCCACCACTCAAGCCTAGGACAATGTTTTTGCCCTGAAGATAGCTGTCTTTAGTCTTTAAATTGTCCAAACCCAAGGAGTTTTTCTTGTCTTGCTGAAAGTAGCTCAGCTGTCGCAATTTTTTGAATGGTGTTTAGCTCTTGCACTAGAGCGGCTTTTAATAAAGACTGAGCTTCTGACGGGTCACGATGGTTACCACCCAATGGCTCATTAATAATAACGTCAATCAGACCTTCTTTTTTAAGGTGTGTTGAGGTGAGTTTTAAAGATTCAGCGGCCACATTTGCCTGACTGGCATCTTTATACAAAATAGAGGCGCAACCTTCTGGCGAGATGACAGAATATATTGAGTATTCAAACATCATCATAGTGTCGGCTACGCCAATTGCTAAAGCGCCACCAGAGCCACCTTCGCCAATAACCACAGAGATAATAGGCGTGGCTAGGGTTGACATCTCGAATAGGTTTTTGGCAATGGCTTCACTCTGTCCGCGCTCTTCTGCACCGATGCCTGGGTAGGCGCCGGGCGTGTCAATAAAGGTAATAACAGGCAGGTTAAATTTTTCAGCCATTTTCATTAAACGTAGCGCCTTGCGATAACCTTCAGGGCGCGGCATGCCAAAATTATATTTGAGTTTTTCTTGAGTCGATCGACCTTTTTGCTGGCCAATAAACATCACCGGCTGTCCATCTAATTTGGCAATGCCACCCACAATTGCATGGTCATCACCATAAGCACGATCACCATGTAGTTCGGTAAATTCTTCAAACACTTCGTCAATATAATCCAGTGTGTAAAGACGTTTAGGGTGGCGCGCTAGTTGAGAAATTTGCCAATCAGATAAAGAAGAAAATATCTTTTTTGTGAGACTATTACTTTTGCTCTTTAAGGCCTTCATTTCATCGGCAATATCGGCTTTATCTTGAATGTTGTAAAGCGCATTAATTTTTTCTTCTAGTTCGGCAATTGGCTGTTCAAAATCAAGATAATCTAAATTCATAGGGCGTTAAAATAAATGTTTAAATAATGATTGAATTATAGCAGATGGAACTATTAACACTACTATCTTTAATGTTTGCCACGTTTGTATATGCCATCTCCCCGGGTCCTGGGATATTTGCCGTATTAGCAACTTCAACGCGTTATGGCCCTATTACTGCTTTGTGGCTTTCTATTGGGCATGTGATTGGTGACATCCTGTATGTTTCAATTGCTTTGTTTGCGATCACATTTTTGGCGCAAACCATCGAGCAAAGCATGGTTTTTGTGAAAATGTTTGGTGCGGCATATTTGCTCTATATTGGCTTTCAACAATATCGCTCAATGGGGGTTAGTTTTAAAGAAGACAAGAGCCAAAAATCAATCATTCACCTGCTTTTTTCTGGGTTTGTCATCGGTGGAACTAACCCAAAAACCATTATTTATTATTTATCTTTTTTGCCTATTTTTATCGATTTAAACAATCTAACGCTAATGACTGAAGTGCAAGTTATTGTGGTGGTGGGTGTGACAGTTTTGTTAGGGCTGAGTTTGGCCAATATTCTTGGGCTAAGGTTGAGAAAATCTGTCAAAAATCCTGAGGTGGTTCAAAGGGTTAGTAAAGTAACAGGTATAACCATGATGTTAGTCGGTGTTTTTGTGGCATTATATTGAGCCAATGACATTACTTGATTTCACCTCTTTATTTTTAATTGCCTTCGTGTTTGTGATTACACCTGGACCAGGTACTCTGGCAGTATTCGCCAAGAGTATGGCACAAGGGTTTGTGCCAGCTTTTTATTTATCACTTGGTATGGTGCTGGGCGATTTGGTGTATCTGGCCGCAGTACTCTTTTCGCTGGATTTATTTGCAGAAGTTATTACACCATTAATGGATTATGTCAGGATTTTTGGCGGTCTATATCTGGTTTATTTGGGCTATGGTGCTTGGAATGCGCACAAAGTAAAACTAAGCTCGAAGGCTAAACACAAGACCAATACCAAGGAGTTTTTAACGGGACTAATAATTAGTTTAACCAATCCTAAAGTAATGATTTTTTACATTGCCGTTTTGCCAGCCTTTATTGACTTATCTCAAGTTGATTTATTTTATGCTTTGGAGCTCTTAACCACTGTTGGTGTCGGACTTATTGCTGGCATTAGTGTGATTAATATTACCGTTGGAAAGATTAAGCAAATATTTGCCAAGCCAGGTATGGATGTGCGCATTAATAAAATTAGTGGCACGATTATGATTTCTGTCGGTGTTTTGTTGGGCTTGTCATGAGTAACGATCGCCAATTATCCCTTTGGATTGTACTTGCCATGTTGTTTTGGGGCGCTTCTTGGCCGATTGCGAATGTATTGTCAAATTACATTAGCGTGCATGAATTTATAAGCTATCGCTATATCATTACAACTATCACTATGGTGCCCGTGTTGTGGTGGATGAAACTAAGCTTTAAGATTAGTTTTCAGCATTTTTTGGTGGCCTGTGCCGCTGCCATTCTACTAATTTATTATTCTAAATATTATTTCTTAAGCACTAAATATGGCGCTCCAGGATTAGCAGGCGCGGTAGTAACAACGCTGATGCCAGTATTGGTGTATTTGCTGATGATGTTTAGCAAGCAGAAGAAAACTCAGGGCAAGGACTGGTTGGCTTTGTTGTTGGGGGTTTTGGGGGTTTTAGTCACTATGAATATTTGGCAGTTTCAGCTCAGTGAGATTATAAGTGGCACCAGTGTATATCTATTGGCTGCAGCAACTTGCTGGGCCTTGATGTCTATTGTGACTACCTATGCTAAGTCAGTTGTACCTGCAACACTGAGTTTTTATATTTATTTGATGACAGCGATTTTTGATTTAATTTTCTTTTTTGAGCCAACTCATGGCTCTATCTTGGCTATGGATAGCGTATTTTGGATTAATTTTTTGATTGTTACGATTGGCTCTACGACATTTGCCACCACGGTTTATTTTTTAGGTATTCAAAAATTAGGCTCCAAACAGGCCAGTGTGTTTACTTTTTTAGTGCCATTTTTTGCTGTTGGTTTGAGTGTGCTATTTTTAAACGAAAACTGGTATTGGACAACCATACTCGGCGCACTAATGACAATCGTTGCCTTGATTATATTAAACAATATTAAGCTTGGATTTTATAATAAAGGCCATGATTAGCACTTGGAAAGCTGGCATTATTACAGATATTTCTTAATGAAAGAATAAGTGAAAAATTATGCGTATTTTGAGAAGATGGCCAGCAAATCCTCAAAAAATGAGTTTTTTCAATCAAAAATAAATGTAATTAATGTTATGATTGGCACAAAAGAGTGGAATAAATGGATGTAATTTATTGGTTGATACCGAGTATGATTTTTGTTGGCGTTGTGCTTGTAATCCTTTTAATGATGGGGGTTAAGAGTGGGCAGTTTGAAGATCTGGAAGGAGAAGGTCAGCGTATTTTATTTGACGAGGATCAGGACAATCCACCTACCAAAAAAAATTCTAAATAAGGGGTTGACACTTGTGCGAATTTATAGAAAATTCGCATTTAACTAAACAACAAAAAAAACAGGTAGCAAATATGGCTAAAAGTATTATTGATGGTTTATTTGGAAAATCTCCAATTAGCCCACTCCAGCAACATATGACCAGTGTACATTCGTGTATTGCCGAATTAAAAGATTTTATGGTTGCTATTCATGCCCAAGATTGGGATAAGGCTGAGGAAATTCGTTCAAAAATCGGCGACAAAGAAGGCGAGGCTGATGTTTTGAAGAAAAAGCTACGCCTAAGCTTACCTTCTACCTTTATGATGCCTTTCTCTCGTAGAGATTTGCTTGATTTATTACTCATTCAAGACTCTATTGCCAATCTGACTAAAGATGTATCGGGTCTGATGATTAATCGCAAAATGACTTTGCCGAATGAAATCTTTGAGGATGTTATTGAGCTAACCAATGTCTGTATCAAAACTTCAGCAACGGCGCTTAAAGCGGTTAATGAGCTGGATGAACTATTAGAAACTGCCTTTGGCAATCGTGAGCGCAAAGTGGTTGGCTCTATCATTAGTGATATTAATGAACTAGAAAGTGAATCAGACCGAATTCAACACGTGATCCGCACCAAATTATTTCCATTAGAAGCTGACCTGCCTCCTGTTGACGTGATGTTTTATTATCGCGCTGTAGAGTGGCTTGGTGAGTTAGCAGATGCGGCACAAAAAGTCGGCTCTCGACTAGAAGTATTGCTCGCAAAATAATCAGTTAAAAGGACTCTATTATGGAAATTATTGCAAATTACGGTGATATTTTATTAATGTTGGCAGTGGCTTTTGGCTTGTTTATGGCTTGGGGCGTGGGTGCTAATGATGTGGCTAATGCCATGGGAACCTCGGTAGGATCTGGTGCAATCACCATTAAACAAGCGATTATTATCGCTGTTATTTTTGAATTTGCAGGCGCTATTTTGGCCGGTGGTGAAGTAACAGCAACTATTCGTAAAGGTATTTTAGATGCGAATATTTTTACCGGCAGTCCGCATTTACTAGTCTACGGTATGCTGGCTTCACTATTAGCAGCAGGTACGTGGCTGATGGTTGCCTCTAATTTAGGCTGGCCGGTGTCAACCACACACTCGATTGTTGGCGCTATTGTTGGTTTCGGTGCTGTGGGTGTCGGAGTTGATGCGGTTGCTTGGGGCAAGGTTGGTAATATTGCTATGAGTTGGATCGTTTCCCCAATTTTGGCAGGATCTATTGCTTTTATGCTTTTTAGAAGTTTGCAAAATCTGATTATCGATACCAAGCATCCATTCGATAATGCTAAAAAATACGTACCATTTTATATGTTCCTAGTGGGTTTTGTTATTTCGCTTGTGACTATTTTTAAAGGCCTTAAGCATGTCGGCTTAAGTTTTGATCTGTCAACCAGCTACATGTTGGCGATCGCTTTTGGACTGCTGGTGATGATTGTTGGAACGCTTATTATTAGACGTATCAAGGTCGACCCGACTGAAAATAAAGATTTCCACTTTACCTCTATGGAAAGAATTTTTAGTGTGTTGATGATTATTACGGCGGCGGCCATGGCTTTTGCCCATGGCTCAAACGATGTCGCAAACGCGATCGGCCCTTTAGCGGCGATTTATGGGGTTATTGAAAGTGGTGGCCTTATTGGCGCTAAGAGTGTATTGCCAGTTTGGGTGTTGCTTGTTGGTGGTGGCGGTATTGTATTCGGCTTGGTGACTTATGGCCACAAGGTGATTGCAACAGTGGGCACAGGTATTACTCAGCTTACGCCTTCGCGTGGCTTTGCAGCTACTTTAGCGGCGGCAGCTACAGTTGTTATTGCCTCGGGCACAGGCTTGCCTGTGTCTACCACGCAAGTTTTGGTGGGTGCAGTATTAGGAGTAGGCTTAGCAAGAGGTATGGCTGCACTAGATACCCGCATGATTAACAAAATCTTTCTGTCATGGCTAGTCACGCTACCAGCTGGCGCCATGATGTCGATTATCTTTTTCTTTATGCTTAAGGGCATGTTCGGAGCGTAGTAATGACTTTAGATGAAATTCAAGCAAAATTAGAAGCGGGTGTTGAAGGTGCAACAGTTACCATGCAAGGTGATGGCTGTAATTGTTCAACGGTAGTAGTGTCATCGGTTTTTGAGGGTATGTCACTCTTGGCTCGTCAAAAAATGGTGCTTGCTGTCATGCGCGAAAACATCGACTCTGGTGAGCTGCATGCACTCACCATTAAGGCCAGAACTCCTGAGGAGGCGGCTTAGCTGCTACTCGTTTTCATGGGTGGCTGACACATAGACCTGCTGGTTAATATCTATACTGACGTGGATATTGATAGGTCGACAGCAAACCGAGCAATCTTCAATGTAGCTTTGTTCGATCTCAGAGCAATCAATGTCTAGATCGATAAATTCCCCGCAATAAGGACACATGATTGAGTGTTGTTGCAGCTCATTCATTAATGTTGCGCTCTTTTAAGTCTTGCATAATGGCTTTTCTAACCTCATCTGAATAGTTAATCCAGCCCGTTATCTCGTCACTATGGCGCTTGCATCCAACGCAATAATTATGTTTATTGTATTTGCAAATGCTGATACAGGGGGTTTTGACTTGGGAAGTATTCATATGAAGTATTATAGATTGCTCTTGGTTGGTCGATGTAAAATAGACGCCTTTATATTTATACGCAACAAATTATGGGTTTTACAAAATTAGGCTTATCAGATGCTATTCTAGAGGCTGTTAAAAAACAAGGTTACGATACACCTTCCCCCATTCAAGAGAAATCTATTCCTTTGGTTTTAGAAGGCAAAGATGTGATGGCTGCTGCGCAAACAGGTACAGGGAAAACAGCTGGCTTTACCTTGCCAATTTTGCAGCTTTTATCAAAAGGTCAGCCGACTAAATCAAACCAAGTTCGCACTCTTATCCTAACACCAACACGCGAACTTGCCGCTCAAGTGCAAGATAGTGTGAATACTTATGGCAAGCATTTACCACTTAAATCAGCCGTGGTGTTTGGCGGTGTTAAGATTAACCCGCAAATGCAAAAACTACGTGGTGGTGTTGATATTTTAGTAGCAACACCAGGGCGCTTGCTAGATCTTCATTCGCAAAATGCTGTCAAGTTTGATGAGCTTGAAATCATCGTATTTGATGAAGCAGATAGAATGCTAGATATGGGATTTTTGCCAGACATTAAGAGAATTTTAAAGACGTTACCGCCTAAAAGGCAGACGTTAATGTTTTCAGCGACATTTTCTGATGAGATCAGAAAACTGGCAAAATCTCTGGTTCACAATCCAGTGGAGATTTCAACTGCGGTGCGCAATACAACGGTTAAATCCGTTAAACAATGGGTTCACCCTGTTGATAAATCTAAAAAACAGGCGCTATTAACTCAATTAATTCAGGACCATGCTTGGTATCAAGTGCTGGTGTTTAGTCGTACTAAGCATGGCGCTAATCGTATTGCCACACAGCTTGGCAAAAAAGGCATTAGTGCAGCGGCGATTCATGGCAATAAATCTCAAGGTGCCCGTACACGAGCCCTGGCAGATTTTAAAAATGGTAAGGTTAATGTCTTGGTAGCGACTGATATTGCCGCACGCGGTATTGACATTGCTGAGCTGCCGCATGTGGTTAATTTTGACTTGCCAAACGTACCAGAAGACTATGTGCATCGCATTGGTAGAACGGGACGCGCCGGTTCAAAGGGTGAGGCAATCTCGCTTGTCAGTGCGGATGAGGCGAAGCAGTTATTTGATATTGAGCGTCTAATCCAAAATAAATTGGATCGCATTATGGTGGATGATTTTGTGCCAGATCACAACCTACCAGAATCGCTTAAAAATCAACCGGCACCAAAGAAGAAAAAACCAAAAAAGGATAACAGTCGCAACAAGCCTAGATACGGAAAAAATAGTAACTCTAAAGATAAAAAAGACAATAAGAAAAAAAGCTTTTGGGATAACAAGCCAAAGAAGAAACCTAAAAAAAGTAATACTTAAGTAGGGCGATAGTTATGAGTTGGTGGACAACAGTTTTAGGTGGTGCGTTTGGATTTATGCTTGGCGGCCCGCTAGGTGCGATGCTTGGCGCAGCATTCGCAGGTAATTTTTCTAAAGGGAAATCAAGCATGGGCGGCTTTGCAAAGGACTACCATATTGGTGATCAGCAGCGCGTTCAAGCAGCATTTTTTAGTAGTTTGTTTTCAGTTATGGGCTATATCGCCAAAATTGACGGCAAGGTTTCAAAGTCTGAAATTCGTCTAGCACAGCAAGTGATGCAACATATGCAACTCGCAGATGACATGCAAAAGGTTGCCAAAGAGTTATTCAATCAAGGTAAGCAGGCCGACTTTAATCTTGATGAGGTGTTGGAGCAGTTCCGCATTGAAAGTCATGGGCGTACGCATTTGGTTCGTATGTTTTTGGAAATGCAAATTCAGGCTGCTTATGCTGATGGTGTGCTGGATGATAAAGAGCGCGAAGCGCTTAAGTATATTGCACAAAAACTACACTTTTCACTGCATGAGCTAGAGCATCTAATTCAACAATTTGCTGCTAGTAGCAACTCGGTTAGTAAGTTAACCATTGATGGCGCTTATGTCATACTAGACGCAGACAAAAGCTTAACTGATAAAGAGCTTAAACGCGCCTATCGTCGCTTGTTGGCTCAGCATCATCCTGATAAATTAGTCGCCAAGGGTTTGCCAGAAGAAATGATGATTATCGCCAAGGAAAAAACCCAAGAAATTATCAGCGCTTATGAACTTATTAAAAAGCAACGTGGCATGCGTTAATTTTGAAAAAATTATAGGAAAAAATATGAACATTAAATTAATCACCTTCTTGCTAACACTACTCGCAACCCTGTCTGCACAAGCGGGGCTTTGGGAAAAGATGACAACCATGGGCACTCAAACCATTAAGCCATCTTCTGAATATTTGATTGAAACTGCGGGTTGGAATATTCGCGTCTATGAGTGGATTCCAGCTGACAATCCAAACACACGCTGTATGTTTGCAGCTGGCTCGCAAAAAGGCGGTGTTGCGTGTTACTCCATTAATAATTAAGTCGATGTTTGAATTATTTATCCTCGGTTTTATTATTGCGATTGTTGTTTATCTAATCAGAGGAAAAATTTAGCTTTTAGTATGATGTCTAGCCTAGTTGCTCTTTCAATTGTAGAGTCGCCATTATTTCCAGATTTTAGCAGCTTGTATCAGTACAAAGGAATGACAGAGCTTAGGGTGAATAGCATTCGCAAAGCAGTTACCTTGGTAAAAAAGCAGTCAATAGATTTGATTGTAGTAGAGTTTTTCTATGCCTATAGTACTAATTATAGTGGTATCTATAAATCCAATTTAGAGGTTTTGCTGGTCAGTCTTATTAAGTACTCTCCCACTACCAAGGTTGTTGTTCTGGCCAAAAAGAAAGGAATTAAGTTTCTTGATGTGCTTGACGCTGTGGATTATCCATTACACGGTGTCTTGCAGTTCCCTACGTCATCGGCGCAAATGGAAGTATTGCTCGATGAGATGAACTAAGCACAGCAAAATTGGACTAGACTACTCTTGGCTCTGAGCTATTTGGCTATTGGCTAAATCCCCTAGAATTTGAATAGCGACTACACGCTCGGTTGTCCAAGGGTGTGAATAAGTTAGACGTATGCTAGATCGATATTTATCGCTCGATGAAAAAATATCTCCAGGGGAAATTGATATCCCTTTGTCTCTAGCATCAGCGTAAAGTTTGGGTACACTCACTTGTTTAGGTAGTTGAATCCAAGCAACAAATCCGCCTTGCGGTTTTGACATTCTAGTTCCTTTTGGAAAGTGTTCATCGATTAAATCAAGTAGCTGATCTCTTCTTTGTCTATAAGCTTCACGCGCTAGGCGCAGATGGCGATCATAGCCTCCGTGGCTGAGTAGCTCTGCCACTGCCAGCTGAGGTAGGCGTGATACATTAACACTGCTCACAAACTTTTGGTATTCAATTTTTTCTTGATAGATACCGGGAATCACCCAGCCTACCCTGAGCCCAGGATCGAGTGTTTTTGACACAGAAGAGCATAATATCACTTGACCTTTATCATCAAAAGAGCTAATCGATTTGGGGCGCTTGTCGCTATAGCCTAATTCAGCATAAATATCATCTTCAATGAGTGGAATGTTGTAATGATGAATTAGCTCAACCATTTGACGTTTGTGCTCATCTGGCATGAGCGATCCCATAGGGTTGTTGTAACAAGGAAGTTAAAATGCAAATAATAAAAGTACTGGGAACAGGATGCGCCAACTGCAAGAACACCCTAGAATTGATAAAAACGGCGGCAAAAGCCAAAGGTATTAAAATTAACCTAATTAAAGTTGAAGAGATGAGTGAGATTGTTGGTTATGGTGTAATGTCGACTCCAGCTGTAGTAATTAATGATAAGGTCGTTCATTCTGGCGGCATACCTGATCGCATAATAATTGATGACTGGCTCAGTGGTAATTTTTAACAAAATCTAAAATTACTAAAGTGTACTAATAATAGATATTAATATACTTTAAGCATAATACTCGTAAACAAGAGGCAAGATTTTTATCATTTGCCACAAGACAGGTGTCACTAATTAACTCCAGTAGTCTTGCCAATGACACCTCTTCATCGTCTGCCATTTGTTCTAAAACTGTCCAAAAAGCTATTTCCAATCTAACAGTTGTACTATGTCCATGTAGACGAATACTTCTCTTAAGTGGGACGAACTCCTTTACTTGTTCAGTCGAGCAAGCGTTAAACAAGTGACTAAGATTACGACTAGAAAGCAATGTGGACATGTTTAACTACCTAAAAAATGTATTGAAGAGATACTATTATGCCGTTTTAATTTATTTTTTGTCCAATAAATAGCTATAAATACTAGAAATATCTTTACGGCTCAAAGGATTCCTAAGCGCAATGACGCCATTACCCTTAACTCCAGCAATCATACGAGCAATAAACTCTTCGGGTGCAAGGCTTTTAGCCATCACCTCTAATGATAATGCTGGCATCTCTAATTGATCATTATGGCTTAAATGACAACCATGACAATAATGCTGATAAATTTTTATACCAACCTTAATATCTTCTTTTGATGCTTGTTCTGGTAAATATTGAGCAAGATTTAATGGATATTTTTTTATCAAAAAATCAAGTTTTAAATGAAGCTCTTTAAACTTTTTTACTATAAATAATGGCTCTAATTTTGCAAATAAGCTAGACAAATTAGGGTCATTGTCAATAAATCCTCTGCAGATCCAATTAAGTGTTCCAAAGGCGCTATCAATTCGGCTTTTTAGCCCTTTTTTATATAAGTCAGGCGTCGTTATTTTGCTTAACTTTATAAGGTCGCCTTTGAGGATTATCAACTCTGCATTGCATAATTGTTTATCATATTCAATTAAAGACATTTGTTTTATACCAATAACAGAATTGGCCCCTATAGCACTACCTAAAAAAATAAGTGCTATAGAGGCCAATATTGTTCTTAACATTGGAAAAACTAAATTTTTATTAAAAATCTACTTTCTTCTCCATTGGTAAAGAGCTGTTTGATGACCACTCAACCATTGAGCCATCATAAAGTCTTGAAGCCTTATTACCCATAATTTCACTATCGGCAAACCAACCTAAAGAGGCCCAATGTCCAGTATTACAAAAATTAATTTGATCACCACCAAGTTTTACACCAGCAACTTTATAAAGTTTTTTAATGTCATCTGAGCTACGGAAAGAACCACCACCATTCTTTGTTAACCAGCTTTCAGAAAGATTCTTAGCTGTTGGTATGGTGCCATTTCTTTTTGCTTTTCCATGTCTATTAATACCAATAAACTGATGATTAGGACGAAGATCAACTAATGCCACACTTGAATCATTGATAGCTGATAGAACATCACCTGAATCGGCCATCATATTAGTACGCAGGGAAGCTTTGAAATTTTTAGCCTTCACTGCATAATTACCTCTTTCAACTTTATTCTTCACTCTCTTCTTACTATCTTTTTCTTTAATATAAGCAAGATAGCCACCATCTAGAATTGAAACATTATCATGACCTAAAACTTTAAAAGTCCAATAAACTCTAGTAGCACTAGCTAGATCCAATGCAC
>ERZ1046876.1490-NODE-1490-length-15391-cov-8.196140_pt1 | contig 15391 bp, 18 predicted proteins | sample MGYA00383094_ERZ1046876 | MGnify/ENA primary metagenome ERZ1046876 (study PRJEB29581, sample SAMEA5548364) | metagenome | biome: marine; feature: coastal; material: water | depth 50 m | study: Short-term variability in the microbial, nano- and picoplankton...
TCAAAAAATTTCAATTTATTTTACTTTAATATCATTTAGATTTTTGCTTGAAACACGCTTAGCGATATTGGCAAATTCCTTAATATAACCAAGCTCTTTGTCAGCACTACGAACAGCCAAATATAGCGTACGCCATACGCCATTTTTTCCTAAAGATTTCAAACTGACTTTGGATTTTTGCTCGTCTGTTAACGCCCATTGTGGCATGGTTGCAATGCCCTGGTTGTTAAGCACAAGCTGCATCATCATCAGTGGTAATTCCACTTTTCTAGTGTTTTTGGGTGAAATCTTAGCTGGCATTAAAAAATAATTAAACACATCCAATCGGTCATAGCTCACTGGGTAAGTAAGTAGTGTTTGATCTTTAACATCTTTAGGAATTAAATGCTGCTTGCTAGATAATGGATGATTTTTTGACATCACCATCAGCATTTGATAATCAAATAATGGAAAATATTCAAACTGTTTATTTTGAATTGGATCCGAAGTAACCACCATATCTACATCATAATTCTTCAGCGCATCCATTGGTTCAAAACTAAATGCTAAAGATAAATCAAAATCAACCTTGGGTTGTTTTTCTCTAAATACATCTAATGTAGGTATCAGCCAATCAAAACAACTGTGACACTCAATAGCAATATTTAATCGCCCACCTTCAGAGTGAATAAGTTGCTTTTCTGCAATCTCAATACGAGGCAATACCTCATTTGCAAGATCTAACAACTTCTGGCCTTGCGGTGTCAACTTAAAAGGGTCTGAATGACGCACAAAAATTGAACCATCAAGCAAATTTTCCAATTTTTTTATTTGGTGCGATAAAGCAGATTGGGTTACAAACAAACTATCAGCTGCGTCTGATACATTACCTTGTTTATATAGCGCTTGAACTAGTTTTAAATGCGATGTTTCAATCATGAGTTATATTAATAAATTATATGAATATTATTATATAGATTAATATTATCAAAACATTATAATATGCACTAATTGATTATGGAAGTGGGTGTAAATCTCACACTGTCCTCGCAACGGTATTTTTCTAAAAAGAAATCAGTCCGATACATAATCTTTTTTTAAATCTCACGAAGGATGATCATCATGAATATCAAACAGCTATCTTTAGCAGCTAGCATTACAGCGCTTACTTTTTCTACAGCTACCAATGCGGTACTAGGCCCTATTCCTATTTATCTAAAACCTACAAAGATTAGTGCAAACCAGTTTAATGGTTTTGACACTAATGCGACATTTTCTACAGAAATATACTCATCTAAAGATATAAGAGAGTCTGGATCAACTAATCTTTATGATTTTTTAAGCAATAACACTTCAATAACAATTACGCCAAATTCTGGAAATAGATTTTCACAAAAAATAGACATGCGAGGATATGGTACAACTAACGGGCATAAAAACGTTGTTATTACTGTAGATGGCATAAAACTAAATAATCACACCTCATCATCTCAACCTATTGGTAATATCATTTTGGGAAATATTGAAAGAATTGAAATTACCAAAGGTAGTGGTTCAGTGGTTTATGGTGATGGCGCTATGAGTGGCTCTATTCATATTTTTATGAAAGAAAATTACAACTCGCATGTAACACTAGAATCTGGTAATTATGGATTAAAAAACAAATCTATTTCAACAAGTTCACAATCTAATGGGTTAAATATTAACGCATCCTTTGAAACTCAAGAAAAAGGTGGTTATGCTGTTTCTGATTCTACCGGAAACAAAGACTGGGGTGAGCAAACCAACAAAGAAGTAAATCTAAAACTTGATACGACTAATAATGCACAAATTCAATTGTCACTAAAAAATAACAATAGTGATTACAGATACCCAGAATATCAAACTATTTCTCAATTCAACTCCAACCCAACTCAAAATGGAACTGGAAATAATTATGCCCATTCAGTTGTTAATTCTGACAGTTATGTATTAGAATTTAATAACAAAATCAACGATTATTTATCTATTGACATTAAAACTACAAAGGAAGAAAAAGAAAGTGAAACTACTTTTTACTGGGGTTCTGGCGGTGTAAAAAAGGACAAAAAATCAAGTAATGCCATTGTCTTTAAATATATTAATGATAGTCTTACAATTGACTCGGGATATTCCAAATTGTATGGTGAAAGAAAAGAAAAGTCATTTGGATCCTCTACTTTTGATAAGTTGACAACAAAAGATAATAAAGGTTATTTCATTCAAGCAAGTCAACTAGTTAATAATACAACTTATGTTGCCGGGTATAGAAATGAAGATGTAGATTATTTCTACAACAAAACATCTGCAACTGGAAATCATGATCTAACAGCATATAATCTAGGCATTAACAAAGAGTTGAATGATAATCTATCAGTATTTTCAAACTACAATAAAGCATTTCAAGCCTACGATATAAACACTGCATTTAAGTACACCGGAGCCCCAACGTTCGATAATACTTTTGATGGATTTCTTAAGCCAATGACAGCCAAAACTCTAAATGTCGGCCTTAACCACACCAACCAAAACAGCAAAACAAAAATAACATTATTTAGATCAAACTTAAATAATGAAATATATCTTCACAAACAAAATGCTAACGATCTTGGAACAAACTCAAATCTGGACAAATCTCATAAAACTGGGCTTGAGATTGACACTAAATACATTGTAAACCCTAAAACCACTGTTGGCATAAACTACAGTTATATAGACGCAATTATTGATTCTGAGAATTTAACTGAAGATAGAGGGTCTTTTAATGGAAAAACCTTACCAGGAGTTTCAAAAAATACAATTGCTACCAATATAAAATATAAGCCGGATGATAAATCAACATTTGTATTAAAACATACTTATAGAAGCAAAGCTTTTGCAGAAGAGGATTTTTCCAATACCAATACAGAAAAAACCAAGGCATTTAATTCTACTGATTTAAACTACACTTACAACTACTCTAAAGATGTTGAATTTTCCCTAGATATTGAAAATTTATTTAAGAGAAAGCACGCTACGTTGTTAGGAGATTATAATTCCACTGGAGGAAATGTAGTTTACCCTGCAAGTTTCACTCGAAATATTAAAGCAGGATTGACTTATAAATTCTAAACGAACTTTACTCTCTTGGAGTAGTGGCAAAGATAGTGCTTACGCTTTGCACTTACTCCTTAAAGATCCGAGTATTGATCTTATAGGCCTTTTTACAACGGTCAATAAAGAATTTGATCGAGTAGCTATGCACGCTACCCGTATTAAACTATTAAAGCAACAAGCAGATGCATGTGGATTGCCATTACATATTATTGAAATTCCATTTCCTTGTTCAAATACTGATTATAAAAAAATCATGACAGAGTTTGTAGTTAAGATTCAAAATGATAATATTGAGGCCGTGGCTTTTGGAGATTTGTATTTAGAAGATATTCGTGATTATCGAATTGCACAAATGCAAGGTACAGGCATTGAAGCAATATTTCCTTGCTGGGGAATTGATACCAAAGAACTTTCTCAATCAATTATCGATATTGGCATTAAAGCTAATATCACTTGTATCGACCCTAAACAAATATCGCCTGATTTTGCTGGGCGTGTTTTTGATCAGAGCTTGTTAGAGTCATTACCAAGTAGCGTTGACCCTTGTGGAGAAAATGGTGAGTTTCACACCTTTGTGCATGATTCGCCCGATTTTAAAAATCCAATCAAAATTAAAAAAGGCGAAACAGTCGAACGTGATGGCTTTATTTTTACTGATTGGCTATAATTAAACAAACAGCAGGAGAATTAAATGATAGATCGAATTAATAAAACCAAAACAATTTTTGCCGTATTTATCATGGTGCTTTTAATGATTGCCACACGTGGTCATTCTAACTGGCTGTCATCAATTGTGCATTTGCCTGATTTCACTATTCCAGCTTTATTCATTGCTGGTATTTACCTGCGCCAATTTTGGGTGGCTTTTGTTATTATTATTAGTGCCATCGGAATAGACAACTATGCAATCGTACACGAAGGTGTTAGCGCCAACTGCATCACCCCTGCTTACAGTGTGCTGCCATTTACTTATTACGGAATTTTTTGGATAGGTAAATATATTAGTAGTTTAAATATTGACACTAATATTGTAAAAAACGTATCGATTATTATTGTGGCAGCAAGCGCTCAATGGCTTATAGCAACCTCAAGTTATTACTTCTTTACCGCTACTTATGCAAAAACAGGTTGGGCTAACTTCCCTGTCTACGCGCAACAATGGTCAATCGTTGAAATCACACCAGTTCTATTTTGGATGTTAGCAGTGTCAATTGTCTTTACGCTTAATCATCGCTACTCGTTTATCGCTTACTTTTCATCGCAGAAAAACTAATTTAGACTCATGGCTGCAGATAAATACAAGGCACGTATGCAGCGCAAAAAAGAGTATGTCGATTCTCGTATAGAGCAGGCCAATATAGACAAAGGCATTATCGTACTACTAACCGGTAACGGCAAAGGAAAATCCTCTTCAGCTTTAGGAATGATTTGTCGAGCACTTGGCTACGGTATGAAAATTGGTATTGCTAAGTTTTTAAAAGGTGCGCAAGATACTGGTGAAGATACCTTTCTTTCCAAGCAGCCCAATGTGCAAACAGCTTTTATGAAAACAGGCTTTACTTGGGATACACAAGACAAAGAATACGACACTACCATGGCAGCTGAAACTTGGCAAAAGGCTCAATCCTACCTAGAGGACGAATCAATCGATTTAGTTGTGCTGGACGAGCTAACTTACATGATTAATTACAAATATCTAGACGAGCAGACAATTCTTGGTGCGCTTAACAACCGTCCAAAAAATCAACATGTGGTTATTACTGGAAGAGCCGCTCCAGATAGCTTAATAGAAATTTCTGACACCGTTAGTAAAGTTACAGATGTTAAACATGCTTTTAGAGAAAATATCAAAGCACAAAAAGGCATTGATATCTAATATAAACAAAAAAACCTAGGAGCTTCACTCTTAGGTTTTTAATGGTTTTAACTGAATTTTATTAAAGCCTACTGTATTCCGTACATCTCGTTATTAACAATCATTCTCCAAATCTTAGAAGGCTTTTCTCCATAAGAAACTTGCTTACTAAGCAATATTGCAGTTGGCGCATAAGCATACTGATATCCATTAGTATTACAAGTCACATAAGTGTCATCACGAAAATTAATTTCTCTGCCTATTACACAGCCTTGAAAAGCTGACTCCACTCTGCCATCTTCATGTTCAAAACTATCAATGATTTTCGTACTCTCAATAGTCCAGCCAACACTTTGCTCCCACGCTGACTCAAAATTTGCCTGACTAGATATTGAAACAACGGCTACTAACGCACCGATTAAAAATTTATTCATGACTTTTCCTTATTTAATTTAAAAAAATTATAACACTCATTGGACCGTACAAATGAATTAAGTGTGCTCACTCATATATTGCAAGGCCTGATATAAATATTCTACAGGAACGATTTTTAGCCCTTTAAGGGATTTTTTTGGCAAATTACCCTTTGGTATGATTGCCACCTTAAAGCCGTGTTTTTGAGCTTCTTGCAAACGCTCAATTGCATTATAGACCGGGCGCACTTCGCCTGTTAGCCCCACTTCACCAAATGCAATCCAATCATTAGGAATTACCTTGTCTCTCAAGCTTGACATAATCGCCAACATCACTACTAGATCAGAGGCAGTTTCGCTCACCTTAATGCCGCCCACCACATTCACAAATACATCTTGATCATGTGTGGCCACACCGCCATGCTTGTGCAATACTGCGAGCTGTAAAGCAAGGCGATTTTGCTCTAAACCAATACTCACTCTTTTAGGGTTGCCACCTGCCTGATCAACCAAAGCCTGCACTTCAATCATCAGCGGTCTTGTTGCTTCGCGTGTAACCATAACCATAGAGCCTGGTGATGGCTTGGCTTGATTAGATAAAAAGATAGCAGAAGGATTTTCAACTTGTTGTAATCCGGTTTCGCCCATAGCAAACACACTAATCTCATTAACAGCACCAAAGCGATTTTTTACCGCACGAATAATTCGGTAACGTCCGCCTGCATCACCTTCAAAATACAATACTGCATCTACCATATGCTCAAGTATTCTTGGACCTGCTAAAGCACCACCTTTGGTTACATGACCAATCATAAGTAGAATGGTATTGGTTTGCTTGGCAAATTGGGTTAGTTGAGCAGCACAATCGCGAACTTGAGTTACAGAGCCGGGTGCAGAAGTTGAGCCATCAGTTACCATGGTTTGAATGGAATCAATCACAATAACTTTTGGCTTAACTTCTTTAGCCAACTTAATGATTTTTTCTAAATGAGTTTCACTTAATAGTAATATATCTTCGCTAATACCCAAGCGTATAGCGCGATCACTGACTTGCTCTGCTGACTCTTCACCACTCACATACAACGTGGCATTGTTTTTATTAATAGCAGCCATGGCTTGAAGAATAAGCGTAGATTTACCAATACCAGGATCGCCACCAATTAAGACAACAGAGCCGTCAACCAATCCGCCGCCAAGCGTTCGATCCAATTCGCTCAATCCTGTTGATAATCGCATACGCTGTTCCGACTTAATATCGGATAAATTTTGCACAGTTGAAGGTGGCAGGTCTTTTAAACTTTCCGGCTTAGAAGATGTGGCTTGGGATAAAACCACCTCTTCAAGTGTATTCCAAGCTTTGCAAGTAAGACATTGCCCGGCCCACTGCGGCTGTTGAGCGCCACACTCTCGACAAACAAACTCGCTTTTAATCTTAGCCATTATTTTTTCATGAGTTTTTCAATCTCATTTTTAAAGGCTTCAATATCCTGGAATTGACGATAAACTGAAGCAAAGCGAATGTAAGCCACTTCATCAAGCGCTTTCAGCTCTTGCATCACCCACTCTCCAATTTTATCCGAAGACACTTCACGCTCAGCTTGAGTCATAAGTTTGCGCTCAATACGCTGAATGGCTGTTTCAATTTGGGAGGTTTTAACCGGACGTTTTTCTAATGCTTTAAGCAAGCCAGAACGAAGCTTATCTTCACTAAATGACTCTCGAGATTCATCACTCTTAACCAACCTTGGCAGGTTTAAATCAACCGTTTCTCGGGTTGAATAACGCTCACCACAAGAAGTGCACTCGCGACGACGACGCACTTGTGAGCCATCATCGATTAAGCGAGTATCTAATACCTTGGTGTCATCAGACTGACAAAATGGACAGCGCATTCTCCCCCTTAAATAGTGCTAAGAGTAAACCGGATGCGCTGCACAAAGTTCAGTGACTTTAGCTTGAACTTCATTAATGACCGATTGATTTTCAAGATCATCACAAATGTCACACATCCATGAGGCCAAATTGGCACAATCAGTTTCATCAAAACCACGTGTAGTAGCGGCAGGCGTACCCACACGAATACCACTAGTTACAAATGGTGATTGCGGGTCATTAGGTACAGCATTCATATTAACGGTGATATGTGCCGCACCCAACGCCGCATCAACCGCCTTTCCTGTTAATCCTTGTTCAATAAAGCTAACCAAAAATAGATGATCATCTGTACCGCCTGAAACTACGTCATAACCACGCTCAATAAAGACATTTGCCATGGCTTTTGCATTTAATTTTACTTGCTTTTGATAAGCCTTATACTCGTCACTCATTGCCTCTTTAAAGCTAACTGCTTTGGCGGCAATAATATGCATGAGTGGGCCACCTTGAATACCTGGGAAGATTGCAGAATTAAGTTTTTTCTCAATTTCCTCATTAGCTTTAGCTAGAATCAAGCCACCACGAGGGCCGCGCAAAGTCTTGTGAGTAGTTGTTGTTGTCACATCGGCAATACCCACTGGAGATGGATATTCACCTGTTGCAATCAATCCGGCAACATGTGCCATGTCAACAAATAAATAGGCGCCAATTGAGTCAGCAATATCTCTAAAACGCTGCCAATCAACAACGCGTGAGTATGCTGAAAACCCTGCAATAATCATCTTTGGCTTGTGCTCTTTTGCTAGCGCTTCAACTTGTGCGTAGTCAATCTCACCCGTTGATTCATCCAAACCGTATTGAATAGCGTTGAAATTTTTACCTGAAAAAGAAGGTGCTGCACCATGTGTTAAGTGACCACCATGCGCCAGACTCATACCTAAAATAGTGTCACCTGGCACCAATAATGCTTGAAATACTGCTGCGTTTGCTTGAGAGCCAGAATGAGGCTGCACGTTAGCATAGTCTGCACCAAATAATTCTTTAGCACGATCAATAGCCAATTGTTCCACCACATCAACATGCTCACAACCACCGTAATAACGCTTTTTGGGGTAGCCCTCTGCGTACTTATTGGTAAGCTGAGAACCTTGCGCCTCCATAACTGCAGGCGAGGTATAGTTTTCACTAGCAATTAACTCAATATGAGCTTCTTGGCGAGCTTCTTCTGCGCTAATAGCATTAGCAATATCGATATCTACTTTAGATAATGTTTGAGATTTATTAAACATGGTACTCCTGATTTAAATTGATAGAAAAAACAATTTTAGGGGATAAAATAGCATTAATTTTATAGTATTTTTATGGTTAATATTAAGCAGTTATAAACCCCATTGTTTGTATTTTTTTAGCTTTTCCTTGTAAATTGTAGAGCCATTACTCTTCAATTGTTTTTATAATTTTATCAACGCACAACACCTCTACCTAATATGGAAATCAACATAAAGCAGCTTATTGGCATTATTAAACAAGTCGCCCAAACAGAGTTGCTACCTCGCTTTCAACATGTTACTAAAGCCTATAAAATAGATGGTAGTATTGTGACTGAGGCAGACATAGCGGCACAACATGCTATTCAAAAACAGCTACATCATTTATATCCAGACATTCCCCTGCTGGGTGAAGAAATGAGCGAAAACGAACAACTTGATGCGCTTAACAATATAAATGGCGTTTGGGTGCTTGATCCAATTGATGGAACTAGTAATTTTTCACATGGCTTGCCTTACTATTGTGTGTCACTGGCACTCATTCAAAATAAAGAGGTTCAATTGGGTATTGTTTATGATCCTGAGCGTGACGAATGCTTTCATGCTCAGAAAAATCAAGGCGCATTTTTAAACGGCAGGCAGCTCAATGCGCCTGAATACAGCACAACACTTGGTAAAGCGATTGTAGGTGTAGATCTTAAACGCCTACCAAATACCCTGGCTGCTCGAATCGCCAGCAATCCACCTTACGCTTCTCAGCGTAGTTTGGGCTCTATTGCGCTTGACTGGTGCTGGGTTAGCACAGGAAGAATCCAAGCTTATTTACATGGTAAACACAACTTATGGGATTATTGCGCTTGCTGGTTAATACTAACTGAAGCTAATGGTGCTTCGCAAACGATGGATGGTAAATGTGTATTCACCCCAACCATGGAACATAAATTTGCCATCGCTGCCGTTTCTGATCAGCTCCTAAAAGAATGGTTTTTAGCGCTTAAGCCTTAACATTCGGTAAGACTGACTGCCAACCCACCCAAAGAAGTCTCTTTAAATTTGTGCGACATTTCTAGCCCGGTTTGTTTCATTGCCTCTATGCAACTATCTAGTGGCATAAAATGATTGCCGTCACCATGTAGTGCTAGCGATGCTGCCGTATATGCTTTGATAGCACCAAATCCATTACGCTCAATACAAGGAACTTGGACCAATCCATTAACAGGATCACATGTCATCCCTAAATGGTGCTCAAGGGCAATTTCAGCAGCATTTTCAACTTGTTGAGGTGTGCCGCCTAACACTAAACACAGTCCCGCAGCAGCCATGGCAGAAGCCGATCCAACCTCACCCTGACAGCCAACTTCAGCGCCTGAAATAGAGCTACGATGTTTAATCAATCCGCCAATGGCGCTCGCTGTTAATAAAAAATCTCGAACTTGCTCTTGGCTGCCTTGCTGATGATGAACGAAATAATAAATCACAGCAGGTATAACGCCAGCAGCACCATTTGTTGGTGCGGTAACCACCCTATTGCCGGCCGCATTCTCTTCATTAACCGCCATAGCGTAGGCACAAAGCCAATCATTGACTGTTGCATTATTCTTGCCAGTTTGAAGGTTTTCATGCAGCGATTTAGCCCGGCGCTTAATACTAAGTCCACCTGGCAATTCGCCATCCTCTTTCAGTCCCTTATCAACACAAGCTTGCATGGCTTGCCATATATAATCAATGCCATCGAACAATGTTTGCTCGCTTAAATGCTCAAGCTCGTTAGCTTGCTTCATTGTTGCAATTGATAAATGGTTATCTGCTGCCATGGTCAACATATCAGCTGCCGATGAAAATGGATATTGGCACGATGTATAGTTTTGCATTTTAAGTGGCGCTTGCAGGCTGTCAATCTCTTCTGCAGTATTAATAAACCCACCGCCAATTGAAAAATAAGTTTGTGAAAGTAGCGACTGATTAGAGTGATTAACAAGATCAAAAATCATACCGTTTGGGTGTGATGGCAAGGACACCCCCTTATCAAACACAATATGCACATCTGGCATAAATCCAATATCAAAACCCTGATTGATATGAATACGTTTCTTATGCCAAATCTGAGCAGCTAATTCGTCAATATTAACATCAGTTAAGTTATGTGGTGTATAGCCATGAAGCCCCAAAGCAACAGCACGATCTGTTGCATGGCCTTTGCCAGTAAAAGCCAAAGACCCTCTTAGCGTACAACGAACAAACAATGCTGTAGTGTCAGATTCTGACAAATCAAGATCAGCAATTAATTTGATAAAATTATTTGCCGCAATCATTGGTCCAAGTGTGTGTGAGCTTGAGGGGCCAATTCCAATTTTAAATAATTCTAAAACACTAATAAACATAACAACCTATTATCAACTTATCTTAATAAGTCTAATTTTATGAGGTTTTTGCCACTGATATCAAGATTGTTAATAAGGGTACTTACAAATGTTTTTCTGAATTTTTGGCAATAAAAAAGCCGCATTAATAGCGGCTTTTTTATTGCAATAATTTAATTAAAAATTATGGCTGCTTTGGAGTTTCGTATGGAATTTCCTTCTGCACTTCGTCCCACTCAGTTGTGTAACCTACGTGAAAACCTGGCTGTACTTTACCATCAACTCTAACTTGAGTTGTTGTTACTTTAAAACCATCTTTACCAACTACACCTGTAGGAACCTCAGGTCTTTGCATTTGTCCGCTCATATTCTACTCCTAGAAAATCTTAAAATATCCGCTGTAAGATGTTACAACTTAAAAATATTTTAATAAAATAATTAATCTTGGTAATTATACAGCGATGTCTATAAAAAGTCATGTTTTTTTATGCAAATTATTAATAAAACATCTCTAAAAATAACTCACACTAACCGCAAATAGGGCAGGCTGCATCTTTACTAATTTTGACACTTCTAAAAGATAAGTCTAATGCATCAACCATAAGCAATTGCCCGGTTAGTTGCTCACCCAAATTCATGATTGTTTTGACCGCTTGCAAGGCTTGTAACGACCCCATTAATCCTGCAACGGGTGCCAAAATGCCATTTTCAACGCAATTTTCATCATTACTACCTTCTTTGGAATATAAGCACTGATAGCAAGGCTGGTCAGATTGATAACCTTTAAATACAGACAACTGACCTTCAAAGCGAATAACAGCGGCTGACACCAACGGAACTCTAGCATGAACACACGCATTATTAATTTGAAAACGTGCCTCAAAGTTGTCAGTGCCATCTAAAACAATATCAGCTTTCTTCACCCATGAGTCCAAATTATCAGCGTCTAAATCTTTTAGCGTTGTAATTTTAATATCTGGATTAATAGCCAGCATCTTAGCTTTTGCAGAATCAACTTTATATTTTCCAATATCCTGCGTGTGATGAATAATCTGACGTTGAAGATTGGAGATTTCAACCTTATCGAAATCTGCAATAATTAAATGCCCAACGCCAGCCGCCGCCAAATACAGCGCACTTGGCGAACCTAAGCCACCCACGCCAATCAACAGTATCGTTGAATCAAGCAATTTTTGTTGATTTTCAATGCCGACTTGAGGCAGCATAATTTGACGAGAATATCTTAGTAAGTCTTGATCATTCATTGAAATATTTGGCTAGTTTTGGCGTAATTGATGCCTGGCAATAAGGTTGGTTTGAATGGTTATTATAATAGTTTTGATGATAGTCTTCTGCCAGATAAAAAGTATCTAGCTTGCTAACCTCTGTCACTACATCTGTTAATGTGTGGATAAAATTCTCAGTCTGAAGCTGTTGATTGGTATCAATATAAAATACCGCCGAACGATATTGCGTACCTTTGTCATTGCCCTGCTGATTAAGCATTGTTGCATCGTGAGTAGCGAAAAACACTACTAACAACTCTTTAAAAGAAACAAGCATCTCATCAAACTCAATTTTAACCACTTCTGCATGCCCTGTTGCACCAGTACATATTTCTTGATAAGTTGGATTAATACTTGTACCATTACAATAACCAGATGTCACTCCAAGAACACCATCGATACGCTGAAATACCGCCTCCACGCACCAAAAACATCCTCCGGCAAAATAAGCTGTTTGCATGTATGATAGAATTACTAAAAATTCATAGTATAGCTGATGAAGGCACAAGAAATAATTGATGAATTAAAAACTTACGCCAGTAATGAACGCAAAAAGACCAATGAATGGTTTTTTAAAACTGGCAAGGGGGAATACTCAGAACATGATCAATTTATTGGAGTGTGCGCACCCCATACTAGAGCGATCGCCAAAAAACACTTTAACGATATAACGTTAGTACAGTTAGATAAATTAATTATCCATCCTATTCATGAAGTGCGCCACTGCGGCTTGATCATACTAGTCAATAAATATCAATCTGGTGATAAGGATAAAATGTTTAATTATTATTTGACCAATATACATGCAGCCAACAACTGGGATTTGGTTGACACAACTATCCCGCACACCATTGGTGATTACCTACTTAATCATCAAGACAAACTAAACATCTTATTTGATTTCGCAAAGTCAAGTAACTTATGGGAGAGGCGTATTAGTATTGTGGCAACTTTTGCATTTATTAAAAATAACCAATTTAAACCAACACTTGATATTGGCAAAATATTGTTAAACGACTCTCATGATTTAATCCATAAAGCCACTGGCTGGATGCTAAGAGAAGTATATAAAAAAGATAATGGGGCTTGTAAAACCTTCTTGCAGCAAAATTATGCACAACTCCCCAGAACTACTTTAAGATATGCCATTGAACGCATGCAAGAAAACGAAAGATTGCACTACTTAAAGGGGGAGTTTTAGATGTACCAAATCAGTTTTTACGTTCCGGAGGCGGATTTAGAAATTGTTAAAAATGCCATGTTTGATGCAGGTGCCGGACGCTTCGATAACTATGAACAATGCGCCTGGCAAACCATTGGCATGGGGCAATTTAAACCCATAGACAATGCACGCCCTGCAATCGGACTATTAGACGAGCTTGAAGCGATTGAAGAATACAAGGTTGAAATGGTATGCATTGATGACAACCTAAACTTAGCACTTGAAGCAATGAAATTTGCACACCCTTATGAGGAAGTTGCCTATATCGTCATAAAAATGGATAACCAATGAATACCAATACACCAGCACCTTATGAGCATGGATTTATGCTTAGTTTATTATTACTCGCTATTGCCGGTCTAGTCTGGCTATTTACACCTTTTATTCCTTCGTTATTTTTAGCACTGTTAATCGCTATTGCCAGCTTTGGCCAATACACAAAATTACAAGCTCGCTTTTCTAACAGTGTGTCTGCTCTAATCATGACACTGCTAATAACAATCATACTCATTCTACCCTTAAGCTATATTCTACTTATGAGCGGTATTGAAATAACGAATCTCATTCAAACCATTAAAACAGATTTCACCACACAAAACTCAAAGCAAATACTTGATCAGATCATCATGACTTTACCACTATCAGATTCAATTATTAATAGCTTAAAAGACTCAATTGGCAATAACTTGGATAGTATTATTGTTAGCATTAAAGATTTTTCAGTGATTATGCTAAAAAGCATTATTAACCTATCTTCTCACTTTATTTTCTTTTTGATTGTGGTTGTTTTCTCCCTGTACTATTTTTATATCGATGGACAAAATACGGTTAAACGCTTAAAAGATTTATCACCCCTAGAAAACCACTTGGACGATATTCTATTAAATCAGTTTGCAGGATTATCAATCAGTCTGGTTGGCAGTGTTTTTATTATTGCCATTCTTCAAGGGTTAATTTTTTCAATTGGTGTAATGCTGGTTGATTTGCCAATTTTGTATTTTGGTATCGCCATGGCGCTTGCCAGCTTTATTCCAGTATTGGGCGGTTTAATTATTTGGTTGCCGCTTAGCCTGTATTTATATTCACAAGGTCAAACAGTTGATGCACTCATTATTGTTATTTTTGGTGCGATATTTATTGGCACAATTATTGATCACTTTATCAGGCCAATGATCATTCAAAGAATTTCTAAAAAATCAGGTCAGCAATCAGCACTTGATCACACTTTAATTACCGTACTGTCTACCCTTGCAGGTATTATGCAATTTGGCGTACTAGGGCTATTCATCGGCCCTATCATTGCCGCTATGGCTATTAGCATCTTTGATGTTTATGCTATCAAATACTCAGACTCTTTGGATCAGAGTTAAATACCTGTTTTGGCAGTTAAGTGCTAATAGCGTATAATATGACTCTTTTTCATTAATACTCTACTGTCATGCTAGACAAGCTAATTGAATACATTAAAAATAACCACCCTGAAAGTGATATTGACGCTTACTTAGATGCAAAATACATTCAACTAAATAATGCCCAATTAAAGCAAATTGCTGATGCACTTGAACGTGGCGACCTATCATCCACACCCGCTTCTAATTGTGGCGCTAGTCATTTCATTTTTCATTTTGGCTCAACACTTATTTTGGTGCAAAAAGACACAACCGACTCTTCAGCTGCCTTTACTGCCGAGCTAGCATGGGAAACCGATTTTCTTTCTGTTAGATCAGTCAGAGATAAAGCCAAAGGATTTTATTTTATTAATTTTGAATTTAATGATGATTATCAAGTAACCCTACTTGAAACACAAAAAATCATTGAAGGACACGTTAACAATATCGAAAAGAATCAAGCTATTGTTGATAAGCTTATGCCAGTCCTTAAAGGTTTTATGACAGCTATTTCAGACTAAAGAGATTCGTTAAAATCAGTTCTGTAAATCAATAACATCTTTGTTACATCACTTGTACCCCCTTGCGGGGTGTGGCAATTATCAATGATTAACAACTAAGCCTCTTGAGT
>ERZ1046876.1493-NODE-1493-length-15385-cov-16.815786_pt1 | contig 15385 bp, 13 predicted proteins | sample MGYA00383094_ERZ1046876 | MGnify/ENA primary metagenome ERZ1046876 (study PRJEB29581, sample SAMEA5548364) | metagenome | biome: marine; feature: coastal; material: water | depth 50 m | study: Short-term variability in the microbial, nano- and picoplankton...
TTCCTTTATTGGGATATCTATCTTAATAATTTCTCTCCTTCTTATAAAGTTTCTTGTTTTTGATTAAATGAAAGAGATATTAAATATAAAGAAACTACTATTCATTTTTATTTCACTAATTATATTTACAAATGTAAGTTATGCTTCTTTTCCAGTTCATGGAGAAACTATAATTTTTATTGATACTATTATCCCAGATACTAATAAAGTAGTAAAGAAAGAAACTACTGAGGAGTATCACCTCAGGATGGAGAAACAAGGATTTGATATTGAGAGTTGCGTATGTCAAAGCTGTAGAGATGGTATTGCATCGAAAAATTATAAAACTGTAAACAATAGATCTTCTAGTAGTTTGTTTAAAACTGCTGCAGTTTTATGGATGATTGCTTTAATTGTCTTTGTAGTGTGGATATTAAATGGTGTTGCCTGCATTAATGATGTCTCTACTTGTAGTTCTAATAATATCCCTTTAATATTTTATGTGTCATTGTTAATGTTATTTGGTTATTCAAGTATCTTTTATTTTCTTAAAGGGTTGTCCGTTCAAAAGAAAAACAAACAAAAAATAAAATAAAAAATCCCCACCAATTTGGTAGGGATTTTAAAATTTATATTTCCAGAAATTTTACATCATTCCTGGCATTCCACCACCACCCATAGGAGGCATAGGAGGAGTTTCCTCAGGAATATCAGAAATAACACATTCGGTAGTAAGTAGCATCCCCGCAACAGATGCTGCATGTTGTAAAGCGACTCTTACCACTTTAGCTGGGTCAATAATTCCAGATTTCATCAAGTTTTCAAATTTTTCTGATTTTGCGTTAAAACCGAAATCATTTTTTCCATCTTTCACTTTACTTACAATAACACTTCCTTCCATTCCAGCATTTGCTACAATTTGTCTAAGTGGTTCTTCTAACGCTCTTTCAATAATATTGATTCCTGTTTGCTCATCATCATTTTCTCCAGTAAGTTTTTCTAATTTCTTTGCAGATCTTACAATAGCAACTCCACCTCCAGATACAATACCTTCTTCTACAGCAGCTCTAGTAGCAGCAAGAGCATCATCAACTCTATCCTTCTTTTCTTTCATTTCCATTTCAGATGCAGCTCCAACATAAAGTACTGCAACTCCACCTGCAAGTTTTGCTAGTCTTTCCTGAAGTTTTTCTCTATCATAATCAGAAGTAGTACTTTCAATTTGAGCCTTAATCTGATTTACTCTTGCTTTTATATTATCTGAATCTCCCTCTCCATTTATGATAGTCGTATTATCTTTATCTGTAACTATTTTTTCGCAACTACCTAACATTTCAATAGTAGCAGCTTCCAAAGTAAAGCCTCTTTCTTCTGAAATAACAGTTCCGTTTGTAAGGATTGCAATATCTTCCAACATAGCTTTTCTTCTATCTCCAAATCCTGGAGCTTTTACAGCAGATACTTTAAGAGATCCTCTAATTTTATTTACTACTAAAGTTGAAAGAGCTTCTCCGTCTACATCTTCAGCGATAATCATTAATGGTCTACCTGCTTTTGCAGTTTGTTCTAAGATTGGAAGAAGATCTTTCATTGTAGAGATTTTCTTGTCATAAATAAGAATGTACGGGTTATCTAATTCCGTTTCCATTTTGTCGGCATCTGTAATAAAATAAGGAGATAGATATCCTCTGTCAAATTGCATTCCTTCTACTACTTCAACGGTAGTTTCTGTCCCTTTCGCTTCTTCAACAGTGATAACACCTTCCGTTTTTACTTTTTTCATTGCTTCAGCAATTAAATTCCCAATTACATTGTCGTTATTTGCAGAAATAGAAGCAACTTGTTCAATCATCTCGTAGCTATTGCCTACTTTCTTTGATTGTTTGTCAATATCTGTAATTACTATTTCTACAGCTTTATCAATGCCTCTTTTTAAATCCATTGGGTTTGCTCCAGCAGCAACATTTTTAAGTCCTGAAGTTATAATAGCTTGTGCTAAAACAGTAGCTGTAGTTGTACCATCTCCAGCTAAATCAGCTGTTTTAGACGCAACTTCTTTTACCATTTGAGCTCCCATGTTTTCTAATGCGTCTTCTAGTTCAATTTCCTTAGCTACCGAGACCCCATCTTTTGTGATACTTGGCCCTCCAAATTTCTTTTCAATTACTACATTTCTACCCTTTGGTCCTAATGTTACTTTTACTGCATTTGCAAGAGCATCTACACCTCTTTTTAGTGCATCTCTTGCTTCTGTATCGAATGATATATTTTTAGCCATTTTAGATTTTATTTTGTGTTATTAAATTATTGCAAATATGTCTGATTCTTTCATGATAATAAACTCCTCTCCTTCATGTTTAAGTTCTGTTCCAGCATACTTTCCATATAAAACAGTATCCCCAACTTTTACTGTAATAGGTTGATCTTTTATTCCATTTCCTACTGCCATTACCGTTCCTTTTTGTGGTTTTTCTTGTGCGTTATCTGGTATAATAATTCCAGATTGCGTAGTCGTTTCTGCTTCAGAAACTTTTATAAGTACTCTATCAGCAAGAGGTTTAATTTTTGAGGTCATGTATGTATTATTTATATTAATATTTGTTATTACTTTAATAAAGAGGTTCAATTATTATGCCAAATTAAAAAATGAGATAATTTCGGACAAAATTGTCAGATTCATATGGTACTTACTACAATGTTTAAGTAAATATTTAAATATTAATTAGTCGTTTCTTTATGTTTTCCTGCGGGTTTCTTGAGTTTCCTTCAAAAATTTAAATCCAAATATTGGAAGCAAGTGTTAAAACAATGAGAGAAATTGCTAAAGTCCAAGTAGCCTTTTCAAGGAAATCAGTAGTATTCTTTGCTCCCATTATTTGGCTTGCACCACCTCCGAAAGAAGAAGACAATCCACCTCCTTTAGGGTTTTGGATAAGAATAATTAATACTAGTAATACTGAACAAATAATAATTAAGATTGAGATAGTCTCATACATAGGTTATTTCTTTTTTAAGTCGTTTATCAAATTAATTTGGTCGGCAAAGAAACTACTTTTTTTCGGATATTTCAAACTTAATTTTTTATAAGATTCAATTGCCTTTTCAAAATATTCTTGTTCTAGGTAAACACGAGCTAAAGTTTCGGTTACTAATTCATCATTTTCAATAATAGATGATTTTGCTGTTTCTGTAGGAGAAAAGAACTTATTTTTCTCTACTTTTATTGTAGGACTCTTTTCAATAAAGTCATTTATCAAATCTGTTTTTTCTTCAGAATTTTCTCTGTTAATTTTTTGTACTTTCGTAAGTGCTAACCACTCAGAGAAAGAATATTCTTCTGTTTCTTCAAACTCTAAAGGTTGACCTATTTTTAATTCTTCTTTTGGAGTAATTATCACCTCTTCTTCAACTTTTATTACTTTAATTGGGATATTTTCTTTTGCTATTTCATTTTTTTTCACATCTTGTGATATAAGTCTGAAGAGTTGTTTTCTATTTAAAGAATAAAGAGCTGCTTTTTTAAGTTTTTGATTATATCTTACACTTTCAGTATTTAATAATCCTTTAGCAAGCAAAACATGTGAAATAGAGAATGAAGGGTGTTTTATACTTATATCTTCCAAGAAAGTAATATCCTTTCTATTTATTAGATTGGGACTTTCAATTAATGATATGATTCTTTCCGTATTCATCACCAATTAACTACTGATTTATTAAAAATATCCTCTACTAATTCAGTGCAGATTTCCTCCATATAAGTTTCTTCAACTTGACTTAAATCTTCATCTGCAGGGAAATCTTTATATCTACTAAATGTAGAATTGAAATTTATATTTTCATCAAATTTATTTACAAATTTTACTTGCACTTTTATGGTTAGTCGATTTTGTCTTGCTGTTTCATTCGCCTGAATAGATATTGGTTTTATAGTGTAAGAAGTTATTTCTCCTTCAAACGATAAATCACCATCATCTTCAATTTGCTCTAAGGAAGTCTGTCTAGTAAAATGTTCTTTTAGCATTTCAGTGAAAACAGAACTTAATGATGCGTTGACAGTAGTTGCTTTATTATTAAAATGATCTACAGAAAATGTTTTCACATCAGGAGAAATAGATGCTCCAGTGAAAGAATAAAACCCACACGAACTAAATATTGTAATTAACGATATGTACAGAATTTTCTTCATTTAGAGATTAAATTCTTTGATTTTCCGATATAGTGTTCTTTCAGATATTCCTAATTCGTCAGCAGCTAATTTTCGTTTTCCATTGTGTTTTTCTAAGGATTGTTTGATTAGCATTTTTTCATGATCTGCTAACGAAAACGAAGAATCTGATTCCTCAGTTTTATTTGTAGTATCATGCGAAACTAATGTAATTTCGTTCTCTGAGAGATCATTAAAAACTTGAGTTGTTTCTGTTTCTCCATCCTTTTTCATTAAATCAAAAGTAATCTTTTTTAGTTCTGTTAGATCTCTTTTCATGTCAAAAAGCACTTTATACAAGATTTCTCTTTCTGATAAGTCAGCTTTATTTTTATCTTCAAACAAAATAGGGGTATTTGAAGAATTCTTGTTTTCTGGTAATGAATCTAAGATGGTTTGTGCACTAATATTTCTTTCTTTTTCTATTACAGAAAGTTGAGAGACAAAGTTCTTTAGTTGTCGGATGTTTCCTGGCCAATTGTAATTTGTAATTATATCCATAGCCTCTTTATCTAATCGGATAGAAGGGGTGTTGTATTGCTCTGCAAAATCGGAAGCAAATTTTCTAAAGAGTAATGAAATATCTTCCTTTCTTTCTCTTAAGGGCGGAATAAAAATACTTACAGTATTTAATCTGTAATATAAATCTTCACGAAATTTTCCATTCTTAATCGACTGAGGTATGTTGATATTTGTTGCTGCAATTACCCTTACATTTGTTTTAATTGGGGTAGAAGAACCAACTTTTATAAATTCTCCACTCTCTAATACTCTTAACAATCGAACTTGAGTAGACAGAGGAAGTTCTGCAACTTCATCTAAGAAAATAGTTCCACCATCTGCAACTTCAAAGTATCCTTTTCTGCTATCATGAGCTCCAGTAAACGAACCTTTCTCATGACCGAATAATTCACTATCAATTGTTCCTTCTGGAATAGCTCCACAATTTACCGCAATATAATTGTTATGTTTCCTCTTACTTGCCTGATGTATTATTTTTGGAATATTTTCTTTTCCTGTTCCACTTTCTCCGGAAACGAAAACTGAAATATCGGTAGGAGCAACCTGAAGTGCAATATTTATTGATCTATCAAGAAGGACACTATTTCCTATTATTCCAAATCTTTGTTTTGCTTGTTGAACTTTCATAATTAAATAGATTTACCTTTTAATGTCGCTGATGTACATTCATTTATTTTTACCATAACAAAATCACCTATATTATGATTTTCTTTTGGAAATACAACAACTGAATTATAAGTAGTTCTTCCATATAGAAAATCATCAGATTTTTTTGATGTTCCTTCTACGAGAACTTCATATGTATTTCCTAGTTTTTCTTGGTTTCTAAGTAGAGAATGTTTCATTTGTTTGTCAATGATCTCGGAGAGTCTTCTTTGTTTAATTTCCTCAGGAATATCATCTTCTAATCTTGCCGCAGGTGTATTTGGTCGTTCTGAATATTTAAACATGTATCCAAACTCATATTTTACATAGTCCATCAAACTTAATGTATTCTGATGATCTTCTTCTGTTTCTGAACAGAAACCTGTAATAATATCCATTGAAATAGAACAATCTTTGATATTTTCTTTAATGTTATCAATTAGATCTAAGTATCTTTCTCTATTATATCCTCTGTTCATTAATTGTAAGATTTTACTACTTCCTGATTGTACAGGTAAGTGAATATGTTTGCAGATATTATCGTATTTTATCATTGTTTCTATTACCTCTTTACTTATATCTTGAGGGTTTGATGTTGAAAATCGGATTCTTAATTCAGGGCATGTATTTGCAACCTTATCTAATAAAATCGCAAAATTTATACTTTCTTTCTTGGTTTTCTCAGAAGATTTTCCAAAATCTTTTTTTGCCCCACCTCCATACCATAAGTAAGAATCTACATTCTGACCAAGAAGAGTAACTTCTTTATATCCATCTGATACAAGTTGTTTACATTCGGTAATTATACTTTTAGGATCTCTACTTCTTTCCCTTCCTCTAGTAAATGGAACCACACAAAAAGTGCACATATTATCACATCCTCTGGTAATGGAAACAAATGCTGTTACTCCATTCCCTCCAAGTCTTACAGGATTAATGTCTGCATATGTTTCTTCTCTGGATAATATAACATTTACTGCTTTTCTGCCATCATCAACTTGTTTTATTAGGTTCGGTAAGTCTCTGTATGCATCGGGTCCTACTACAATGTCAACTAATTTTTCTTCTTCCAGTAATTTATCTTTCAATCTCTCTGCCATGCATCCCAATACCCCTACAATCATTCCTTTATTCCCCTTCTTTTTTATGGAATTATAAAACTCTAATCTTTTTCTGATTGTTTGTTCTGCTTTTTCTCGAATCGAACAAGTATTTACAAAAACTAAATCAGCTTCACTAATGTTTTGTGTAGTAGTAAAACTTTCTTCTTTAAGGATAGAAGCAACAATCTCGGAATCAGAAAAATTCATCTGACATCCATAACTTTCAATATACATTTTCCTAGAAGCATTAGGTTTGTTTGCTAAATTCAAACTTTCTCCTTGTTTGCTTTCTTCAATATCTTTTACAATCAATTGTTCTAAATTCATTTATTCATTTATTTTAGAACTGCAAAATTAAAATTTTTTGACAAACTATGACAATGTGTCAGATGTTATTTTATTTATATTATTATATAATATAGGTAAACTGACATAAAATTTTATTTGGCAGATTCAAATTTTATTTATTTTATTTGCAGAACTTTTTTAATTAAACTTTATAAAATCATTATGGCAAAGAACTTAGTAATTGTAGAGTCTCCAGCAAAAGCAAAAACAATTGAAGGATATTTAGGAAAAGAATTTTTGGTGAAGTCAAGTATTGGTCATATCAGAGATTTACCTAAGAAAGGAGGGATGGGAATAGATATTGAAAATGGATTTACTCCTAAGTATGAGGTCTCGGAAGATAAAAAAAATGTTGTTTCAGAATTAAAAAAGTGTGTAAAAGCAGCAGATACAGTGTGGCTTGCAACGGATGAGGATCGTGAGGGTGAAGCTATTGCATGGCATTTGCAAGAAGTTTTGAATTTAGGAAAGAAAGATACAAAACGAATTGTCTTTCATGAAATTACAAAGAAAGCTATTACAAAAGCAGTACAAAATCCAAGAGAGATTGACACTAATTTGGTAGACGCTCAGCAAGCTAGAAGAGTTCTAGACCGATTAGTTGGATTTGAACTTTCTCCGGTGCTTTGGAGAAAAGTAAAACAAGGTCTATCAGCAGGTAGGGTACAATCAGTTGCAGTAAGACTCATTGTAGAGAGAGAGAAAGAAATTGAGAATTTTAAATCTATATCTTCATACAGAGTATCAGCAATATTTACAACCCCTGAAGGTAAGACATTTAAATCAGAAGTTTCTAGAAGATTCCAAACTTTAGAAGGATCAGAAGTGTTTCTGAAACAATGTTTAACGGCATCCTATAAAATTTCAGAATTAGAAACTAAACCAGCGAAAAAATCTCCTTCTGCACCATTTACTACTTCAACATTACAGCAAGAGGCTTCTAGGAAATTAGGTTATTCAGTTGCTCAAACTATGAATGTAGCTCAAAGATTATACGAATCAGGTAAGATTACATATATGAGAACTGATAGTGTAAATCTATCAAATGACGCAAGGCAATCTTGTATTAATGAAATTACTTCCTCTTACGGTTTAGAGTATTCTAAAGAAAGAACATTTGCTACAAAATCTAAAGGAGCTCAAGAAGCTCATGAGGCGATTAGGCCGACAGATATGAGTAAACATAGTGTAGATGGTGAAAGTTCTCATCAGAAGTTATATGATTTAATTTGGAAAAGAACTATTGCTTCTCAAATGTCAGACGCTCAATTAGAAAGAACAATTGCTAAAATTGATATTTCTACTTCTGAAGAGCAGTTTACCGCAAAAGGTGAGATGATAAAATTTGAAGGATTTATGAAGGTTTACATGGAAGGTAAGGATGATGATTCTGAAGAGCAAGAAGGGATGCTTCCAAAACTAAATGTAAATGATAATTTAATAATGAATGAAGTTACTGCTATAGAGCGTTTTTCAAGACACCCAGCTAGATATGCAGAAGCTACTTTAGTAAAAAAGTTAGAAGATTTAGGGATTGGAAGACCTTCAACTTACGCATCTATTATTACAACTGTTCAGAAAAGAGGTTATGTTGTAAAAGAAAGTAGAGAAGGAGTAAAAAGAGATTTTCAATATTTGATATTAAAAGATGGTCAGATAACAAAGGAAGTAAAAACAGAAAACACAGGTGCAGAAAAAAATAAAATGTTTCCAACAGATATTGGAGTTGTAGTAAATGATTTCTTGGTTAATCATTTTGATGGAGTATTGGATTATGGTTTTACAGCTGGAGTTGAAAAAGAGTTTGATCAGGTAGCGGAAGGAAATAAAAAATGGAATGACATGATTCAGAATTTCTATGGTGATTTTCATTTGAAAGTAGAGGACGTAATAGGAAATGTAGAGAAGTCTACTGGAGAAAGATTAGTAGGTGAAGATCCAGTATCAGGTAAGAATGTATACGTAAGGATTGGACCTTTCGGACCAATGGTTCAATTAGGGGAAAAACAAGAAGAAGAGGATGCTCCTAAACCAAAATTTGCATCATTAATGAAAGGACAATCTATACAAACAATTACTTTAGAGGAAGCTCTAGATTTGTTTAAGTTACCAAGAACTATTGGTGAGTTTGACGGTAAGGAGATCGTTGCTTCTGTTGGTCGATTTGGACCATATTTAAGATATGACGGGAAGTTTACTTCTATCAAGAAAGATGATGGTGATGACCCCTTAACTATTGAAATTGATAGAGCAATTGAGTTGATAAAAATTAAGATTCAAGCAGATAAAGATAGATTAATTTCTAATTTTGACGGAAATCCTTTAGTGCAAGTTCTTAATGGTAGATACGGTCCGTTTATTCAGGTGACTCCAGCAAAAGGAAAGAAAATAAATGTAAAAATCCCAAAAGATTTGGAACCAAAAGAATTAACAAGAGAAAAATGTTTGGAATTAATGGAGAATCAGCCTAAATCAAAGTACAATAGAAAGAAGAAATAAATGGAGATATCATCTAATTTCTTACCGTTAAATCCGGGATTATATTCTGTAAAAGAAAGGTGGAACCCTTCACAAGTTGGTTTTCAGATTGATTCTCATTTACAAGAATCATTTCCGAAAGTTGATTATGCTGAAATAGCTATTTTTAATGTTCCTGAATTTGAAGGAACAGATAATATCCCTTCTTCATCAGAGTGTAAGATTAGAGATGCTTTTTATCGCCTCTATTTCGAGAATCTACCAAAAATTGTAGATTTAGGCACATTAAGTTTGATGCCAACAAGAAAAGAATCATTTGATTTAATTGTTGAGGTTTGTGGAGATTTAATTGATAAGGGAATTATTCCTATTATTATTGGTGGTGGTCAAGATATTTCTTACGCTATTTATAAGGCTTACGCAAAATTAGAAAAGACCATTACTTTCTGTTCTGCAGATTCTACTTTTGATGTTGGTTTGCCAGATGACAAGCTAAAATCTAGTTCCTTCTTTAGTAAAGTTATTTCTTATAAACCAAATCACTTGTTTAATTATATAAATTTGGGTTATCAAAGTTTCTTTGTTAAACCAGAAGAGGTAAGTTTACTGAATGGATTAAATTTTGAACTTTATAGGTTAGGTCAGATTAAAAACAATATGCATGAAGCGGAACCACTTTTGCGCAATACAGATTTTCTTAGTTTTGATATGTCTTCTGTAAAATCATCTTCATTTATGTCCAATGTATATTCTACACCAAATGGATTTGATAGTGAGGAAGTTTGTAAAATTGCTAGGTATGCTGGTATAAGTGATAAAATAAGCTGTTTCGGTGTTTTTGAGTATAACCAGGAATTAGATCTCTCTAATCAGGGGTCCCAACTTATTTCTCAAATGATTTGGTATTTTATTGAAGGGTACAAATCTAGAAAAAATGAACTAAATCCAAATATTGAAAATTGCATAAAATATACTATTGTTTTTGAAGATGAACAGACAGAGATTGAGTTCTATAAAAGCCAAACTAGCGGAAGGTGGTGGATGGGAGTGCCTTTTAAGAACCCCAATACAGGAAGTTTCGATAATTATTTTGTAGCTTGTTCTTATGATGATTATCAGAATGCAAATAAAGGAGAGATTCCTTCTAGGTGGATAAAAACATATAATCGTTTTTTATAGGTTCTGATTTCATGAATACCTAAGAAAAACATGTGATTTTCTCTAATTTCATCTAATCTTAAAAAAAATACTTATATTAGCAAACTGAAAATCGAGTGTAATCTCAGAAATGAATATGAAAAAAACGATACTATTTATATCCTTAATCACCCTTTCTTTTGGGGTGTCTCAAGCTCAACAAGTTCCTCAGTTTAGTCAGAACATGTTTAACAAATTAGCGAATAACCCTGCAATTGCCGGTAGTTCAGAATCAATAAACGCTACTGTTTTACACCGGAGTCAATGGATGGGTTTTGACGGAGCACCTACAACTTTAAATCTTTCTGTAGAGGGGCCTATTCCAATTTTAAGTGGAGGGATTGGTTTGAATATTGTTTCAGATGCAATTGGTGAATATAGTAATTTAGGACTACAATTGTCTTATGCTTATCAAACAGATTTAGGAGAAGGTCAGTTAGGGATAGGAGCTTCTGCTGGTATGTTCCAGAGTGGACTAGATGGAGGAAATCTAAATCCTGCAGATCCAGAGAATTTTGCTACGGAAAGTGGCTCGGCTATGGATTTTGGAGGAGGATTATATTACAATACCCAAGATGTTTATATTGGACTTTCTACTTTACACATAACAGAACCTACTATTGAAAATGAAGAGAATATTCTCGAATTATCTCGTCATTATTTTCTTTTAGCGGGTTATAACCATGAAATAAATCCATTAGTTTCATTAAATCCATCTATTTACTTAAAATCTGATGGTTCTACATCTCAATTAGATGTAAATGCAATGATTAAATACAATAATAAGATCTGGGGTGGAGTTAGTTATCGATTAGACGAAGGTATTGTGTTACTAACGGGTTTGAAAATTAGAGATGACTTACATTTTGGAATTGCTTATGATGTAGTTCTGAATGGAATACAAAATAACAGTCTTGAGTTTATGTTGGGTTACAGTTTTAAGGTTGATTACGACAGACCAGTAAGAAGTTATAAAAATCCAAGATACTTATAGAATTACAAACATTTCACTAATAATAGTGAATTAAATTAAATGAATATGAAAAGAATATTATTTTTAAGTTCAATAGTTGCTTTGTTAAGTAGCTGTGGAGGTTCTGGAAACGGAGAATTAATTGGAGGTCTAGATCGATTGTCTTGGAATCCAACAGATCCTTATGGAATGATCTTTGTTCCACAAGGAAGTTTTGTTATGGGACCGTCTGATCAGGATGTGCCATTTGCAAATGTTTCTACTAATCAGAGAGTTTCTGTAGGAGCTTTTTATATGGATGAAACTGAAATTACAAATAACGAATATCGTCAGTTTGAGAGATGGGTTGTTGATTCAATTATTCGAAGTTACTTAGGTAAATTCCAAACGGAAGGACCTAGGAATGAAGTTACGCTTGTAAAGAGTAATTACTTAATCAATTTAAATGAGATCAAGGAGAATGATGAAATTTCACGGAATCTAATAAATCATTGGATGGATGATATAGAGTTAATTGGATGGAGAGAAAGAGATCCTTCAGATGATTTAGATTATGAAATGCCAGATGATGAAGATAATTTAGGTAAAGAGTATTTCGGAGATGTAGATGATGCAAGAGCTGTTTATTTACCAAAGATTGATTGGAATGCTAGAATTTCTGAAGATGAACGTAAAGAAGTATTTGATAATCTTTTTGTCAAGGGATATGTAGATGGAGATGTAATAAAGGAGGAAAATAATTTCATTTATAGATATGAATTTCTAGATGTTAAAGCACTTGCTAATCAAAATAAGATAAATGAGAATACTATTGATGATATGAGTGGTTCTGAATACAGAAAAAAGTTTGTTGTTGATACAGTAGTAAATATTTACCCTTCTACTTTAGATTATCAATCAGATTATGCATATGCTAATAATGAAACAGACGCTACATTAAACTATGAACATATTGCATTTGATGATTATCCTGTAGTTGGTATTAATTGGAGCCAAGCAAATGCATTTTGTCACTGGAGAACGCATATTATAAACTCTTTTCTAAGAGCAAATAATGAACCTATTTTACCGGATTTTAGACTACCTACTGAAACAGAATGGGAATATGCTGCAAGAGGAGGTCTTAGTTTATCTCCGTATCCATGGGGAGGTCCTTATACTAGAAATATGAAAGGATGTTTCTTAGCTAATTTCAAACCTTTAAGAGGTAATTATACTGCGGATGGTGGGATAAAAGCTATCAAAGTAAGACAATATAATCCAAATAATTATGGTTTATATGATATGTCAGGGAATGTTGCAGAGTGGACATCTACAGTATTTGATGAAACTTCTACTTCTTATTCACATGATATGAATTCTGATAATTCATATATTTCAGAAGAATCGGATGCAAATGTGTTAAAGAGAAAAGTCGTTAGAGGAGGATCGTGGAAAGATATTTCATATTTTATTCAGACATCTACAAGAGCTTATGAATATGATGATGTTTCAACATCTTATATCGGATTCAGATGCGTTATGGATTTCTTGGGAAGAGACAAAAAAGATTTTAACTAAAAGATTTAATTAATAAAAACTAAATAAAAAAAAATGTTAGATTTCATTACAGAAGCAAAATGGTACAAAGTTATGATGCCAAAACTATATGGTTGGGGAGCGGCAATTGTAATTTTAGGAGCGTTATTTAAAATAGAACATCTACCATTTGCATCAGAGATGCTGATAGTTGGATTAGGTATGGAGGCAATTATTTTCTTTTTCTCAGCATTTGAGAAACCTCATGAGGAGTATGAGTGGGAAAGAGCATATCCTGAATTAGGTCATGATATGACAGACCCTGCAAATATGTCTCCAGCTCAGCAATTGGATGAAGCATTGGTAAAAGCGAAAATTGACAATGTTTTAATTGAAAGTCTAAATGAAGGATTAAGATCTTTTGGTGAAGCTTCCACTAAATTGAATGAAACAATTTCAGCTGCTTCAGGTATTGGGGAATATAATGATCAAATTCAGGAAGGAATAAAGAATATGAATGCTTTAAATTCCTTATATGAATTACAATTACAAGCTTCAAATCAGCAAATGGAAGCTACAACAATGTTCTTACAAAACTTACAGTCATCAGTAGAAGATTCAAAGAGATTCCAGGAACAAGTTTCCCAATTAGCTGTTAATTTAGAACAAATGAATAAAGTATATGGAAATATGCTTACAGCTATGAATCCTAATAAATAATCATTTTACTAATTACAAATTTATAAAGAAAGAATATGGCATCTGGTAGAATGACACCAAGACAGAAGATGATTAACATGATGTATTTAGTGCTTACCGCACTTCTTGCATTAAATGTTTCAAAAGAGGTTCTTAATTCCTTTTTTGAAGTAAATTTAGGGATTGTTAAGACTACTAATGGTTTAGACAAGAAAAACACTGAGACCTACGCTGCATTTGAGGACGCTACAAATCAGGAAAAAGTAAAGAATTATAAAAATCTTGCAAATAAGATTAAACCTGATGCATTAGAACTAGTTGATTTTATTCAAGAGATGAAATATACTTTAGTTTTAACTGTAGATAATGCAGTATTTTTAGGAGAACATTTAGATGAAGATGGAGAGGAAATAGAAGATAATAAATTTGAAGTATCTTATGATAAATTAGATGATATAGATAAGAACAAGAAAATTGCGTTTCTTAATAAAAAAGATGATAGAAATTCTTCTGGAGACGCGTTTAATCCAGAGAATAAAGTACAACTTCCAAGAATAAATGGAGAAGGAAAAGCGACTCAATTAAAGAATCATATTCTTGATTATAAAGAACTTTTATTAGATGTTTTAGAAACAGCAAAAGATTCTAATTGGGTTACAACTAATGGTAAATTAAGTTCATTAATTGAAGAGATAAATACAACATTAGATATTAAGGAGGGAAAGGTTTATGGAGATAAAGGAAAGAAAGTAAGTTGGGAACATTACAACTTTCATGATATGCCTTCTGTAGGAGCTTTAACTTTACTTTCAAAATGGCAAGCAGATGTTAAAAATATGGAATTAGCAGTAATTAGTTTCCTTGCTTCAAATGTTAATGAGTCATTTCTTAAGTTTTCTGGAGCAGAAGCTACCACAATACCATCATCAAATTTTATACTTAGAAATGAGGAATTTAAATCTAAAATTTTCCTTACAGCATTTGATAAATCCTCAACACCAGAAATATTTATTGGAGATTATGAATTAGATTCAAATGGACTTCCTGTTTTGGTGGATAATAAACCTATATGGACTAAGGCTCCCGAAATAGTTCCTGTAGAAAACGGAAAAGGTGAATATAGTGTAAAAGGAAATAGAGTAGGTCCTCAAACATATAAAGGATTAATAAAAATATTACAAGATGATGGAAATCAATATTATCCTTTTGAGGGAGAATATCTGGTGGCAGATAAATCATTTGCAGTCTCAGCTACACAAATGAATGTACTTTATGCAAATGATATTGAGAATCCTATACAGGTCTCAGTAGCTGGATACCAACCAGAGGATATTAAAGTATCTTTTAGTGGAGGTGCTCTTACGTCTGTCAATAGAAAGAAAGGAGAATATATTATTAAACCATCTCAAGCTAATGTTGGAAAGGAAGTTAATGTTTCTCTTTCAGTCAAGCAAAAGGATGAAAAGAGATATAAACCAATAGGTAAGTCTGTGTTTAGAGTAAAGAATGTGCCTGGACAAACTATTGGAGCAAGATATGCTGACGGCACGTATGATAAGAATAAGGTTAAAGCGAATACGTTTTCTAGTAAAATTAAAGATTTTGATTTTCCAATTAAGTTTTCTGTATCTGAGTTTACTGTAGTGTGTATTGGGACGAAAAGAGTTGAAACGAAGGTTAAAGGATATAAAGTTTCAGAAGCTGCAAAATTAGAGATTA
>ERZ1046876.1494-NODE-1494-length-15375-cov-7.918342_pt1 | contig 15375 bp, 16 predicted proteins | sample MGYA00383094_ERZ1046876 | MGnify/ENA primary metagenome ERZ1046876 (study PRJEB29581, sample SAMEA5548364) | metagenome | biome: marine; feature: coastal; material: water | depth 50 m | study: Short-term variability in the microbial, nano- and picoplankton...
ATGAACAAAGAGGAACGACTCGATGCGATTATGGGAGAAGGCGGAATCACCGATTGTGGCAATGCGCAGGTTTGCGTTGAGGTATGCCCCAAAAATATACCCTTGACGGAATCCATTGCCGATATTGGCCGCCAAACCAGTTGGCAGTTTATAAAAAACCTCCTTGTAAAATAGCTGAAGGTATTTTTTATTTAAAACCTCGCAACAGTTTGCTATGATTTGTCATTGCATAATATTTTAAGATAGCACTACCTTAAAGGGAAAATACAAATGAAAGTCTCACTCGCAAGTGCAATGGGTACCTGTTTCGGAGTTCAGGATGCCATCAATCTCGCCATGTCCCCCGAATTCAACAATGAGTTAACTATTGTGGGGCAACTGGTTCACAATCCACAAGTCAGTGATTCCTTAAAACAAAACGGCGTATCCCTGGTACCCGGAATTGAAGATATAGACAAGATTAAAACTAAAAAAGTAATGATCACAGCCCATGGCGCCGCTGAAAAGACGAAACAACGACTCCACGATGCAGGATTCATTGTTTTTGACGCTAGTTGTCCCTTGGTGATGAGAGTACATCAAACGATAAAATCGTTGGTCACCAAAGGTTATTTTCCTGTGGTGATCGGACAAAAAGACCATGTGGAAGTTAAAGGCATTGTTGGCGATTTGGATGACCATCTAGTAATCAATAGCGAAGAAGATTTTCCTAAGATTGAAAAGTCCGGAAATCGCAAATTAGGAATCGTAACCCAAACCACACAGCAAAGAGATAAAGTAGAAGCCTTGGTTGAGAAAATTCGTGCTCTTGATTACGTAGATGAGGTGTCTTTTGTAAATACCATCTGTCAGCCTACCCATGATCGGCAGGTAGCGGTGCATGAATTGGCAGATCAGGTAGACCTTATGATTGTTATTGGAGGTTACAACTCATCCAACACAAAGAAGCTAGTCCATGTTTGTGGCGAAAAAGGAATCGAAGCCCATCATATCGAATCATTTGACCAGTTGCATAAGAACTGGTTCGTTAACAAACAACATGTCGGGATAACGGCTGGCACAAGCACTCCTGAAAATGTCATCAATGAAGTGCACACAAAAATTCTGGAAATTGCCAAAGAAGCAGAAGGCCAGGTTTCACTCACCTCTTGAAAAATTTTCAACAATAAATGCCCGACCCGCAAGCAGGTAGGCTTCCCAAACATTCTATTTCCCCAACTCCTATAAGTGCAAAAACGAGCTTTATGTAATATGGACGATTGGACTTACTGCCAGCAAACTCTTCCCAAAGTCAGCAGAACCTTTGCTCTGAACATCAAGACCTTGCAAGGTGAACGGCATCGTAGCGTATTAATCGCATACCTTTTTTGCCGAACCGTTGACACCGTTGAAGATGCAGCGGAACTGGACCCCAAAATTAAAATCAAACTGCTCCTAGAGTTTTCACGTTTGATAGAAAATCGGGAATACCGCTTCGGCCATATAGATTCATGGTTAGAGGATTGCGCCACCGTTGATGGCAGCACAAACGATTTGGACCTGCTAAGAAACATCAAACGCGTATTCAATGTTTTCGATTCACTGAAAAGTAATTACCAGGATCAGATCATTCCTGCTGTCTCAAAAATGGCAAAAGGAATGGCCCATTTTCAAGGCCGTTTTCAGTTTGGAGAAATCACGCCCTTGGAAAACGAAGAAGACTTGGAAGAGTATTGTTACTTCGTAGCCGGAGTTGTAGGCGAAATGTTGTGCGATCTCTTCCTTCAGAAAATGACCACACTCCCCGAATCGGCTCGAAGAATAATGAAAGAAAATGCGGTGTCTTTTGGACTTGGATTGCAAATGACCAATATATCAAAAGACGTAATGGCAGATCGTGAACGAGGCTGGTCCTATATTCCGCAAAGTTTGATCGCCGCGAATGGCCTTACTGTTGATGAGTTCCATTCCGGGAAATCGGTTGAGAAAAATCTACAAATACTGGAAAAACTGCTTTTCAAAACCAACGGGCATTTGCATGATGCGCTAAAGTTTATCCTCGCTATACCTAGAACCGAATTATCCTTGCGCCTGTTTTGCATTTGGCCTTTGTGGATGGCCATGAAAACCGTTGCCGCACTTCATAACAACCCGGCCTTGTTAAGCTCGAGTGCTCCTGTTAAAATTTCACGAAGTCAGGTAAAAAGAATTTTATTCACAACTCCTTTGATTGCGTGGTCCAATTTTATCCTTAAAAACTCATTTGATAATATTCTTAAAGAATTTAAAAGCCCTCCAGAATTCGACCTGAAAAGCTTGCATCAAAGGTTGGCTAAAATTTCATTGGACAACGTTTCTCCTAACATTCAAACCACCTAGGCTACTATGTCTGTAAAAGAAAGATTCATTGATAATCAGAACGGCTCGATAAGCGATTCAAAAACCCAGTTGATGTGGATGAAAGAAGACGGTTGGCAAACACAAGAAAAATGGTTCACATGGGATGAAGCATTAGACCTGGTTCATTACTTTAATGGTTTAAAGTTCTGTAGTTTTCAGGACTGGAGAATGCCTAGCCACGAGGAAATCGTAACTATCTACGGTGAAGAAGTATCCAATCAGGATAAATATGGAAAAGAGACTCACTTATTTCCGGTTTTTCCTTCCGGCGGACAGGCAACGGTATGGCTAAAAGGGGAATCTGGACAAGAGGGCACTTTGTTTGACTTTAAAAACAAAGAATTTCGTCCCTTATATAAAAGTAAAAGTGGCCGTATGTCCGTTCGTTTGGTTCGGGGCGAGATGCTGAAATAGAGCGACCTGGCTCCAAAAAATGAACCTTTTGGCCTTTAACGCCATCTTAACCTAAACTTACTTGGGAGTTAAGCTTGACTAAAAAACGTCTCATCACAATCGCAGGAGGGCTCTGGTGCATCATAGGCCTTTTTCTTGTTGTCCGTGGATTTGGCCTGTACCAACTCGCAGAAATGGAACAACACGCCACAGAAATAGCGATCACCATCTCCGGAATTGTAGCAGGCTTGATCGGTCTGGTTAAAGGACGGTTTGTTCTGAGTAAAACAGCCCGCCGAAATAAAACCCGCATTCACAATCTGGAAGATCCTGTAAGCCTGCATCACATTTTTTCCAAACCTTTTTATTTTTTGATCCCAATGATGATGGGAGTCGGAATACTGCTTCGGTCTTTTAACGAATACCTTGGCGGTTATATAGTTGTCGCTGCTATTTATTGCGGCATAGGCATGGCATTAATTGTATCCAGCCGGATTTACTGGTTTTCGGATGCTGAAATTCTCGAATCTGAAAACCTATAAAAAACAAACCTAAAAATGAAAAATTTTTTCCTTACTCTTCATATGATTTCAATGTGTCTGGTCATCGGCACCTTGTTCCTACAATCTCTCACCGTAGTTTTTCGACTGCGCCTGAAATCAGCTGAAGAAGCAAAAGGACTCGAAAAAACCCAGTCTCGAATACACAAATTCATTTATTACCCAATACTCGGTGTCACTTTGATATCCGGTATCGTTCTCGCCGTCAAAACCGGAGCCTTCTCGGAAGGGAAATGGCTTCACTGGAAAATAGGGCTCCTGATAATTCTGATTGCGTTAGGTGTTCAAAATGGAAAACAAATTAAAGAAGCTGTTCTTCCAAAAAAATACGCGATGATGGTTCATATCGCTATTTTCATCGTAGGCGCCTTTATGATTTATCTCGCCACCATCAAACCCTTTTAATGGACATCCTGTTCACACTCGTCGCCAGTGTTGTTTTGATCATCGGCTTTCTCGTCGTCTGCCGTGTTGTTGATGAAGAAGAAGATGAAGAAGAATCTGGCGATGGCACCGATAGCCCCTGAACAAACGCGTAAAAAATTTAAGCTCTTAGCAAAACAAGCAGCGGGATGCCGCCTTTGCCCTGCCCTCGCTGACCAACCCGCAATATTAAGTTCTGCCAACGGCAATCTGAATGCAAAAATCGTTTTCGTAGCTGAAGCCCCCGGCCGTTTTGGTGCAGGTCGTACCGGAATCCCATTCCATGGCGACAAGTCGGGTGACAATTTCGAAACACTTTTGAAGCATATTGGCCTGACTCGAGCAGAGGTGTTTATCACCAATGCCGCGTTGTGCAATCCCTTGGAAAAGGGAAATAATCGAAGACCCAAAACAAGTGAAATTAAAAACTGCTCCTCATTTTTAAAAGAAACTCTCGCCCTTATTGGTCCGCAAGTAGTCGTGACACTCGGCTCCGTAGGCCTGCAGGCACTCAACCTCATTTTAGAAACCCGGTATCAACTCAAAGAAAATGTTGCTCAACCGCTCACCACACCCGGCTTTATCCTGTTCCCCTTGTATCACCCCAGTCCACGTGTTACCAACTGGATGCGCCCTCTTGCCCAACAAAAAAAAGACTTCAAAAAAATCCCCCAATGAGCCGCCGGTGGCAAAATATCAAAATCTAGAATAATAACTATTGCAAAATAGCTTCTTCAAATAGGGCTATTTCTAGATGCTTTAAAATAAAAGTTTCTGCGAGCTAGTTTGACCTATCGCCACCTCGCTAGATGGAGGGGTTGACAAAGGGATGGAGCGATTTTATATATTTGTAAGGAATAGGAGGTGAACCATGTATTACAACAATAATTTACCTGACAATATTTTTGCAAGAGGCCATCGCAACCTCACTTTGGGGACCGTTCTTCTAGGTGGCTTATTATTTCTTCTCGCTATTATGATTTTTACCTATCCTGCATTGATCGCTTACTTCATTGCGGCCATGATTTTGCTCGCAGGTTTGTCCGTTCTTGCTATCAGTTGGAAACTTTGGCGATTTAGAAATGAGATTACAAAACTGGATAAAGATTATTCTATTCACTACAAATCACCCGGAACCAGCCAAACCCATTTCAGGTGATAAGGAATAAAGAATGAAGTACAGCCACATTAAAGGCATTGAAAAAGACTGGAGCCGAATCACTCTGGGTTGCTGGCAAATTGCACCTAGCGGTGGATGGGGAGATATTTGCTCGGGAAAAGACGCAGAAAAAGTGGTGCGTACAGCACTTGATCAGGGAATCACCGCATTCGACACCGCAGAAGGTTACGGAGATGGAGAATCAGAACGCCGTCTCGGCAAAGCATTAGGGTCGCAAAAAGATTCGGCAATCATCATTTCGAAAATCTGGCCCGAAGCCGGTCAAACACTCAAAGACTATCAGAAAGCCCTCGACAATTCCCTTAAAGCTTTGGGCAGAGATTATGTTGACCTCTACCTGATACACTGGCCGGGAAATTATTTTAACAGTCCCGAGAAAAGCAACCTCCTAACCGAGCATATGCTGGCTCTCAAGCAAAGTGGCAAAGCATCTACCATCGGGCTTTCTAATTTTAGAATAGGTGATATCAAATTAATTGGCAACAACATCAAGGAATTCTCCCTCAACGAAGTACCCTACAGCTTGCTAGATCGCAGTTATGAAGGCGAAACACTATCCCTTTGCAGGAAAACCGATATGCAGTATATGGCCTTTTCGCCAACGGCGCAGGGGCTCCTTGCCCGTCCCATGAAAACAGAAGATCTTGAAATGCCGACTCGAAAAATGCACCACCTTTTCCAATCTACCATCTATCCAAAGGCAAAAGAAGTTTGGGAAACCGTTCGCATCATCGCCAACGAGTTAGACTGTAATCCTATCGAGGTTGCTGTTGCCTGGGTTCTCAAACAAGAAAATATTTTCACAGCCATTGTTGGCTCGCGAAAACCCGAACAGGTAGAAGAGTTTGCCCCGGCAGGTGATCTAGAATTGAGTCAGGAACATCTGGCCCGTTTAACCGAAGCCAGTAACGCTTTTCCCGCTGTGAAAGTTGGTGATTGAAAATTTCCTCCTTCCCCTGTTCCCCATAAACCCTTATTATTGAATCATGAACGATAATGAAGAAAAATGGGAAGATCCCTTTGAGGAGAATGGCCTGACACTCGGCCCTGAAGAAACTCTCCAGAGAGAAATCGAAAAATCGAAATCCCTTAAGGTTGATCGATTGCGGTTGAAAGACGAAATCGAAAAGCTTAAAGAACAAAAGGAAATCCTACAAGAAAAGAACCGCCAACTCCATAAAAGGGTCAATGCTTTGAGTAATGAGGGTCCCAATACTCAACCTGAAGCTCCTGCCATAAAAAAGAATGAATTAATCCCTTTCCTCATAGCCCTTTCGCTATTTTCCGCCCTGCTCTTCCTTTTTCGCAACTAATCCAGCGTGACACTAGACTCCCTTTCTTATGCAATATATGGACTAGGAGATTTGGCCCAATAGGTAATTATAATTTATAGTAGAATACTAATTACGGAAGATTGGTAGCAATAGTCACACAAGAATTGCCCCGACCTATTCCTATCGGGCGTGGCCCGATGGAATTTTCGATGTTTTTCTGCTAAAATTCCGCATAAGTGAAGAAATAGTTGAATCTTTGTTCTCTATTTTTCCATCCAATAAAAATACGCCCTAAAGGGGAACCGGATAGTTGTGACCCGAGAAATATCAACCAATGTATTGAGAGGAAAACCAAATGTGGGTATATGAATTTTTTCATGTGATCATCGGAATTTTATGGATAGGCTTGTTGTATTTCTTCAATCTGGTTCAAGTGCAGTCCATGCCTAAAATGGTTGACGCAGGCGCGGCAAAACCCTATACGCAGATCATTCTGCCAAAAGCTTTATTCCTTTTTCGTCATGCCGCATTGTGGACGGTTATCACCGGAATCGCCTATTACATGGCTGGACGTGGAGTGGTTCAAGGAATTCCCAGTGGTGAAATTATGATCGGTATGTTGCTCGGAATTATCATGGCCGGTAACGTATGGTTCATCATCTGGCCGAATCAGAAAAAAATTATCGCTGGCGAACTCGAAGGCGATGCTCTGGCTAAAGCAAAAAGAATGGCGTTTCTTGCCAGCCGCACTAACGCATGGCTCTCCATTCCCATGCTGATCGGTATGATCGCTGCCAACCACGGCGGCATCATGTTCTAGCAGCGTAACCGCTGCGGGTAGTAGGTCTGTACGTTTATGGGCAAGCGAATGCCATTGCGCTTCTGGAAATAGTTTTTTAAAAGGGGTTCGTCCACTATCAAGGAGGCGAGCCCCTTTTTTTTTGTTTTCAACCTCCCTCTGAGAAGGGGGATTGAAGGATTTGCTTTTTGAATAGCAGTGGCCCAGTTATTCTATCGTCAATGCTTCCATTGGGTCGAGTTTGGAGGCTTTGATAGCGGGAAACACGCCGAAGACAACACCGATTACCGCGCAGACCCAACTCGCCGTCCATATCGAATCTTGATCGAGTAACAAGGTCAAATCTCCCCAATGAGTCAAGCCTAAGGTCAATCCCACACCGAAAGCGATACCGATACCGCCTCCCAAAAATCCTATGATGAGAGACTCATACAAAAACTGACGGACAATATCGCTTCGGGTAGCACCTACAGCTCTCCTTATTCCTATTTCCTTTGTTCTCTCTTTAACAGAAATCAGCATAACAGCGAGTATCCCTATCCCACCTACGAGAAGAGAAATAGCCGCAACGCCAACAATCAGTTTCGTAAACAACTCCGATGTTTCGCGCTTCATCTCTTCCAGATCCAACTGGCTGACCAGGGTAAAATCATCCTCCCTTTCATCATTCAGCTTATGACTCTCACGAAGAAGTTCACGGATTTTTTCAGATGCTTTTGAGATATTTTCCCGACTGGAAATCTTGACGAATATGCGACTGACATGGGTCTGGTTGACAATCCGCCGCATCAAAGTTGGTAAAGGAATAAAAATTAAGTCATCCTGATCTAATCCGTTTGTATCAACACCTTTTGCCTCAAACACCCCAATAATTTTAAAGGGGATGAAGTGAACTTTAACCACTTGGCCAATCGGGTCTTCCTCACCAAATAAATTTTTAATAGCCGTTTTTCCGATTATCGCAACCCGACTTGCCGTTTTTAAATCCCTTTCAGAGAACATTTCTCCTTTTTCTATTCGATATCCTCGTATCAATGGAAAATCTAGTGTAGAACCGGTGATCGTTGTTTCAGCGGCGTTGTTATCAAACTTCGCGTTCATGCGTTTCTCTTCAAAAGGCGCTACCAATTCCACTTCTTCAATTTCATTTGCAATGTGTTCGGCATCACGTGGTGAAAGAGTAGTCACGTTTCCTGACAGCCTTAATCTGCCACCGCGTCGCTTCATCTCTCCAGCGTTGATGGTAACCATATTCTCACCCATCCCCGCTATAACGTCCATCACCTCCTGCTGCGAACCTTTGCCAATAGCGACCATGACAATGACAGAAGCGATACCAATCAATATTCCCAATGAGGCAAATAACGTACGGGTTTTTTGTGCGAGGAGTGCGGTGACGGCAATTGCAAATGAGGAAAAAATATTCATGACAATACTCAGGAACGAATTGCTTCTTCAGGACTCATTAAAGCGGCTTTACGTGCAGGATGAATTCCAAAAATCAAACCGATTAATGTACAGAATACAAACGAAAGAACAAAAGGTTCCCAGGTAACCTGAGTGGGTAAGATGTCGAACCGTTGTAGCCCAAAGCATATACTCAATCCTAAACCTATACCCAGAATTCCTCCAAGCAATGAAACCAGAACCGACTCGAATAAAAACTGCAGAGTGATATCAGATTTCCTTGCGCCAAAACAACGGCGAATTCCAATTTCACGTACCCGTTCGCGGATGGAAACCAACAGGATGTTCATAATCACAACTCCACCTACCAAAAGCGAAACAGTGGATATCAAAATCAACATTCGGTTCATCGCCTGCGCCGACTCCGTCACCCACTCCATAATTCCCTCGGGCGTTACAAACCGAAAATCATCTTCAGAGAGAATCGAAAGACTATGATTGCGCCGCAAAACATGCTTAACCGCTTCCATCGTTTCAGGAACCTGCGATGCATCCAGTGTTACAACCTTGATGCTATGCAAATGGGTTTCACGCGTCAAACGAGCCATAGAAGTGGTGAGAGGTATCAAAGCCCGGTCATCAGGATCATAACCACTTTCGGTCAAACCTTTTTCCTGCAACAAACCAATCACTTCATAAAAGTTATTTTGCAACCGCACCATTTTGCCGATGGGGTCTGTATTTTTAAATAATTTCCTTACAGGCGTTGCGCCAAGTACGACCACTTTTCTTTTACGATCCAGATCCGAATCTGATAAAAACACTCCGTCAGCAACATGCCACCCTCGTGCGCGTTGCCAGTCAGGGGTCACGCCATAAACGCGGGTATTGGTAAATTCTTTTTTATTGATGATCTGCATACGCTTTCTTTGACGTGGAACGACAAGTCGAACTGTGGGCAGTGCAAGGAGGTCTTCCGCATCCTGCAGCGACATGCTGGTGGTGTTTTTAGATCGACTAAAAAACATTTTTCCAGCCCCCGCCATAACGGAGAAAGATTCTGGGCCAAACCCCATGTTCGCAATCCGATCTAATACCTTCACTTTAATTCCAAAACCTATGGCGACGATAACGGTGAGAGATGCGATTCCGATCATGACCCCAATCGTCATCAACAAGGTATTGCCACGATTGAGCCTGAGCCCTCTTAGAGCTTGCCTAAAATTTTTAAAGATCCTCATTAGAGGTTTTCCGGGAAATTGGTTTTGTATCAGATGCTATCTCTCCATCGCGGATAAAAATAATACGGTCGGCATGTTCCGCCACCTCCGAATCATGGGTGATAAGGACTATGGTTTTCCCTTCCTTCACCAGCTTGTCGAAAGTTTTCATTGTTTCAATTCCATTTTTGGAATCAAGGTTTCCCGTGGGCTCGTCTGCAAAAATAATGGGTGGGTTGTTGATCAGAGATCGGGCAATGGTTACCCGTTGCTGTTCTCCACCTGAGAGCTGTCCCGGGGTGTGATGCAGTCGATGCTCCAATCCTACTTTAGCGAGAACTTCACGGGCCCGTTCTTTTATATCCGATGGGGGTTTCCGAGAATAAACGAGAGGAAGAATAACATTGTCTAATGCGGTTACTCCCGGCAGCAAATGAAAAGCCTGGAACACAAATCCGATTTTTTCGTTACGGACGCGCGAAAGTTTTCGATCGCTCAGCTTATCCACCTCTTCTCCATCTAAAATATATTCACCACTTGTTGGTTTCGACAGGCAACCGGCAATAGCCATGAGTGTGCTCTTGCCTGAACCGGAAGGGCCGATGATGCTTATATAGTCACCCTCATTGACATGAAGCGTGATATCCTTTAGAACTTTTGTCTCAAAATCAATATTGCGGTAGCTCTTGCAGATCGAATTCATTTCAAGGAGACTCACCGAGGCCTTCTCCCTCTTCTCTTTTTCGTAATCGGCTTATTCGGGATGCCGACCTGATCGTCATCAGCAAGACCAGAAACTACTTGGATAACTTTGTCATCACGCCATCCCAATTCAATCGGTCTGTCTACCAATTTACCGTCAACCTGCATAACTGTAAAAGCTTTCTTACCCTCTCTTTTAACCGCTGCTTTGGGGATGGTTAAAACATTCTTTCGTGTGCCAGTGGTCACCACCACATTGGATGTCATCTCTGGGCGCAATTTAGAAATATTCTTTTTTTCAATATCAAGGATGACTTCATAGTTCACCACATTATCTTTGATAACTGCTTTCGGATGAATTTCGCGAACCTTCCCCTTGAAAAATTTTTCCGAGTAAGTATCCACCGTGAACAAGGCATTTTGCCCCACTTTTATTCTGCCAATATCCGTCTCATCTACAAAGACTGTGACCTCCAGTTTTCTAAGATCGATCAATGTGATAAAGGTAGGTGCGCTCATACTGGCAACTACCGTTTCTCCTTCTTGCGTCGACACAAAGGCGACAACACCGTCTATGGGCGCGGTAATGGTAGCGTATGTAAGTTGAATATCCTCAACCTCAAGGTTAGCTCTGGCCCGATCAACCATGGCCTGAGCCAGTCGACTGTCATTTTCCAACTGGCTTTTTTTGAGTTTCAATTCCTCATTGGCAAGATTGATCCTGGCTTTCAAAACTTCCAAGCGCTCTTCCGCTTCATCCACTGCGGTATCTGCAATGAAACCTTTTTTACTTAGTTCTAGGTTTCTCTCTAGCGTTTTCCCTGCCAATTTGAGTTGCACCTGTAACTCTTCCAGTTCGGCTTTCGCCTTATTTATTTGTAGGGGTCCTTCAGCAAGGATTTTATCGTGGCGCGCACTTTCGGCATCAAGGTCTGCCTGGAACCGGGCTACTCGCGAAATCAAGTCTTCGTGTTCGATGGTGGCGATCATTTTGCCAGCGCGGATGAAGTCACCGATCTTCACCTGAAGACTTTTTACCTGACCCGAAATACGCGCACCAATTTTCACCTCGGCACCTGTCTTGAGACTCACCGTACCGGTTGCCAAAACTTTCTGATGAACATCTTGCCGGGTCACCGGCTTGAATTGGAAATCTTCTGCCTTGGGCTTTGTGGGCGGTTTTCCAAAAATCATCGCCTTGACCGTTCTTTCGATCGGAGCGAGTTTCCCTTCCTGCCAAAGCCAGTATATTCCAGCTGCAAGAACAACCAACAACAAGAGATTCCGGAGTTTTCCCGAAATCTTCATAAATGAACTCTTTTCGTTAAAGTGTGTAAATTTAATTCTAACACAGCGAATGAGGCAAAAGTATTATCTAGAAATTCCATCGTTAAAAACCAAAATCTCCTATGTATTATCCGCTTCAAGGCTTGCTCTAAGCATGATAAAATAAGAGCATTATCCTTCAGTAAAAAATCGGCAAAACGACTGATAACTTAAGGCCTAACGTGTCTGAAACTCAAAATAGTTCCCCTGATTCAGCAACAATTGGAAAAACCCCCCTCAAACGATGGTTAATAGGCTTTTTTGCTGTTTTTCTGATAATTGCTGTGGGTCTTTCATCTATCGACCTAGATCAGGCCAAAGACACGTTAATCGCAAAAGTTTCCGCTGAAAGTGGGATGAAAATTGAAATAGAATCCATTGGTTTTGGGTTTGCCCACGGTCTTGGACTAAAATGTAGCGGCGTCAAAGTGGTTACTCCAAAAGGAGAAACCTATGCTGTCGACCATTTACACCTTCTGGCAGAATGGGCACCTCTTCTAGTCGGCGAGTTCAAAATAAACAATGCTACTCTTGACCGTCCGCAGCTCACGCTAAACCTTTCCGATTCTCCAGCGAAAAAACCCGAGACAAGTAAAAAGGAACCCGTAGATGTAAAACCCAGCTCAACAACGCCTGTTAAATCGGCTCAGGAGGCATTAAAAAAATCTCAACTCGCGGTGCGAAATTTTAAAATATCAGACGGCCAGATAACCTTAATCCATCCTGGGAATCAACAAAGTTTATTAGCTCGGGTCGACCTTAGCCTAAAACTCGAACAAATATCATCAGACCGATTGGATGTTCTAGTCGATTCTCTAAAAATAAACACTGGAGAAATTTCTCTCCAAGGAAAAGCAAAAGGTGAAAACCTGACAGCAGAAAATGCTCACCTATCTGTTGATCTTGAAACCAGCTCCTTTGATTTAAATGATATCAAACCTATACTCGCCTTTTTTTCTAAAGATGTCGATAAAACTCTGGAAAAAATAACCGAACTACAAATTAAAGATATATCTTTAAACATACAGACACCTCTTGCCGCTCTTGAAAAACCCAAAACTTTAAAACAGCAATCCAGCGGCCAACTCAATTTCAATATAAAAAATGCGATTTTAAACCTGGGGGCAAATCCGCTACAAATTAATCCTCTAGAAGGAACCGGGAAGTGGTCTCAAGGGGTCTTACACCCTGACATAAAAGGCACCGCACTTGGAAGCCAGTTTGGACTAAAGGGAGACCTACCCTTAACAACAACACAAAAGAATATTAAAGCAGATATAAATTGGACGGAGCTAGATATTACTCGACTTCCTTTGCCGAAATCAGAAAGCTGGCATCCAGAATCTGGTAACGTTTCAGGAGCATTTAATATATCAGGTCCGCTTCCTGAGACAGGAAAAGCCCTACCTAAAAACTTAAAAGGTAAATTAAATTTTAAGTTAAACAAACTGGTCCTGGCCCAACCCAATCAATCTGAAAAAATCTCTCTGCCCACACTTGAGGGAAACGGCGATTACCAAAATAACCAACTCAATTACCAAATCATTGGCAATATTTTTGCGGGCAACTTCAAATCCAATGGCGCAGTGAAAGATTTAAAACATCCAATTCTGGACAACCAAATCGAATTTACCAATCTGGACCTAAGCAAACTCAAACTGCTAAAACCTGGCACAGGAATTCCAACTCTGGGAATTGCTTCAGGTAACGTCAAGCTAAAAGGACCCGTTCCGAAAGATGGCAACCTAGAGAATCTTGCAATCGAAACCTCTTTTAATGTTGCTAATTTGTCCTTACCTCTACAGAACTCCAAAAAAATGTTTCCGTTGCTAATCCCCATACTGAAAGGTAAAGCCAGTCTCAATAAAAACAAATTGACCCACGACATCAACGCAGAAATGCTAGGAGGTCGCCTTAGTGCAACTGGCAATCTGAAAATCGGCAGTAAAATGATTGCCGACACCACTCTCAAACTAAATACGATTGACCTTTCTTCACTGGACCAACATGAAAAACCTGTCTATGGAATCGTTTCGGCAGATATCAAACTCAACGGTCCTATTCCTGACAACGGAAAATTTTTAACAAGCGGGCTCAAAATCGATACTACATTCGATTTGGAAAATCTAAGTTTACCTCTCGATATAGAAGGCAAAATAGTAAATGCCGAACTCAGTCGACTTAAAGGGAGTGCATCCCTCAACAACAATCAATTACAGCAAGATATCACGATAAAACTATTGGGAGGCAATGCTTCAGTCAAAGGAAACCTTGGTCTCAAAGACACGGGCATTAAAACTGTCGACACAGATATAGGGTTGGAGCATATCGATCTGGCTTGGATTCAAGGCATCAAAAAAGGGGACTGGATTCCTGCATCTGGAAAACTCACAAGCCAGCTTAAAATAAAAGGTCGTTTATCTGAAAAAAATATAAATATCAAAGCCGCTGGAACACTCACAACAAGTAAACTTGTTCTCGGAACAGGAGAAAAGAAGAATACCATCGAAACAGCTAAACTAACTCTTAAGGATAGTTCTAAAGGGTTTATCCCGGCTTTGATAGAACTGGATAAAGTTAAAACCGATGGTTTACAGCTTGAAAAAGTTCGGTCCAACTTTAATATTAGCCCGAAACAAATAGATCTGGTAAACGGACGAATCTTCCCTAAAAACGGACAACTGAAACTTACAGGAAACTTCCTCCCCTCCTCAGGTGCTTATCGATTGCGGTTTCAGGGAGACAAGTTAAAGGTTGAGGATTTTACACAAAAATTGGCCGGCCCCTTAAACTTACAAGGGAAGCTGACAGGCACATTACCTGAAAACTCCACAGGGTTTCCTGATATTGCAAAAGAGTTATCCGGGGAAGTAAAAATCAATCTTGCCGATGGAACTCTTACTGAACTTGGGCCGGTACTGAAGACGCTGCTCACGCTTTTAAACCCCACCACCGCTTTACAAGCAACGAAAGCGGGTATGAGCTATAAATCTTTAGGTGGAGATTTTAAAATTGTAAAAGGTCTGGTCAAAACTGACAATTTTGATATGGAAAGCCCGCAAATCAACCTTCAGGTGGTTGGTGAGGCCAACATCGGAACCGACACCATCAAAGCACAGGTCAAAGCCATGCCTCTGCAAATGCTCGATAAAACTATTAAGGCTATTCCCCTTCTAGGAAATATTTTAACAGGAGGAAAAAAAGGCGGGATAATCGAAACCTATTTCAAAGTCGATGGAAAACTGAGCGCCCCAACGTCACGGCACAGCCACACAAATCACTGACCGAAAAACCAAGCAATATGCTGAAAGAACTCATCAGAATCCCTGAGAGCCTTACAAACAAGCAAATTCCACTACTCCAGCCATTCAAAGCTTTCCAGGTATTTCCTAAATTGAGAAATATTGGAAAATTTTTTAAGGATTAAACTTCTTTTTAATCCACAACAGATATGCTTAATATTCTCAGGATGTTTTGCGTAATATTTTTTTCCACCCATAGTATCAAAAATACTTTTATGGCCCCGATTATATCATCCTGCATATTTTCTCTTTTAGGGGCCTGCCAATGAAATAGATCGAACAACTTAACGTTAAAATTCAAGCCGAACCTTTGAACTATAATGTTATCCATTTGGAGATCACCATGATACTCCTTCATTAAGTGCACTTCTTCCAAGACGGGCATCGACCTATTTCCCGTGGCGAATCGC
>ERZ1046876.1495-NODE-1495-length-15371-cov-8.171846_pt1 | contig 15371 bp, 17 predicted proteins | sample MGYA00383094_ERZ1046876 | MGnify/ENA primary metagenome ERZ1046876 (study PRJEB29581, sample SAMEA5548364) | metagenome | biome: marine; feature: coastal; material: water | depth 50 m | study: Short-term variability in the microbial, nano- and picoplankton...
AAATGCCGTTAGTTCCATGAATATGAGAACCTGTAGAACGAAAAGGGGTAACATCAAGGCCAAGACCACCTGCATACTTTGATTTACGAGCCTCTTGCCAAGCACCGTCAAAGATGCCGTCAATACTGTCATCAAAAGTATTAAGATAACAAGAACTAAGCTGTGAGTGAGTTGTTCCACTGTTAAAAAGAGTTGGGGTAGAGGGGGTATAAAGTTGACTGCTGATTAAATCATAGAACTCGATAGCTCTTTCTTCTTTATTGTCTTCATTTAAAGCTAAACCCATGGCTACCCTCATATAGAAAGACTGGGGGGCTTCCATGACTTTATCATTCAATCTAATAAAATAACGATCATATAAAATTTGCGCACCAAGATATTTTAAATTTTTGTCTCTGCGAATTCTTAAAGCTTCGGATAACTTTGATAAATCAAAATCAAGTAAGCGTGGGTCTAATCTATCTGCATTAACTAATTTTTTGATGTTCTGTATGAAGCTTTTTCTATACTGAAGTTTAAAAGCATCAGAATCAACGCCCTCCTTAAATACTTCCTTGTATAGATTATTCAATAGTAAACCTGAAGCAGCGAAAGAGTAGTTTGGCTCTTTTTCTATTTTTTCTCTGGCCGATAAGATCAAAGCTTGATCTATTTCCTTCGTAGTTATTTTATCAAACAGCTGGAGTTGAGCGTCTAGAACAATTTCGCTAGCAGAAACGTCCTCTATATCTTCGCAGGCTCTTTGAGCGCTAGCATTAATTTTATCTACATTAAAATTTTCTAATCTTCCGTTTCTTTTTTTGACTTTGATATCCATGAATAAATATTACACTTAGGGGTTATAGCTTTCTAGGAAATATGAGAAAACTTAATTTAAAATCAGTTTATCAGAAAAACAAATATATATCAAGAAAATAAATTCAAGGTTATTAACATCACCAATAACAACCGCCTTCAACTAAATTTTTGTTAATAGGAATTTCATGAGGCATTGGACTTACCCAATGCTCTGATCCAAACCAAGGACGCTTTAAGTAAGCTCCACGACCTCGTTTCGTGTTAATACCGAGAATTAGATTGTTGCCACCACCTAAATGAATAGCAGTTTTACCTTTTTGTTTGATATAATTACATAAAAGTAAACTAAAACCGCCGACTCCTAAGACAGCAAAATCAAAGTGGCCTACCTTATCAATTTGGTCGCACATTTGTTTGAATTTATGCTGCCAATCGCAGTGATCTGTTGAGCCAGTTAAACATTCTTGGTATGGCGATTGCACGACTTTAATGTCAGGTGCATCACAATTCCATAAAAGGCTATAATTCTCAGACTGCTGTCTAGCAGTATCTGCAAGAGGCCCAATCCAGAGCATGGTTTTGCCAGAAAGATGTTTGTGCCAAGGATTGTCTTGATCATTTAAATCAAAAGGTTCAAGGCCAGGAAAAGTCCAAAACGTGGCTTTATTGTTCCAATACTTATCTATAATATATTGATCGCCTGCAAAGCCGCACCAAGAAAGAATATAGTCGGTGTTAGATATAGCATTTATGGAACTATCGCACCAACTTTTTAAACTATCTTTATTTTCACAATGTATTCCAGCATTAACAAATAATGTATTACCTGTTAAAACCTCCGCCTTTTGTGTTTTAGCATAGTGACTTAAATGCTTAGCCTCCTCACTTCCAATTTTCCCAAAAATATTAGCTTCATCGTTTTGAATGCTTTCTCTGATTAAGTTGTTTATAATAAATTTATTCATAATTTTTAATTTTATTGATCCAGTAATTTACATCTAAACAATTTAGATCATATTTAGTATTATTAATTTCTTTAATTCTTTTTGTCATTTCTTTTTCGTCAGATAATTCATTTATATCTTCAATTAATAAAACAGGAAATTTGTGGTGCAAATATTTAAATTGATTAGAGTTAAAAGTAATACCAACCCTATTCAAATGTAAAGATTCATATAACCTGTGAGTATCAAAACCATTACCATCAGGACATAAAGTAGATTGATGATCTAATAAATTTAAAACGAAACGTGGGTAAGCTAGACCTTCTTCCCATGTTATAAAATTTAAATTAGATATATGTTTTTTTATTTGATTGCGATGTAATCTGTTAGTATGAGCACTAAAGTTAGCATATATGAGATTACTGAAATTTGTAATCTTTTTATTTTTGTAGTCATCTAAAACTTTGGGCTTTCCTAAGGCATGGGGCCAAACATAGCCGTGATTTTCTCGCGAACATGGGATATAATTTTCTAAACCTATTGGTATCGATTCTAATAAATCATTATCTGAGTTTCTATTTTGGCAAAACCATTTTTTAATATTTTTAGGGGCATCATTAACTAATGCATCATTAATACTGTAATCGCTATTGCCAGTTACGAAAACTACATCGTTGTTTAACTTTTTAATTAATTCAAAATCTTTTCTAATGTAATCTGTTTTACAAAAAAATATTGATTTACCGTTGTGAACTTTTGATATTTTATTTAAGCTCAAATAATTTTTATTATTCATACTGTAGTATGTACACTAATGCAGTAAGGATTCTATGTATAGATACATTTAGAACATAAATTGCTACTATAAGCTACTAAACTAGCATTCAAGTGTATACCTGGATATTTATGTATTATCACATTTTGTAAAAAAATACCATCTTCAAAACGATGAAACTGAGGCTTGGTGTTGAATTGGATATTGTTAAAAATAGATGTTTTAAAAGTAGCATGAGAATGATGTAAGCCTGAGCCATCTGGATTTTTATATTTTTTACACATAACTGAAATATTAGAGCAGGACCTATTTAAATCTAGATCATCACAATAATCAATACTACTAATTTTATAATTCCTAAAATTGATATTTTTAAAATTTTCCCTCAGTGTTTTTTTTGGAATTTCAAAAAAATTATGAACTAAAAAGTCGTATCCATTAATATATTTTTTGGTAATTTCTATTTTTTGTGGATGAGGAACGTCGTCTATGTCGAAGAATGTAATATATGTACAGGAACTAGCGGAGGCACCAGCATTTCTAGCGCAAGCTTGATTGTAAATTTGGGGGGAATTAATTGTATGGATAGGGACTTGTTTATTTTTAATATATATATGATTAAGCTTATACTTAAAACCTTCCGGGAGCCCACTGCATGAAATTAAAATTTCATCTGGATGAACTGTTTGCATTTTCATCCAGTCTATTAATGAATCTAGAAGATGTATGTCCTTATTGTAGCAGGTAATACAAAATGATAATGTATGTTTTGTGGGCATAAATTATTTATTTAAAAACAATATATACACATTAATTAATTATAATTACTTTTAATTTCAGAATCTTCATTATGTATTATTTAAAAGAATATAATGTATAAGTTATTAACATTTTAATTATGAACAAATAGAATGGAGGGGATTTTTTTAATTTTATCTTGCCTGCATAAATCAAGACATTTATCAAAGTAATGCCAGTCTCCATTGAACTCTTTACTGTGGAAGCCAATTTTTTGAGCTATTGTAGTTTTTGTAGCGACAGCACCCATATCAATAGATCCTTCTTTAAGTCGTGATTTGCATAGTCCATAAGGATTTAATCTATCGAAGGCTGTATTTCCATGATGGTCATGAACACAATCCCACATAATGAAATCGCAGTCACCATGAATCGAAATATTTAAAAAAGAAATCCATTCTGGCACATAATAATTATCGCAATTTGTAATTACTGTATAATCAGATTCAAAAGCTGGGCTCTCTAAGCCTAATTTGCGTAAAGAATGTCCGTAATCATTATGTCTATCTTTTGTTGCCGAGAAAACAATACTGGGATGATTTAGATATCCGTTCTTGGTTAAATCTTTTTTTGTAGACTCGTAAAGCTCACCCTCTCCATCATGTATTATGTGGAGTCTCCAGTTGTCTGCAGTTTGAGATCTAATACTATCAATAAAGCATTTAAGTTTATAGCCATGATCGTAAGTAACAGCGATAATATTAATAATTTTATTTGTTTTTAAATTTTTATTGTACGGTGTTATGAATAGCTCTTGTGTTGGAGGTCCACCCCACTTATCGACATACATTTTGTGTAATTTGCCAAAATTCTTATTAATACTTGGGTCACCACCATCCTGGGAAATAGTCCCACTGTTTACGAATGAAGTTGGATTTAGAAAGCTATCTTGAACTATTTTTCTTTTTAAAAGATTTAACCTGTACATGTAATCCAAATCTTCAAAATAAGCAGGATAGAAATCTTCATCAAATTGAGCTTCACTAAAGCAATCTTTAGTTAAAACAAATGAGGATAAATGGAATTGATTTTGACATTTAATTAAATCAAATTTTTTATTTGATATGAATTCATTTAATTCTTTTTGAGGGATGTCTAATTGAATATCATCATTTAAGATTAATGCGTATTCATGCTCTTTAAATATTTCAGTGCAAAGCTTATTCCACGATCCAGCAACACCTAGGTTTTCTTTTGATTTGATTATTTTGAAATTTTTTGTCCTTGATTTTATATCCTGATCTCCATTATCTATTATGAATATTTTAACATCAGGTAAATTCTTGAAGTAAATTTCTAGTGCGGAATTAAGTAGGTCCGACCTATTGAGTGTTGGTATACCAATTGCAAAGCAAGATTTCATGTTTTCGCATTATAGTTCCTGAACTAAATAAAGTCAAGTTAAATCTATTTTAGTTTAAATATATAAAAAGCATAAGCGCGCATTATTTTCATCCTTAATAGATTATTCCCTTATAATAGTCTATATTAAATAATAGTATAGAGTATATATGTCTATCCTTTATTAATAATATTAAAAATAATAGTATAATTAAAATACAAAGTATTTTATTTTGGTACTTGACTTATTTTATTTTTATTGCTAGAATATTCGAACAATGAAAGAAAAGATAAAAAATTATGTTGTATCTTCTGCTGGCTGGGAGATAAATATTGATGCAGAAAATTCAAGATCTGCGGCAATATCAGCAACTATATTAGCCTTCAAGATATACAATAAATCTTTATTAATGTCAACCATTGTTATGGTTAATAGTGAGTCGTCAAGAGCTGACCCACTTGACGATGTTGAGTTCTTCGCAACTCACGAAATATTGGGAGATTTAGGTTTAGACAAAATGTCCAGGGACTTCCTGAAATTAACAAATAGTATTAATGAAATTAAAAGTATTAGATAACAACGCATTATTAAATTTACCTGCGAGAGGAGGTGATGCTGGCTATGATCTTGTGGCTGTAAGTGAACCAAGGGTAATAGGTAATATATATCAAGGGTTGTATTATAAAGCTATATCTCACATTGAGTATGAAACTGAGCTAGTAATTGAGCCAGAACTAATCGAAGGAAATTACAGTTTTTTTATGCTACTTTACCCTAGATCTAGTATAATAAACACAAATTTAACGCTAGCCAATTCAGTAGGAGTTATAGATTCTGGTTACAGAGGGAGTGTTAAGGTATGCTTTAAATACATAAATCAACCCGAGGATATGAAATTGGTAGAAGGTAAAAGCTTCAGAGGTAAAAGCTCAAGCGGAATAGTAGCATCTATTAACCCCCAAAGGGTTTATCAAAAAGGAGATAAGATTGCTCAATTAATACCTTGCAAACATTTGGATTTAAATATAGAGTATGTAAATGATGTATCTAAAACAGAAAGAGATAATGGAGGTTTTGGCAGCACAAATAAACAATGAATGACTCAAAGGAGACAGATGAAGATATTGTTTTATCTATTAAAAACAATAAAAATGTATCTAGTAATTTAAAGACTCTAATAGATCGACATTCGGGTATATGTATAAGTATTATCAATAGCTATATACCTAATGATTTCAATAATGGAATCAAACAGGAGATAATCAAAGAGAAGGATTATCAGATCTATCAGGCCGCGCTAAAGTTTAACTCTAAAAAAAATACTAAATTTAGTACTTATTTAGGATTAGAGGTTAAGTGGAAATGTCTTAATATTTATAATAAAGTTAAAAAACAGAAAACTACAACTGTAGAAAATGAATTAATTGACCACTTTAATTATTTTGCTCAAGAAAGTAATTCGCCTAATGAAGATGGAGATGTTTTTGATTTCATTATAAAAAAAGCCAAAACCCATCCAGATAAAAGAGTTGGTAAGATTTTTTACTTAAGGTATGTAGTAGGAAAGGATAACTCCGTTATGCCATGGAAAAACGTAAGCAGAGAAATAGGCATGAGTATACAAGGATGTATTAATATACATAACTCAATGATTAATAATTTTAAAAATAATATCAAAAAAGAAAAACTATGAATAGATATACCGCAATAGGAAACCTAACTAAAGATCCAAACTGTAGAGATGCTGGCGAAAGTAAAGTGTGTAACTTCTCTATAGCTATAAACGAGTACCACTATAATGGAGGCAACAAGACTCAATCAACATTCTACATTGATGTTGAGTGCTGGAATAGACAAGCAGAAAATTGTAATAAATTTTTAAGAAAGGGAAATAAGGTAGCTATAGAAGGAAAGTTAAAAACTAATTCCTGGGAAAAAAATGGACAAAAAATTAATAAATTTATTTGCGTTGCTGACAGGGTCCACTTTCTAGCTTCAGAGGAAAAACTATCTTCTGAAAATAATAATAACAACAATAATAATAAAAAAGTTGAAGAAAAAATAGAAAATTCATCTAATGATAATCATCATATGGATGATGTCGATATAGACGATATACCTTTTTGATAATGAAAAATATTATATATAGAGGAGCTATAAACTCCCTTAGTTTTGGAAACGTTAGTTTTAATTTACTTAGAGCAATGTACAAGAAAGGGCTGCAGGTTTCATTCTTTCCGATTGGTGAAGGTTTAAATTTTGAAGCTTTTGATAAAATCGATAAGGATTTACAAGAATGGATTGTTTCTTCGGCTCAGAATAGATTTCATACAGTCTCAAAAGATCAACCGACCTTAACTCAATGGCATATTAATGGTTCTGAGAATAGAGTCTCAAGGTCGCAAACTGTATTCTCTTTTTATGAAGTAGATCAACCTACTCCCGTAGAGCAATCTATAGTGAACTTGCAAGATAATTTTGTTTTTGCGAGTAAGCATGCTGAGAAAATGTTTAAAGATGCAGGATGCGAAAATATTCACCATGTCCCTATAGGCTTTGATGCAGATTTTCATGAAACCAAAAAAGATTATCTGGAAGACGTTATTCACTTTGGTCTAATGGGTAAATTTGAAAAAAGAAAAAATTCAGGTAAAATATTAGAGTCTTGGGCAGCAAAATATGGAAACAACTACAAATACCAATTAACTTGTTGCATAAATAATCCATTCTTTAAACCAGAGGATATGAATAACTTAATCTCCCAGAGTTTAAAAGGTAAAACTTATGGTAACATTAACTTCCTACCTCACCTTAAAACAAATTCAGAAGTTAATGAATTTATTAACTCTATTGATATTGATCTGTCTGGCCTCAGTGGTGCAGAAGGTTGGAATCTCCCAGCTTTCAATGCCACAGCTCTAGGTAAATGGAGTATTGTAATGAATCATACCTCCCATAAAGATTGGGCAAATAGTAATAATTCAATATTAGTTGAAGTAGATGCTCAAGAACCTATTTATGATAATTTATTTTTTAAACCTAAAACCGCATTCAACCAGGGTAATATGAATACAATTAGTCAAGAGGCTATGATCGCATCCTTCGAGGAGGCTGAATCCAAAGTTAAAACTCCTAATAAAGAAGGGTTAAAACTACAAAGTAAATTTACTTATGATAAAACTTTAACAAAATTATTAAAAATAATAGAAAAATGAAAAACGAATACTACTTAAGGCCCGAAGGCAACAAAATATTTATGTGTTGTGGTAAAGCTAATTGCCCCAGCATTGAAACTAACGATGAAGGCTTAATTGAAATCTCTGACGATTATGGCAACAAAGTAAAAATGAAAAAGCAGGAAGCCTTTCTCATTTCAGATGCTGTAGTTAAGCTCGCTGATACTAAAAAATCTTAATGCTCTATATAGGTTGCTTGGGTATCGTGTGGATTATAAAAGATTCATACATACTCATGGCTCCCAGAAATTATTTGAAGTCCAAGTCTATTCTCCTTAAAGAACTGTTATCTTGTTCCTTATGTTTAGGTTTTTGGTTTGGTTTATTATTTGGTTCTATTAATTATAAATCCGACACAGACATCATAAATCTATTATGTACCCCATTCGCAGTGTCTGCTTTTTGCTGGTTTATAGATTCTCTACTAGACTTAATTCAAGAAGCTACCGTTCTTTTAAAAAATAAAAGAGAAAATAATATAGAATAATTTAATAATACTATTATAATACTTAATGAATTTAAGCATAGATTCTAGATACAGCACCTTCTCGACCAGCATTATTTTTCACTTACTTCATAATAATGAAAGATATAATTTACTATGGCAAGATAAATTTCCCAATCTATCAAACCAAGCTAGCAACTTTTTTAAAGATCAAAATTGTGGGTGCAGGCCCCCACTACTTCAAAATTATTTAAAGAATAGGTTTACTATAGATTTATATACAGTAGAATTCATCAATAAAAACCCAGACTCAATTGACATTAATGAGTTCTGTGAAACAGTTGGCGAACAAAATCTACGTGGATCAATGTTTGTTATTGAATCCACAACAAATGCATTTAAGGACTTTATGTCTTCTCTTCAACAAAAAAGAGCTTCCTTTAGTAATTTTAATGCCATTAATATAGACGACAAAATCGTTATCACTTTCTTCTAATGCCTTTTTATACATTTTTAAACCCCAAAACTAAAGAAGTACTGGATTTATTTTTTCATATGAATGACAAAAAAGAATACATAGATGAAGACGGTATAAAATGGGATAGACAATGGCATACCCCTGAATTAAATGCCACAGGTAGTAGTGATGCATGGGATAGTAAAAAATTCGTAGAGAAAACTGGAAGAGGTAGGGGTAAGGTAGGAGATATGCTCGACATGAGCTCCGACCTCTCAAAAGAGAGAGCCTCTAGTAACGGCGGGGTAGACCCACTTAAAGAAAATTATTATAAGCGTTACACTAAAGAGAGAAATGGAGCTATACATCCGGATAAAAACCCAAAAACATTTGAGAACAAACACGTTAAAATAGATTTATGAGTATACAAATTTACAAACCAAATAAAAATAATAGTGGCTTTGCATTTAGCTTCTACATGGGAGAAAACCAAAGAAGTGGAAGCCCCTCCTTATTTATTAATGCCATCTGCCAACACTCTTGGGATTCAAAAAAGAAAATAGGCTCCTTTTCTGGTAGTAAAAATGATCCAGAAAAAAATATATCTATTAAGTTTAATGAGTTTGAATGTGGAGCAATTATTAGTGCTATAGATAATAGATATGATTGGAATACTTACCATGCGTACGAAGATAATAAAACACAAATTAAATTATCCCCTTGGGATAAAGTAACTACCAATACAAAGTTTAATGTAAAAACTAAAGAATCATACGAAGAAAAAGTTACAATTCCAGCTTTTGGTTTGGTAATTACTCGTAATGGTAATCAGGTATTCAAAATCCCCCTAGAGCCCGGGGAAGCTCAGTGTATTAAAATACTTTGTCAAAACATAATAAGTAAGCTATGCCAAAAGAAAGCTTATTCTCCAAAAAATAAAGAGAGCGAATCCAGTGAGTACGAATTTTAATGAGTTCTAAAAAAGCGAAAAAGAAAATACTAATACACAGTAATTATTCTAGAGCTAAAACTGGCTTTGGAAAACATATGCGCCACCTTCTCACATATTTACATAAAACTAAAAAATATGAAGTTATTGAACTTGCTAACGGAAGGTCATTTAATGATCCAGAGTTAAAAACTTTACCATGGAAAGCTTTTGGTTCACTTCCTAGAGATCAAAGTATCCTTGCAGAAATTAAGTCTGACCCCAAAAAACAAAGGCTTGCCGGCTATGGACATTACGGTATTGATCAAATAATAAAAGAAGAAAAACCTGATATCTATTTAGGTATTGAGGATGTCTGGGGTTTAGAAAATTTTTGGAAAAAAACATGGTGGAATAAAATCAATTCCATGATTTGGACTCCTGTTGATAGTTTACCCATATTAGATAAACATACTAATGCCAGTAAATATACGGACAATTTAATTGTGCAAGCTTCTTTTGCAAAAAAAGCATTTAATCAGCAAAACCAAAACAACGTTCACCTCTTTCCTGTTCCAGTTGATGTTAATAATTTCTTTAAAATTAAAGACTCAGATAGGCAACGGCTAAGAAATTCTCTAAATATTGACAGTAAAGATTTTATTATTGGTTTTGTTTTTAGGAACCAATTACGAAAAAGTGTTCCCAATTTACTTGATGGATTTAAAATTTTTAAATCTGAGAACCCAAATAGTAGATCTAAACTGTTATTGCATACCCATTGGGCCGAAGGTTGGGACATACCGAGACTCATTAAGGAAAAACAGATTAACCCCGAAGATATATTAACAACTTACTATTGTCCGGAATGCAAGCAGTACGAAATTAAACCTTTTACTGGTCAGAAAATAGATTGCCCAAAATGTGGAGCGAAAAAATCTCAAGAAACATCTCAAATTAATCGCGGAGTATCCGAGCAACAATTAAATGAAATCTATAATTTAATGGATGTTTATTGTCACCCATTTACAAGCGGTGGCCAAGAAATACCAATCCAAGAAGCTAAATTAACTGAACTAATCACTTTAGTAACTAATTACTCTTGCGGTGAAGATTATTGCAATCCTGAAAGTGGGGGGCTCCCCCTGAATTGGTCTGAATATAGAGAGCCAGGCACCCAATTTATAAAAGCATCCACATCTGCTAAACATATTGCCGAACAATTGTCTGAAGTCTACAACATGCCACCAAAAGAAAGGTTAAGTATGGGTAAGAAAGCTAGATCTTTTACTATAGATTTTTGTTCTATAGATTCAGTTTGTGTTGAATTTGAAAAACTAATTTCGGAACTCCCTGATCATAACTGGGACTTTGATATGTCCTATGTCCCCAAGAACGTCAAATATATTCCCCCAGAAATAAAAGAAAACCGGGATTGGATTATTGATCTTTATAAAAATATTTTAAATATAGAAAACCCAGAGAAATACGAAGGTGAAGGGATTAAACATTGGGAGTTAAGATTAAACAAAGATCTAGATAGACAAAAAGTATACAATCATTTCATAGAAACCGCAAATAAATCAAATCAAGAAAATAAAAAAACACCTTTTGAATCCTTACTAGATAAGGATGATGATGGTAATAGAATTTTATTTGTTATGCCTGAAGATGAAATCGATATATTTAATTCAACAGCTTTATTGAAATATATAAAGGATAAAAATAAAGATTGCAATATATATTTTGCTACCAAATTAGAATATCATAATATACTTAAGGGCAATCCCTACATACATAAAGTTATTCCCTACGACCCTATAATGAATAATCATTTTTGGTCCGAGGGAGTGGGTGACCATAAAGGTATGTTTAAGTTTTGCCTTCTACCTCACACTAACACCCATATTAATACTAATTATATACATAATGGCAATAATCAAATAGAATACGATATAAATTATGCATAAACTCGAAAGCTTCGCTCTGTCCAGTGGATCCAAAATTCACAGACCTTATATAAATCAAGCATTTTACCCGCTTACCTCATCTCGATTTATATGTGTTTCTCAACAATCCCAAAACCAATCAACGGCATATGATTATTATGATGATGTTATTTTTCATATGAAACCTTATCTCGAAGATAATAATATAGATATTTATGAAATAGGTTCCTCTACTGAGCCCCCATTATTTTATTGTAAAAATGTAAAAAACCAAAACATAAATCAAAATGCTTACATTTTAAATAAATCTATTTTATATTTAGGTAATTACAATATACATTCTAACTTAGCTTCTCATTTTAATAAAAAAACGGTTTGCCCTATAAATAATAATTTCATCAACACCCTTAAACATTATTGGGCGAACGAAACAGATAGTGTTTTTCTTTCGGAAAAAAAAGACACAAAACCTTTTTACAACAAAATCGAAAACCCTAAAACTATAAATGATGTATACCCTGAAAAGATTGCAGCTAAGTCGCTGGACCTACTAGGTATAAAACATAATCTTAATAAAATCCAAACACTATACATTGGTGATCTTTACAAATCTCAAACACTTGATGTCATACCGGGAGAGTATCCCGCAGCTCAAGTAAATCACAATGGATCTATTAATATAAGAATGGATAAAAACTTTGACCTTAATTTTCTTTCCTCTTGTTTTAATTTTAAAAAAATAAATATCATTACAGATAAGTTAATTCCCTTACCATTACTTTCTAAACTTAAGTCTAATATTTCAGAAATATCACTACTCATCAATAAAGAAACTAAAACTGAAGAAATTCAAGCCCTCGAATCGATTGGTATAAAAATTAATTTATTATGCATCAACCCTAGACACCTAAAGTCCCTAAGGTTAAAGTTTTTTGATCAATACATACACCTATATGCCATTAATAACAAGAAAGACTTTGGTCACTCCTTTTCAAAAGGCTTAAAGTTTTTGAGCAAAAAAAATATCTTAAAAGGTAATGCTTTGTATAATTCTTATTTATCTATTTCAAAAAGTAAGAATGTAACAGAAATTGAAAATGAAGATGTTTTTTGGAATGATTTAAAATATTACAGAATATACAAAGAAAATCCTTGACTTTATTTATTATTTTTAGTATGATATTTTCATGCCTAAAAAAATAGAAATAAATAATTCAACAGGCCCTTCTAGTTTTATTAGAGATGATAATGGGCTTTTAAAAAATATTCAATATAAATTTAGCGAAGATGGCTCCGTTGACTGGAGGGTTATGATTAAAGATGAGCACCTTTTTCCCAATAGATCTTGGTTTGATTTAAGAAAAAAAGACTGCCCCCGATCCATTGAAGGCTTAGCTGATCATCAATTATTAATTAAGTTAAGTGGAATTAAAGAGCTCGCTAGGTTAAGGGGTTTTAAGTCAATCACTTATGATTTTGTTAAATGTGAAATAGATCATGTTGCCGTTACATGCTCTATGGAATTCTTTGGTAATTACGAAACAAACGGAAACCCTGTCGTCTTTCAAGATTCCGCAAATGCAACTATAGATAACACAAATAGTTTTGCTAAAAAGTTTTTAGAAACTATAGCTTGTAATAGAGCTTTTGTTAGGTGCGTTAGAAATTTTCTTAATGTTCACATTGTTGGTGATGATGAAATTGACAAGTCTGACAATAAAAAACAAACACAATCAGGAACTAATGATTTATCGCCCTTAGGGTTTCTTAAAAAAGAATTAAAAGAATCCCATGGAGTATCAGACTACCAAGAATTTCTTCCATTACTTAGAGACCTTCATAAATCTAAAAAAGTTTCAATATCCACTGATATAATTAAAACGTGGAGTGATTTCTCGGATATATCAGCTAAAGACTGTCGAGTTTTATTGGGGGCACTTAAGCAAAATTAATTACTCTATCGTATGTGGGTTAGTTTCGTTTATACAATCGCATTCATTTCTAAAAACAACGTCTCCTTGTGTTAGCATGTCTTCTGTAAACAGCATGTCATTACACATTCCCCCTTCAGAAAATTGCCGTTTACCTTCATTAGTCAAAGGGTAGTCTTCAGGGTTGCATGGTTTTTCTATTCCTCCAAGTACTTGACAACAATCTCTTTCTGAAGGATACCCCAATTCAAGACCTGGTGTTCCCCATTCTTCAGGGTTATTTCTAGATTCAGAAAAGCAATCTCCGTCTCCTAATCCCAACCAAACTAAATTTTCATCTACTGTATCGCTAGCTTCGCAACAAATATCCTCTTCATTCCAACACATGCACTCCACTTTTGTTCTGTATGCTCCATCCTGTGTTTGAACGCATTCAAAGTCTCCCCCACACCCATTATTTGGTCCATATTTTAAAAGACTAACTGTTTCTGAATTTAATCCATTGCAAGATAAATCTTCGCTTGTTAAGTCTTCTTCTGTTTTTGTCGTTATTATCAACTCTGCAGATTCATGAAACACAGTATTTTCTTCAGAGTCTCCACATTCAGTTTGAATACAAGGCTTGTGATGAATAAATAAACATTCTGTTGGTTCCGAAATTGCCTGACCCATACCGTCTAAGAAATTAAAGCTAACTATTTTCATTACAGGATCGTAACTCACTCCAAAGGTATTTGAGCCTCCGACTTGAGCATATGATGAATACCAAATATCGCCATTCGCATCTTCCGGGTGTTGACTAGACCACGAATCCCTGACATAATGTCCAGTAGTTTCACAATTACATCCACCACACGTACAAAGGTTGTCTTCTTCACACAATTCCTCAGTTTTATAACCATAAAACTGTGTAGAAAAGAATTCCTTATTGTCTCTTTCGACTGGGATGCATGGACTATGCTCGGTACATTCTCCTTCTTGACCCAACACCAAAAATGATCCATCGCTACTTTGATATTTTATATCACCACACGTCCAGAATTTTGGATCTACATTATTTTCAGTTGAACATTCGCAAAAACTTTTCACCCCTGGATTAGGATCGTCTGAACATACATCCTGGACGATACATTCTGTGTCGTTAAATACGAAAGTTTTAAAGCAGTTTGTGGGTGTTATTGTTGGCGTTAGAGTGTTGGTTGGTGTTAGTGTTGGTGTTAAAGTATGAGTAGGAGTAATAGTATTACTTGGCGTTAAAGTAGATGTTACCGTAGGCGTCAATGTATTACTTGGTGTTACCGTAGGCGTTAATGTAGATGTTAATGTAGGTGTTAGTGTGGGTGTTAGTGTAGGTGTTAAAGTGTTTGTTGGAGTAATACTGTAAGTAGGTGTCAAAGTGTTGGTTGGGGTAACAGTCTTTGTTGGTGTCAAAGTATGAGAAGGAGTAACAGTATTGGTGGTTGTTAATGTAGGTGTTAAAGTGCTTGTTGGGGTAATACTATAAGTAGATGTTACCGTAGGTGTCAATGTATTACTTGGTGTCAATGTATTACTTGGTGTTATCGTAGATGTTACCGTAGGTGTCAATGTATTACTTGGTGTTATCGTAGATGTTACCGTAGGTGTCAATGTATTACTTGGTGTTATCGTAGATGTTACCGTAGGTGTCAGTGTATTACTTGGTGTTATCGTAGATGTTACCGTAGGTGTCAGTGTATTACTTGGTGTTATCGTAGATGTTACCGTAGGTGTCAGTGTATTACTTGGT
>ERZ1046876.1499-NODE-1499-length-15343-cov-5.275052_pt1 | contig 15343 bp, 7 predicted proteins | sample MGYA00383094_ERZ1046876 | MGnify/ENA primary metagenome ERZ1046876 (study PRJEB29581, sample SAMEA5548364) | metagenome | biome: marine; feature: coastal; material: water | depth 50 m | study: Short-term variability in the microbial, nano- and picoplankton...
GGAAGGCATCTCGCTTTCTGGGTTAATCAAAAAAAACAAAACGATTCCATGGAACACCCTTCGTCATTGGCTGCACGATCTGGCATCCGAACTTTGGGAAGCCAGTCGAGACAAAACGCTCCCGAGAGAATTAAGCTTTGATCACGTCCGCATCACACCTCAAGGAGCAATCCTGCTGGACGAACGAGATCTTGAAATCCAAGCCAGCGCCTGCTCATTTCCGTCTGATCACCTTGAAGGTCAACAACAGTTCATGAGTGCTGTTGCAAGCTGCGTCGATCCGACCAGTATCCCGCTTCACGCGCGACCGGTTTTGCAGAATCTGGAACAAGGAAAATTCGAAAAGTTAAGTTATCTTGCCGGCACCTTGTGCGGTTTGCTCGACAAACCCGCCGTGTTAGGCAAGGGAGTTCGAGCCATGTCGATCTTCATGCTGCCGCTTTACATAGGGATCATGGTGTTCGTAGGGATGTTCAATGAGGAATCCATCGCAAAGGGAGGGCTCCTTTCCGCCATTCGAATCATATTGGGAATTCTTGGGTCAGCAGCTATCATTCAATTCCTTGCATTACCCTTGCGATGGATTTGGAGTCACGATGTGTTTGGATTGGTTGTGATCGATGCTCAAGGAAAACGTGCCAGCACAACCAGAAGATTCATTCGATGGATGATCGTATGGTTCCCACTATCTGTCCCAATCGGAATCCTGTGGACACTCATGCCTCAGAATGATCCGTCAACAATGATGATCACAATAGGGCTGCTTTTTGCATGGATGAGTGGTGCTTTCTACACGGCCATGCATCCCAACCGCGGATTACACGACCGCCTGGCGGGCACCTGGGTCGTCCGACGTTAAATCAATGGCAGGACAAGTGATAAAGGCCAAGCTTCAGAATGGAACACTCGAGGCGATAATATTGAATTGTTGAACTGATTATCAAAAATGAATTCTGAGAAAACTTGGCATCCTTTACAAATTTAACGCAGTGGGCCTGAGAAAATTAAGCCTCAACCGTTTCTTTTTGTGCATCATTCATGGCAGATGCGCTCTACCTAAATCTGAGTCGCCAAAATGCGTTACTGGACGAGTGCTATTAGCAGGCATCTGAAGAAGGGCATCAGGTTGAATTCCAAGCCATCAAAATTTGAATGGCCAAAGAAAAACTTTTCTCTCGTTTATCTCATATCAATCATTCTTGCACCAATACCATCGATCGACGCACCACCCAGCAATTACGTCCGTCATTCATTCAATGAAGTCGTATCACTTATGGGCTGGGTGAGAATCATTGCATCTTTCACGCGCAAACCACGAGACATGCATTCACCTCGTTTGTATTTCGAACCACGAGTTGGTAAACCGACTGAAAAAACGAGCCGCGCAACAAGATAGCTGAAGCGGACAGACCTGAGAGCTGTTTTATTCAAACAGCTGCAATTGCTCTTATTGATCGGTTCTCATTACACTTCGGAAACATTCATGCAATGATATCCTGGATGACTCGACCATGCACGTCGGTCAGTCTGAAATCCCGACTGGCATAACGGTAACTCAATCGCTCGTGATCCATTCCCATCAGGTGTAACATGGTTGCGTGCAGATCATGCACGTGAACTGGATTTTTCACGGCTTTGAATCCAAAAGGGTCGGTAGCTCCGTAGATGGTTCCACCTTTGATACCACCTCCGGCCATCCAGACTGAAAACCCATGGTGATTGTGATCGCGGCCAAGTTTGCTTTCACCTTTTCCGTTTTGCTCGACGGTCGGTGTGCGACCGAATTCTCCGCCCCAAAGAACCAAGGTCTCCTCCAGCAGACCGCGGTCCTTGAGATCGGTTAACAATGCCGCAATACCTTTGGAACACTCACTTGCGAGATGACGATGATTTTTCTCGATGGCGTCGTGATTGTCCCAAGGTTGCCATTTACCATGCCAAAGCTGGACAAACCGGACACCACGTTCAACCAAACGGCGAGACATCAAAAGCTGCCTACCTTGCGCCGTGTCACCGTAGCGTTCACGAACAGATGGCGGTTCCTTTTGTATGTCAAATGCATCGGAGGCTTCCATCTGCATTCTGTAAGCTTGCTCAAAGCTCTGGATCCTTGCCTCCAGCTGAGCATCCTTCCCCTGTAATTTCAGGTGACGTCGGTTGAGTTGTTGAAGCAAATCCACTTGCTTACGCTGAGATTTAAAATCAAGACTGGGATGCTTGATATTCTGAAGTAGTTTATCGACTTCAGTTTGTTCGGTATTGATGAACGTTCCTTCAAAAATTCCAGGGAGAAACGAGGAACGCCAATTATCAGAACCTTTGACCGGATAACCACCCGGGCACATGGCAACGAATCCTGGTAAGTTTTGATTTTCAGTTCCAAGTCCATAAGTTAACCAAGCCCCCATGCTCGGACGTGAAAGCACATTATCACCGCAATTCATCATCATGAGCGAAGGTTCATGATTGGGCACATCACAGTGCATTGAACGAATGACGCACATGTCGTCTGCATGAGGGGCCAGGTCCTCAAACATTTCACTGATGGGGATACCACTGGAACCGTATTGTCGAAACTTGAACGGGGATCCGAAAGCGGCTCCAGTCTGACGCTCAGTAATCAGATTGGGATTGGGTAGTGGTTTACCATGATATTTAGTAAGTTCAGGTTTGGGATCAAATGTATCTACATGAGAGGGGCCTCCATTCATGAAAATATGAATGATATGTCGAGCTTTTGGAGCAAAGTGAGGTGGTTTCGGTGCCAAAGGGTTGCTCGAATCCAATTGAGTCGCTCCTTGAGCAAGTAACGAATGAAATCCTACACCAGCCATCCCCATTCCCGATCGTGTCAGAAACTTACGGCGTGAGATTGGACTCTTGAAATTGGGCATAGGCGTCATGTGAAGGTTTTCAATTAATCCATGAATTGAAATTCGTTGGATAGCAAAAGGGTTTGAGCGACCTCGCGCCACCGCGAATCTAAACCATCATCCTTATCTTTTTCTCTATCTAAAAGGTAATCTTCCAAAGAATTCATTTCATCCGAGGTAGGTTGACGTTGATAAATTTTTTGGAACAGGCGTTTCAGATTGTTTTGAATTTGGTTTGGTTGAAGGTTTTTTTGCACAGAAATAGGGAGCAGTTGAATGATGGCTGAAGCCTGTGCAATGACAAAAGGACTGTTGAGTAAAAACAGCGACTGCTGCGGCACGGTCGTCTGAGCACGGTGCGGTGCTGAAATATCGGGGCTCGGAAAATCAAATACCCTGAACACATCTTCAAGGTTCTCCCTGTCGATATAACTATAAAGGGTTCGAACCTTGTTGGCAGGGTCATCCGGACTTTGACGCACCGGGGGACCACCGGGTAATTCCTGAAGATGACCTGCTACCTGAAGCATGGAATCCCTCGAATTCTCAAATGTGAGACGCCGACGATTCATGCGCCAGAACAAATGATTCTCAGGATCCATTTCCCGACAGGCCGGGCGATCCACACTAGCTTGTTGCCAAGTGGCTGAACGAAGAATCAGCCGATGCAACTGTTTGATCGATCGACCTGATTTGAGGAAAGAAGCCGCAAGATAATCCAACATTTCTGAGTGCCCTGGAGCTTGGCTTCGCACCCCAAAGTCGCTGGGAGTATCCACCAGCGGGCTCCCGAAATGCCACGCCCAGATCCGATTGACAATGACACGCGCTGTCAATGAATTCTCGGGGTGTGCAATCGCTCGGGCAAGTTCCAGGCGCCCGCTGCCCGACTCAATGCGCGAGACGTTTCCAGCTCCCAATAAGGCTGGGATGGCCCGAGGAGCTATCGCGCCTGGATTGTCAGGATCACCCCGTTTAAAAATATGAGAAGTCAGGGCAAGTTGCCGATCTTGGATTAACATTGGGCGAGGTGAAGCCTTCTGCCAGTACTTCAAAAAAACACGCTCGATATCCGCAAAATGTTTTCGAATGGCGACGCTCTCATCCAGTGTTAAATAATCAATGGCTTCATCAATCGTGATGGAAGCTGGAGATTCGGGACCATACAATTTTTGACGCATCTGTTCTTCTTGCGAATCTTCAAGTGCCTGTAAACCGGAATCCAACTTAAGCGCCTTTCTCCATTTTTGATCCACACCTTCAAGAAGTGTTGAATAAATCTCTGCCGCGTCTGCCATGGAATGCACGCTTTTACCTTTGAATGCTTCTTTGACAAGCTGGTTGGCATCAGGGTTTGCTAGGAATTGCTTTAGTCGTTCTGGAAATTGAGACGAAATGGATGAGAGATCCAATTTAAAAAGAGAAGCCCACAGACCGAAGACAGGATCATCAATCATTTGATTCTCCAAATACCTCCTCCAATGCCGAACGGCCCCGTTGGAGTAAGCCGAAACCTCACGAACAAGACCGCGTTTGGTAAGGAGCTCAGGTTGATCCCCGGTTCGATGACGCGGAGTTGATTGAACCACATAGTTCAGGTAATCCCCTGCCCACGCACGCATTTCAAACATCACTCTTTGATGCTGATCTTTTCTTAGTTTTCGATATTTATCAGCTGCTTCTTTAATTTCTTTTGACCATGGCTTTTCTGCATTGAGACCATGATGATTAAGAACTGGAAAAGTGTCCGGTGTAGGTTCCTGACTGTTGGCAAATATTCCATAAAGGGAGTAATAATCCTCAGCTGACACAGGATCGTATTTGTGGTCATGACATCGAGCACAAGCAACTGTCAACCCGAGGAAGCCACGAGTGACGACATCAATACGGTCATCGATGATTTCGTGTGGAAAAAAATTGAATCGAGACCCCACCGTCAGAAACCCCAAACCAGCCAAGGCAGAAGTATCGTCACCTGCGTTGTCCAGTCGATCGGCTGCAATTTGCTCCAGTATGAACTGGTCGTAAGGTTTATCCTGGTTGAAAGCATCGACCACATAGTCCCGGTAGGTATATGCGAATGGGTTGGTGGGCTCTCCTCCGTCCACATAGCCCTTGGCATCCGCGTACCGAGCCACATCCAGCCAGTGTCGCCCCCATTTTTTTCCGTAAGAAGCATCGGCCAGTAACTTCTCAATCCATCGATCCATCGCATCTGGTCGCTTGTCCTTTTCAAACATCTGAACCTCGTCATAAGTCGGTAAAAGACCTGTCAAAACCAGATACATACGCCGAATCAATACCCTTCTGGAAGCCTTGGGTGAGGGACTCAATCCATTTGCTTTCAGTTTCTGCAATATAAATTGATCTAAGGATGTTTGAGCCCAGTTGGATGCTGGATTTGCGGGTGGATTTACTTGAGCGATGGATTGAAAAGCCCAGTGGTTTTGAAGGTTCGAATCATCCCCTGCCAACCCGATGGATGAATAGCAGACACTCCACGCGAACAACAGACTCCCCCACCATTGCCATACGAGAGCTGGGTTGAATGAACTCACGAAACGGAAAAGCCTGACCTGTCTTGCCGCTTCACATTGAATGTCTGGAGTTTTCATCCTGATCGAACTGATAATCGACATTATCGAGAGCAGAAGGCTTCTTGTCAACGTGGCGTGACAGGCCACTTTTATAATAGAGGCGATTCGAAACCCAAACAGATACCGGCTGATACTGATAGTAATCACTCTCCACAGAAAACTCAGACAAAACGGTACCTCACATGCAGTGGCCCTTGCTGAACGCGTCAACTTTCTGGAACAAAGCAGGAAATACAATCTTGGAAGCTTCCTTTTTGAGCATGGTACTCCTGCCGGGATTCGAAACAAAATCAACGGTTGTGCTGACCGCTGAAGAATGCAGGGTTTTCCGAAGTTTCATAATGAAGCGTGTGCAGATTTTGCTCAAAGGAGTGTCAAAGATTATCAAAAGGTCTGGACCCGTTACTTTGTGGCAAGGAGTCATTGAGCGAGGCATTGCTCTTCTCGACGTCAGTGAGGGCGGAGTCAATCTTGATGGCGATGTCGCCCTGCTTGGCATGCTGCTGAATGTAGGACCAGCGGGAGGTCTCCGGCAGGTAGAATCCATTCTGCAGTGGCGTTCGTGAATCTTCCCGGTCGCCCCCACTCCTTCATCCTACTGATCAAAAAATGCAGCCCGGGGAAGTTCTTTCGTCACCTTTCTTTTGGTTTGAAAATCTATTTTCAGATTGTGTCAATGTGTCATTCAGTTTCATGTCCGACGATATCTCCTGTCGCATCAGCTGAGGCTTCAGCGTTTGTAAGCAGGATTTTCAGAGTGTGGCGAAAGAAGTGGTAGCTCAAGAGGAGGCAATATCTCTACCGAACGATAGGGTTCGCATCTTGAAGTTGGCGACAGTTTCTGGGGGAGTATTCAACATGGATGCATGGGATGGTCAGGATGAGGTTGAGAAACTGAGAAGCCCAATATCACTCTGTTCCCTCCATCTTGTATATCCTGTGCATCCATGTTAATTTTCCTGTAGGTTGATTTCTTGATGAAATTAGGTTGGTGTAATAGTGCTCTTCTCTTGCTCGGTGTGACTACAGGCACTGTCTTGCTCATTGCTTTGGCTTGGTTCTCTTCGCGAAACGATGCTGATTCTTGGAATGGTCTTGAGGGAGCGCCACTCAGGATTGAAGCACGGGGTAGTGATCGAGATTGGAATTTTTCCTACTTCGGTCCCGATGGAACTCTTGATACTGCGGATGATGTCAAAAGTACAGGAGAGCTGAGCCTGCCTTTGGGGGCAGAGGTGGTGATCGATCTTCGGAGCGATGACTTTATTTATGCCTTCTCGTGCCCTGATCTGGGATTGAAGGAGATCGCGGTTCCAGATCTTGAGTTCTCACTCTCCTTCACGGCAGAGCGGCCGGGTGAGTTCAATTTGCTCATGGATCCGATGTGTGGATTCCGATTGCCCCCTGGGGAGACGATGGGCAGAATCAAGGTTGCTAGTGCGAGCGAATTTCATCAATGGCTTCGGAAGCACTAAACCCGAACAATGGTTCACATCTGATCGTTAACATGACTACGACGCATTTATCAATTGATCCCCGCCGCCTTGCACTCGCACTCTTCTTGATCAGCGGGCTGGTCTGGCTAGCAGGGTGCCAAAATGAGGAGCGTGACTCCCGCGCAAGTAAGGACACAGCGGAAACGCCACTTGTTGATTCGGAACAGCAACTCGAGAGAGCTCATCCGGGCGTGCTCGGTTGGATCATACCGTTTGAACTGACGGATCAGGACGGAAGTCGTTTTGCATCTGGTCGCCTCACTGGCAAGCCTTGGGTGGCCAGTTTCATAAATACAGGCGCTGAATCCTACACCACTCAACAAATAAATCTGCTCAAGCTCCTGCGGGATCGTTTGGCGAAGACGGGAAGCGGCAATGGAGCGGGAATGGTCAGTTTTGCGATCGACCCTTCCAGTGATACCACGGCAGTCTTAAAGACCTTCACGATTGCAGCCGGTGCGGATGTGAAGGGATGGAAGTTTCTGACCGGGGGGCTTGAAGAGGTGCGGGCCGTCGTCAATCAAGAGAGCTTCAAAACTGCTTTTGGTACGGGGGGAGAGAACTCTCAAGGCTCACTTGAACGCCCCAGTTTCGTGCTTGTAGATTCCTATCAACGAGTTCGTGGCTATTACGATCCGGAGCATTCCAGTGTGATCAACGAACTAATGACAGACATGGCTGCCTTGCGGTCGGAGATCGTTAATATTCCCGCTGACGTTCAAGACCCTGCATGGATGAAGGAGCGGGCTCAGGCTCAGTTGAAAACCGCCGACTCAATCAGTGCGTTTCATGGGTTTTCCTTCACCGACCAGAGAGAGTCGAGTGGGATTCAATTCATGCACAAGATTGTCGATGACTCGGGAAAGCGATTCAAAGGGGTGCATTATGATCACGGTTCAGGGATAACGGTAGCGGATATTGATGGTGATGATCGGTTGGATATTTATTTCGTCAATCAAGTGGGGGGGAACGAGCTTTGGCGGAACCTTGGTGGCGGGAAATTTGAGAATATCACCGAGCGGGCCGGGGTGTTTGTGAGTGATCGAATTGGTGTTTCAGCCGCGTTCGCTGATATCGACAACGATGGGGATCCCGATCTATTTGTTACTGCCTTGCGAAAGGGAAACGTTTTGTTTGAGAACCTCGGGGGAGGTAATTTTAGGAATATCACGGCCGGTTCAGGCTTGGGCTACAAGGGACATTCCTCTGCTGCTGTGTTCTTCGACTTTGATCGCGATGGTTTGGTCGATCTTCTTGTCACGAATGTCGGTAAATACACCAAGGACGAAGTGACGAAGGTGACGATGGAAAATATTCGAGGGGAAGCGGATATTGGTGATCAGTATTATGTTGGCTTTGAAGACGCGTTTGCGGGCCACTTGAAGGAGGAACGTCTGGAGCCGAGTCGTTTTTATCGCAATTTGGGAGATCGGAAGTTTCAGGATGTGAGTTCAGAACTTGGCCTTCAAGATGAAGGCTGGACGGGCGATGCTGCTCCGGTGGATATCAATGCCGATGGCTGGGTCGATCTCTACATGCTGAACATGCAGGGAAATGACCAAGTATTCCTCAATCGCGAAGGAAAGCGATTCGAGCGGGCCGCAAGTGATCTATTTCCTAAAACTTCCTGGGGTTCCATGGGGATCAAAGCGATGGACTTTGAGAACGATGGAGATCTCGATATTTTCATTACTGACATGCACTCTGATATGAGTGAGCACATAGGGCCTGATCAGGAGAAGGAAAAGGCGGCGATGCAGTGGCCTGAATCCTTCTTGAGGACCGAGGGTAGCAGTGTTTTCGGTAACGCGTTCTTCCGCCTGACGGACGAGGGACGTTACGAAGAAGTCTCGGATCAACTGGGTGCCGAGAACTATTGGCCGTGGGGGTTGAGCGTTGATGATCTGAACGCCGATGGCTTCGACGATGCTTTTCTGACTTCGAGTATGAATTTCCCCTTGCGCTACGGTGTGAACTCTCTCCTGCTCAACGATGGCGGTGAGCGGTGGCGTGACGCAGAATTCATCGTCGGGGTGGAGCCTCGCACTGGCGGTTTAGCGGTGCCATGGTTTGAACTCGATATGTTGGGAGCGGATCGAGAGGCTCCGGTGCTGGAGATTCTGAAGAATGAGGGTGCGGATCTTGCCAGCTTTCCAGATCGAGTGGTTGTTTGGGGAGCGATGGGAAGCCGTTCGTCTGCCATCTTTGATTTGGACGATGACGGTGATCTGGATATCGTGACCAATGAAATGAACCATCATCCCATGGTGTTGTTGAGCGATCTGTCGGACACCAAACCTGATTTCGCTTTTCTTAAGGTGAAACTCATCGGGACGGTTTCGAATCGAAGCGCCTTGGGTGCAGTGGTTCGGCTTCGGGCAGGAGACCTTCATTTGATGAAGGTGAAGGATGGTCAGTCTGGCTATCTTTCTCACAGCGATTTTCCGCTCTATTTCGGTCTGGGTGCTGCTGAAAAGATTGATCAGCTCGAAGTGCATTGGCCTTCAGGGATCGTTCAGAAAATCAAGGGACCGATTCTTCTGAATGAAATGATCACAATCACCGAAAAGGGGGATCGAGCTGAGGGGGCGGTGGCTCAGCCCCCGCAAAGAGCATCCCTCGAACCGCTTGAAAGCGGACCTATTCATGTGCGTCCTGGCGACAATATTCAAGAGGCTCTTGAACTTGCCGTGAGAAACCCCAGGCGAAAAAGAATCGTCGTCCACGCGGGGGTCTATCGGCCCCAACGCCCGGGGCAGGCGATGATCTGGTTTAACGAACGCCACGACGGGATCACTTTGGAAGCGGAGGGTGAGGTAATCCTAACGGCGGCCAATCCAGAGCTTGCCGACAAATCAGCACCAAGTTTTCCCGCGATTGTCAATCACGTGGTTTATTTTGGCGATGGGATCAGTAGAAAAACGGTTCTGAGTGGATTCAAGATCACCGGAGCGAATGGCTTTGTGACGAACTCGGAAGAGCCGGTCAGTATTCAAGCTCCGATCGAAGGGCGGAACCTAGAGAAGGCCAAATTCTTCTATACCGACGGTGGCGGTATCAAGATCTTTGGGCGATCGTACCCGAGGATAGAGAATGTTGAGGTCTACGATAATTTTACCAGTCCTTGCGGTGCGGGGGTCTCTGTTGAGCATCGGGGGCATATTGACGGTTCGAGACTCCAAACGGTGCTCCTACGCAACTGTGTGTTTCGTAACAATCGCTGTCCCATTAGCGGGGCTGCAGTTGATTTACTGCATGGAAGCGGGGCTGAAATAGTCAATTGTCTGTTTGTCGACAATCTCTCGAATGGTCCCATGGATCAACGAGCGGAGACGCCCGGGAAGTGGAAGCCGCAGCATGGATCAGGGGCCTTGACGCTCTTTCCCGAATCGCAGGTGATTGTTCGGCGGTGCACCTTTACCGGGAATCGGAACGCGGTGGATGATTCGAATCAGGGGAATCGTTACGAAGATTCGATTTTCTGGATGAATAATGCGGCCGGGGGCTGGCCTACGGGTTCTCGCTATGAACTGGATATGGCTTCTGGTGTTGGGGTGAGTGGTTGTTTTATTGGGGGGGATATGGGTGATCTCAGGGCGGTGATTGATAAGGATCAAAATGTCGTCGGGTGCTCGGATCCCCGGTTTGACGAGCAATACGTGCCGCAAGCGCGAGAATTTGAGGGGGTAGGTTATCGCCCTCATTAAACTGGGTAAAAGTTCCTTCCGGCTTCGAACAAGCTTGACGAACCATTCATGTGCCTGAAAGTTTATGCCCATGGACAATATTCGATTCTCGTTATTCCCCAATGGGTGGCCGCAAGGCCTCGCATCCGCGTGGAATGAGGGGATGACTCGGATCGTCGGTGGCGGGGTGCTTTCCTTGTGCTTGCTTCTAGCAGGGTGTTCTCAAGAAACAGGGCCGACGGAGAAGGTCGATAAGATGAAGAAGAGCGCGGTTTCTGAAGGAGTCGTGGAAGCTGTTCCTTCAGCAGAATCGAGCGTATCCAACAAAGCGATCGTTAATGAGGGAGACAGCAAGGAAACTGTGAGTCAGTGGAGCGCGGTCATTAAGTCTCAATGGAAGGAAATAGCCACTGCCTTGCTGAATGGCGACGAGACAGCAACATTACCTGATTCGCTGCAGCTACCGGTCCAGATGCTCGATTCAGAGACCTTGCAATCAAAGGAGTTACATCGTGGGCGATCGGTAAGGGTTACAGAAGTTCGTGTTCCAGAAACGGGCAGGACCATGCAGGCAACACCTCAAGCCTTTGTAGCAGATCTGCGAGAACGTTTATCCATTGTCGAGGTCGATGCACAGAATTCTGTTCATCTGAAACTTTTTTCGATCAATCGCGACGGAGAGACCTTGAAAACACGGCAAAGACTCACGGCACAAGGTCTCATAGGTAAGAAACCGGCTCATTCATCAGCAGTCGTGGATGCGATATGGCAGCTTCCATCGAGTGCTGCGGAGTCGGCTGTGCCTCGTTTGATTGAGTGGTCCATGCCGCTCCTCATGAGGAATGAACTGAGCAGCGATGAGAAGGTCAGCTTTGACGATATTACTGGCAGCGTCCTGGGGGGGAATGCTTCCTGGAATGAGCAGTTGCAGATTGGGATGAATACCTGGCGGCGCCAGATTGAACGCTCACTAAATCCTGATTTTCTTGGTTACCATGGACTTGCTGTCGGCGATGTGAATGGTGACGGGCTGGAAGACCTCTATGTTTGTCAACCAGGCGGTCTGCCAAACCTCTTGTTCCGTCAAGAGCAAGACGGAACGCTGGTGGATATTTCGGCAGACGCTCGGGTTGATTGGCTTGATAACACGACGGGATCACTCTTGGTCGATCTCGACAACGATGGGGATGCCGACCTGGCATTAGCGACCCGGACCGCCTTTCTGGTCATGGAGAATGACGGTAAGGGAAAATTCTCTCTCGTAGAACGTTTGACCAATCTTGGCATGGGCTACTCTCCTTCAGCAGCCGACTATGATCTGGATGGGGATCTCGATCTCCTCATTCTACGCTATGCAGCCGATGGAAAAGTGGGCGATTTCCCCACCCCTCACCCGTTTCACAGTGCGCGAAACGGAGGGGCCAATGTGTTGCTGCAGAACCAGGGTGGTCTCAGTTTTCTTGATGTCACTGACGAGACTGGTCTCGGCGTCGAGAACTACCGATTCTCATTTGCGGCATCTTGGGAAGATTATGATAACGACGGTGATGTTGATCTGTATATCGCCAATGATTTCGGTCCCAATCAGTTGTTCCGAAGTGAGGGCGAGTATTTCGTCGATGAGTCGAGCGAAAGTGGTTCACAGGATTGGGGCTTTGGTATGTCGGCAACGTGGGCAGACTATGACCGGGACGGCTTCATGGATCTGTATGTCTCCAGCATGTTCTCGGGAGCAGGGAATCAAGTGGTGGCTCAATCCGACTTCAACGCGAACATGCCGGAAGAAACCAGATCAAGATACCTCAAGATGGTGCGAGGGAATACCTTGTTGAAGAACTCTGGCCAGGGACAATTTGAGGATTTGACAAGTCCGATGGCTGAAGGCTTTGGAGGCTGGGCTTGGGGAGCCAAGTTTGCTGACTTCAATAATGACGGATGGGAGGACTTGTATGTGGCCAATGGCTACATCTCTCAGCCCGATACGGACGATTTGTGAATGTTCTTCTGGAGGCGGGTCGCGCCTCTGATTCCTGAGGAGGGGCTTAAACCCACCGCTACGCCTGGCTACATGCGGAATTTCCGTGATCTCAATGATCAAGTATCTCGAGGAAAGTCTTTTAGTGGATACGAGCGAAATGCGCTTTTCTTGAACCGAGCAGGAAATGGGTTTTCTGATGTTGGAGCGATTCTTGGGGTCGATTTCGATGATGATGCCCGTGCCGTCGCCACGATCGATTGGGATCGGGATGGCGATCTCGATATGTGGGTCGCCAATCGTACGGCGCCTCAGGTGCGTTTGCTGAGAAACAATCAAACTTCGACCAATGCCTTTGTTGCCTTTCGTTTGATCGGCAATGGTCGAACGACAAACCGAGATGCGATCGGGGCACGATTGACGCTCTCGCGAAAATCGGAGCCATCGTCGCAACAGATTCGGACAATACACGCCGGTGACGGCTTTCTCGCTCAATCATCGCGTTGGGTTCACTTTGGTTTGGGCGAGGCCGAGGATCTCGAATTAAGTATCCGATGGCCCGGTGGAGGCACTGAGACCTTGTCGGATCTTCAAGCCGGAAAGCGGTATACCATTTCTCAGAATCAAGGTCTGGTCAGTGAACCCACTTTGGCTTCCAATTCAAACTCGGTAGGGGCGAGTGAACTGGCGTCCTCGGCTGGGGCGGAAGCTCCGAAGCCCGATCGAAGTGGCTTCTGGGTGGCCAATCAGGTGCCTTTTCCGAAACTCGAGTGCACCGATCCTGAAGGAGTCGTTCGTTCGACCAGTGACTTTCTCGGTAAACCAGTGCTCGTGAATCTTTGGGCAACCTGGTGCGCGCCATGCCTGGGCGAACTTCGGGAACTGGGGGAACACGCCGACGAGTTGCGTTCCATGGGCGCGACTGTTCTCGCACTGAACGTCGACGGCTTGAATGTGGATGGCGTGGCGTCGACTCGATCGGATCCGAAGCGAGTGCTGGCGCGTGCGGGATACGATTTACCCTGGGGGATTGCTCAACAGGATAACTTGGCGAAGGTTGAAATCCTTATTGAATATCTGACCTCTCGTCGTTCTTCTCTTTCGATTCCAACGAGTATTTTGGTGGATGCCAAGGGAAACACGGCCGCCGTCTATCTGGAACCGGTGAGCTGGGAGCAGTTGAAAACCGATCTGGCGACTTTGAATGAGTCTCCAGCCGTGACATTGAAACGGGCTTCGGCCCGTGCCGGGCGCTGGTTCGCCGATCCCCGACAGATCGATCTTGCCTCCTATCTGGGCGATTACGCCACGCTCTACGGAATGAATGGGTTTCCGGAAGAATCCCAGCGTCTCTATGGATTGATTAGGCCAGAGGAAGGATTGTTGACGGCTCGTGAGTTCTACAATCAGGCGAAATCTGCGGCTCAACAGGGCCAGCTGGAACAGGCGATCGAGTTTTATCAGAATGCCATTCGTATTGATCCAGAATATGGGCGCGCCTTGACTGGGCTTGGGGCGATTTTCCTCAATCAAAAACGAATTGACGAAGCCCAGGCACTCTTCGAAAAGGCGATAAGTATTGATCCAAATCATGCGACAGCGCTCATTAATCTGGCCACCATTGAGCAAATGCGAGGCGAGGTGGAAAGTGCGGTCACACGCTTGAAACGTGTGATTACTATCAATCCCGAGTATCATGAAGCCTATCTCAGCCTGGGATTCGTATTGGCAGCCATGCGAGAATATGATGAGGCAATCCAGTACATGGAAAAGGGAGTCGAACTCAATCCCAAGTCTCTGGTAGGTCAGCTCAATTTGGCAAAAGCATATGGGGCCAAGGGACGGCTCGAGGAATCGGCAGCCGCCTATCGCAGGGTGATGGCACTCGATCCCAAAATGCCATACCCTCACTACGGATTGGGTAATTTACAGGCAATTCAAAAAGATCATGGTGCTGCCGTAGCCTCCTATCAAAAGGCGATCTCGTTGGGCGCTAAAAATGCAGCGACTCTGACTAAACTCGGATTGTCATTGGTGGCTCTGGGAGAGAAAGAGCAAGGGATTGCTTCGCTTAAGAATGCCCTGGAGATCGACCCTGAATATCCCAGCGCAAAACGAGCACTCCATGATCTCGGAGCCTTGGGCGAATAACTGCCTCAGAGTCAATGGACCTGAGTCATTGCCTTCATTAGTTCACGGGCCTCCGGTTCCCACCTCGAGGACCCGAAACCGTATCAGCCACGGCTTAAAAGAAAAATATTCGGATACGTTCACGAAAACAGCGGAGCCCAGATTTGAAGAATTGTTCGGTCATATTAGCCGAAGCGGCTGCTTCAGCGCAGGGAGATTTGGTCACCTTTGGCATGAGATGGGGCTTGTCGGTCTCGAATCGTTCAAGATGCCGTCTCTCGGCCATTTCTTCACGGACACCTGCAAAGGAGGATTCAAAGGTTGCTCGGGCCCACTGCTGATCACAGGCCCCATCAGGGGAAGCATTTCTGTGGAAATGCCTGCTTGAAAGCGATCTTAATATGGTTGCGCTGCATTGATTCTAATTCATATCCAACAATATATATATCAACAGCTTAAACCGTTCCTGACAGACCTTAAAAGCAGTCAAAGGCCGCTGATATTGCAATGAAAATTGGTGTCATAAAACGAAAGGGAACGCAACGCCGCAGGATCATCGATAAAGCACTTCGATCGGGGCGTTTTG
>ERZ1046876.1501-NODE-1501-length-15333-cov-6.008771_pt1 | contig 15333 bp, 15 predicted proteins | sample MGYA00383094_ERZ1046876 | MGnify/ENA primary metagenome ERZ1046876 (study PRJEB29581, sample SAMEA5548364) | metagenome | biome: marine; feature: coastal; material: water | depth 50 m | study: Short-term variability in the microbial, nano- and picoplankton...
TTTCTGAAATTTTAATAATCATAGGATGATCAGAGTTAATTTCTAATATTTTTTTTGAATCTGGAGTTTTTTGATTATGCATTTTCATTAACTTTTCCATATTTATGTCCATACCAGTTTCTTCAGCTACTAGCAGTACTGGGCTTTTAGTTAATCTATCAGAAACAACGACATCAGAAATGGTATCCTTAAGTTCATTCTTTAATAAAACAACTAAATCATTGATTTTATTATTTATTTTTTTATCTTTAACATTTTTATCATCTTTAGTGTTTTCACCAATTTTTGATAAATCAACCTTACCCTTGGTAATTGATTTAAAATCAAAATCTTTGTATTTGCCGATATTCTGCAACCAGAATTCATCAACTGCATCTGTCATAAATAAAACTGGTATTTTTTTATCTAAGAAAACTTCTAACTGAGGTGAATTCTTTATGTGATCTTTATCTGTATTTGCAAAATAATATATTTCTTTTTGATCCTTAGCCATTTTTTCAACGTAAACATCAAGAGAGACTGTTTCATTATTTTCTGAGTTTTCAAATCTAAGTAAAGTCAATATTTTTTCATGATGATCATTAAATTCGTATAGACCTTCTTTTATTACTGCACCAAAATTTTTCCAGAAATCTAAATATTTTACATTATCTTTTTTTGCAATTGAGCCGATTTCATTTAAGATTTTATTTGTTATACCTTTTTTTATTTTTTCAATGACAGGATTATTTTGAAGCATTTCACGGCTTATATTTAGTGAAATGTCTTGAGAGTCTACAACACCAGGAACAAAACGCAGCCAATTAGGCATAATCTCATCACACTCGTCAGTAATGAATATTTTTTGAACATATAATTTTATTTTATTTTTTTTATCTGAATTGAACAAATCCATTGGTTGATTTGTTGGAAGATATAAAAGTGCTTTGTAGTTAATTACTCCTTCAGCATTAAAATGAACAGTTTTTAAAGGTTCATCAAAATTAAATGAGATATTGTTATAAAATTGCTTATAATCCTGTTCTTTGATATCTTTTTTATCCTTTAACCAAAGTGGATCTCCTTCATTAATTTTTTCTTCTTTTTCTTTTGCATTATCAATATCATCTAAAATGATAGGAAAAGTTATATAATTTGAATATTTCGTAATTATTGATCTTAATCTCATTGCGTCTAAAAATTCTTCTGCATCTTTTTTAATATGAAGTTTTATAATGGTACCACGATCTGCTTCATTAATTTTATCTATAGTATAATTTTCTTTGCCATTTGATTTCCATAAATGTGCTTCTTGATTATCAGCACTTTTGCTAGTAACCTCAACTGTATCGGACACCATGTATGAAGAATAAAAACCAACACCAAACTGACCAATAGCAGAAACATCAGACTCTTTTTTATTCTTCATTGCTTCCATAAATTTACTTGTTCCAGATCTTGCAATAGTTCCAAGGTTATCAATTAATTCTTCATTTGACATACCTATTCCGTTATCTTGAATTTCAATAGTTTTTTTCTTTTTAGAAACTTTTACAGTAATTTTTAAATCCTTATCATCTCCTAAAATATTTTTTTTAGAAAGCGATTGGTATCTTAATTTTTCACATGCATCTGCTGAATTTGAAATTAATTCTCTCAAGAATATTTCTCTCTCACTATAAAGAGAGTTTGCTACTAAGTCTAAAAGCTTACTTACTTCAGCTTGAAAACTATGATTTTTTGATGTTTTATCGTTCATTTTAATGATTTAAGCACTCATAATTAATATTCAATAGGTTGCAATAAAATTTTGCCATAATTAACATTAATAAAGTTATTATTATGTTAGTATGGAGATTAATGTCATTGGATAGACTGCTTAAACTTGTATCAATACTTTTTATTTTTGTAATTGCATGCACTTCAAATCAACAAATCAATACAGCAGATTCGTGTATAATTTTTGATCAAAAGAAAAATTGGTATAAAGCTACTAAAAAATCTTATGAAAAATGGGAGACACCTATAGCTTTACAATTAGCAATTATTAATCAAGAATCTTCATTTAATCAATTCGCTAAACCAGAAAGAAAGAAGTTCCTTGGTATTTTTCCAGGCTCTAGACCATCTACAGCATTTGGTTATGCTCAAGTTACGAACCCTACATGGGAATGGTACAAAACAAAGACTGGAAATAATAATGCCTCTAGAGCTAATTTTTCTGATGTAACTGATTTTATTGGATGGTACACAACACAAAGCAAGAACATAATTGGTATTTCTAAAAATGATTTTTACAATCAATATTTAGCTTATCATGAAGGGCAGGGTGGTTGGAAAAAAAAATCTTATTTAGAAAAAAAATGGCTAATTGAAGTTGCTAAAAATGTTGAAAGAAATGCAAAAATGTATAACAATCAATTAAAAGATTGTGAAAATAGTTTAAACATGAAAGGCTTTTTTGGTATTTTTTAGATGATAACCTCAAATAGAATTAATCAAATGTATGAAGAAATGAAATCTTGGAGACAAGATTTACACCGAATGCCAGAAATTGGATTAGAAGAATATGAAACATCAAAATATATTAAGTCAAAGTTATCTGAGTTTAATATAGAATTTAAAGATGGGTATGCAAATACAGGTATAATTGCTTATATAAAGGGCTCAAAAGGAAATAGTGATAAATCCATAGGATTAAGAGCAGATTTTGACGCATTACCAATGCCTGAAAAAAATGATTTTGATCATAAATCACAAAATGAAGGCATGATGCATGCTTGCGGTCATGATGGACACACATCAATGTTATTAGGTGCCGCTAAATACCTAAGTGAAAATAATGACTTTGATGGAAATGTGTATTTTATTTTTCAACCAGGTGAAGAAGGTTTTGCTGGTGGTCAAAAAATGATTCAAGATGGTATGTTTGATGATTTCAAAATAGACCAAGTATATGCTCTTCATAATTGGCCGGAGTTACCTATTGGGTCAATAGGCGTTAATGACGGACCTATGATGGCTGCAGTTGATGAATTTGATATTGTTGTTAAAGGGCGTGGAGGTCATGCGGCTATCCCACAACTCGCTATAGATCCCGTTGTAATAGCTTCACAAATTGTTTTAGCAGTTCAAACTATTATAAGTCGATCTACAGATCCCGTTGATAAAGCCCTAATAAGCATTACAAAAATACATGGTGGAACGGCATATAATGTTATTGACGATAGTGTTAAATTAGGCGGAACAATAAGAACATTTAAACCTGAAACTAGATCATTTTTTGAAAAAAAAATTCATGAAATAGCTTCTGGCATTGCCAAAGCAAACGGCGCAGAGGCTGATGTTGAATTTCATTTAACTAATAAATATCCTCCGACTATAAATTCTAAAAAAGAGAGTGAATTTGCAGCTAATGTTGCAAAAAAAATATTTGGTGACAAAAATGTTAATACGAATATTGATCCTTCAATGGGAGGTGAAGATTTTTCTTATTTATTAGAAAAAAAACCTGGTTCATATCTTTACATAGGTCAAGGGGATAATGATCATAAGGCCCATCTTCATACTACTAAATATGATTTTAATGATAACCTTTTGCCTATAGGCGTTAATTATTGGGCTGAACTTGTAAAAGAATATTTTTCTCAATAAATTATTACTTATGATCAATGTATTTGCTATTTTAACAATAGTTAAATTTCGTATTCGTGAATTTGTTACAGAATACCATTATTCAATACTAGGTCCTCTAATATCAAATTTACTATTTGTTATCATATTCTCTACAATTGATAGATTTTATTCTTTATCAGTTGGGGATATATCTTTTATAGAGTTCTTGATTCCTGGATTAATTGTTATGATAGTTGCTCAAGAGAGTTTTGATAATCCATCAGCTTCAATTATCAACAGTAAGCAAATAGGCTCCTTTGATGATTTTTTATTAGCCCCTTTATCAAGATTTGAAATATTTATTGCATATGTTTTATCCCAAATATTTATTGGATTATTATTAGCTATTATAAACGTTATAATTCTTTCTTATTTTATTACATTCAACTATTTTTCAATTTTTAGTTTTTTTTATTATTTAACCTTAGTTATAATATTTTTTTCTTCTATTGGCTCTGTTGTGGGTTTTCTTTCATACAGATGGGATACACAAAGTACTGTTTCAAACTTTTTTATTAGTCCAATAAATTTTATGTCTGGAACTTTTTTTTCGATTAATTCTTTACCAGACAACTTAAAGATAATTCTTCTTTATAATCCTTATTATTATATTATTACTTATTTTAGAGACTCTTTTTATGTAAGATCAGAAATTCAATATTATAATAATTTTATAGTATTTTTATTTATATTTATAATTTTTATTATTTCTGGTTACATATTTTATAGAGGGTATAATGTAATTAAATGACTGATTTTATTTTTGATATCATCCTTAGTATAAATAATTTTATTAATACTTATTATATTTTTTCTTTTATTATTTACTTTATATTTTCTATTGTTTTTTTTATGTTTTCATTACCTGGAGGTTTAATTGTTTTGATGGGATCGGGTTTTTTTTTTGGATTTCTTAATGGCTTTTTAATTAATATTACCTCAATATCATTGGGAAGCTTAATATTTATAACTTTTTCAAATAATCTATTTAAAAAATTATTCAACAAAGCTTATAATAAGTATTCTAAAAAAATATCTGGTTATATCTCTAGCTCATCTTATGAATATTTAATTTTAATAAGGCTTGTAGTTGGACCTCCACTGATTTTTCAAAATTTATGTATTTCATTATTAGATATATCTAAGACAAAAATTTTGATTTCATCTGTTATTGGATTCAGCCCCTTAATGTTTGTATTTTCTTATTCTGGAAACCATGCATCAAACATTATTCAGTTAAAAGAATTTACTTTATCAAAACTAATTTCATTTGAGATATTATTAGTTTTAATTTTTTTAATAATTTTAACTTTACTCAAAATTTTTTTTAAAAAATAGTAATTAATTTTTTTTAGCTTTATTCCATATTTTATTATATTGCTTTAATGAAATTTTCCTTAAATTTAAATTTTCTTTTATTGCAATCTTTTCTACTTTTTTCCATCTTTTTGAAAACTTTCTATTAGCATTTTTTAAAATTATTTCTGGGTCAAGTTCTAACTTTCTTGATACATCTAAAGTGGCGAATATTAAATCACCAAGTTCTTCTTTAATTTTTTTTTTGTTTTTATTTTTAATTTCAATTTTTAATTCTTTAATTTCTTCTTCTATTTTTTCTATAGATTCTAAATCACTTTTATATTCAAAGCCAACAGATGCTACTTTTTTTTGAATTTTGTTTGCTTCTAAAAGAGCAGGATATGTAAATGGAATATTATCTAAAATTGAGTCTTGTTTTTTATTTTTCGAGTTTTCCCACCATAACTTGAATTCTCTTAAAGTTTTAAATTTTTTATTATTAAAAACATGAGGGTGTCTATTAATCATTTTAGAAGTTATCGTTTTTACAACATCATTAAAATTAAACTTCTTTTTTTCTGAGGCTATCTGAGAGAGATAAACGACTTGAAATAATAAATCACCTAATTCTTCTTTTAATTTCTCATAGTCTTTTTTGTATATTTGCTCAGCAACTTCATAGACCTCTTCAATTGAGTGAGGTATTATTGTTTCCATTGTTTGCTTCTTGTCCCATGGGCAACCTTTTTTAGGGTCCCTGAGCTGCTTCATTACTTTAAGCAATTTTGAAATATTGTTTTTTTTCATAAAAAAAGCCCTCTATGAAAAGAGGGCTAATTTAAATAATTTAAAGTTAGTGCTATCTTCTAGCTAACCACCATAAAATACCTAGTACGATAATTCCTACTAAACCACTTCCACCTAAATCAGAAACTAGTGAAGAAATATTACCTACAACTGCAGTACCTATGAAAGGAACACTTGGGCCAAAAATAATGCCTAATACGACACTTAGTGGAATAACCACCATAGCCACGTCCATTACACTTCTTAAAAAACTTTTCACTGTATCCATCATTGCTAACTCCTTTTGTTAAAGAAATTCTATCTGCGGTTATAAAGCCAAATAATTACAGCTAGTGAAATTACTCCCACTAAACCTTTGTCTCCTAGCTCCGCTGATAGTGCCGTGATGTTCCCTAGAATAGAGACTCCTAAAAAAGGAACCGCTGATCCAAAAATTATTTCGAGAACTACAGCTGCTGCAATTAACATCAGACCAACTTCAGCTATTTGCCTCAACCAATTCTTAACAGTATCTATCATACCCATAATAACTCCTCGAACATTCGTTCATCACGTTACTTAAGCTTGTCTTAAGTCTGGTTCCCATTATCTTTTTTTAATTTTAGATTAATGTTAATATTTTAATTTTATTTAACTTATTGAAAAATAATATTTTTTTTTATTAAATAATGTCTTTTTTGCTAATGAATCGAGAAAAAACTATATAATAATAAATAACTTATTGAATTTAATAACTTATTTATAAAAAATACTAGCATAATTCAATAATATTTAAACCAAATATAGGCTAACAATAATGGCAGAATATATGGTTAAATCAATTACCCCCATTTTGTTTGCTGAAAATTCGTTGTAAAACGTAGAGAAATTTAAGCCTAAAGTTTTGCAAATAGGGATTATGGTTATTATTAAAAATAAATCATAATTTTTAGAGGGGTATAAAAAAACAACCAACAAAACTAAAAATAAAACCCTAGATATGGAAGCAGCAATATTTTTTAACCAAGCAATATTTGTATGTTCCGTTTGAGATAATTATAAAAAAAATAAGGAAGTAGTGTAAATTTAGCTATAAATCATCGAAAATAAAGCAATTAATATTAAGCTTCATCTAAACATCACTAAATTCTAGATTAAATTTATTAAATATCTATATCTCTATTTAATATGTATAGAAATTTATTAGATAATCTTTGTTAGAATGATCAGATTTATAATTGTTCTATTTGTTATAATAATAATCCTATACATACTTCGATCTAGGACTAAAAACTCTCAAATAACTAATAAAAATTATAAAAAAATTATAATTTTAATTGTTGTCATAGGTTTATTAATTTTAATTGCTACATCTGGTAGATATCTTTTACCTCAGGCGTTACAATTAATTAAAATAGGCTTACCTTTTATAACAAAATTGATAGGTATTTAATATGCGCTTTAATAAATCAAACTTACCAATCAATAATGATATGTTGAATTTTTGGAATGAAAACGGCTATCTGATTATTGAGAATTTTAAAACAGAAGAAGAATGTGACAGTCTTATTGAGAGATCAATAAAATTAATTGAAGAGCAAGATTTTTTTAATCAAAAGTCTGTATTTGATACAGTTAGCCAAAGTCATAATGATGATAGTTATTTTTTGGAGTCAGGAGATAAAATAAGATTTTTTTTTGAAGAAAAAGCAGTCTTGAATGATGAAAATATTAAAAATAATAAGCAATATATTGTTAATAAAATTGGACATGCATTACATGATTTAGATGATAGTTTTATTCAGTTTTCTAAAAATGAGGATTTAGATCAAATTGCTAAAGCAATTGGTTTTGAAGACCCTAAATTATTACAATCCATGTATATTTTTAAACAGCCAAAAATTGGTGGTGAAGTAGTTTGTCATCAAGATTCAACATTTTTATTAACAGAACCTGAGAGTACTGTAGGTTTTTGGTTTGCGCTTGAGGATGCAAATAAAGAAAATGGATGTTTGCAAGTTGCAAGAGGGGGTCACAAAGGACCACTTCGTAAGCTATTTAAGAGAGATAATAATAAAATGGAAATGATAGAGTTATCTAATGAACCTTTTCCTAAGACAGATACATTTGTTGAGGTTAAAAAAGGTAGCTTGGTTCTTCTTCATGGAAGATTACCTCATTACTCATGTGAAAATAAAAGTTCAAAATCTAGACACGCCTATACTCTTCATGTCATAGAGGGAAAATCTAAATATTTAGATTACAACTGGCTTCAAAGAAAAAATTTAAAAACTGGTGGATTTGTTGATGTCTAAAAAAATTATTCTTGATTGTGATCCAGGACATGATGATGCTGTAGCAATAATGCTCGCAGCTGCCTCTAAAGAAATTGAAATATTAGGCATAACTTGCGTTGGTGGTAATGTAGGATTAGACAATACTCTAGATAATGCTTTAAAAGTTTGCACATTAATTGAGAGAACTGACATAAAAATATATTCAGGAGCAAGAAAACCTATACATTATGATTTATTTACAGCTGAATATGTTCACGGTAAAACAGGTTTGGATAAAAAAGGAGAACCTCTTTCAGTAAAGCCAGATTATAAAATTCAGCAACAAAATGCTATTGATTTTATAATTGAAACTTGTCATTCTGCTACTGAGCAAATTTATCTATGCCCTACAGGACCTCTCACTAATATTGCTGTGAGCTTGCAAAAAGATCCATCAATAAAAGAAAAAATTAAAGAGATAATTTTCATGGGTGGCGCTGCTATGTGTCTAGGTAATACTACGCCTTCTGCAGAGTTTAATATTTATGTTGATCCACATGCGGCAAATATTGTTTTAGATTCAGGAATACCATTAACGATGATGGGATTAGATGTAACTCATCAAGTTAATGTAAATAGAAATGTTATAAATTCTATGGAAGAAAATAATAATAAAAGTTCTAAATTTTTTGCTGAACTAATGGAATTTTATACAATTTTTCATAAAAATTTATATGAAACTGAGGAAACTCCTCTTCATGATCCTTGTGTAATTGCATATCTCTTAGATCCTAGTATTTTTTCAGGAAAATTAGTAAATGTAAAAGTTGAAGAGAATTCTGAATTAACGCGTGGAGAAACAGTGGTTGATTGGCTTGGTGTTACTAGTAGAGAACCTAATTGTTTTGTAATGGATAAAGCAGATGATAAAAAATTTTTTAAATTACTTAAAAATAAATTTTCAATTTTACCTTAAGAATAAAATTCTTTTGAAATTTTTCCAGCCAACAAAGCATTATTAATAATAAGTGCTGTATTTGCTTCTAACGTTTTGTTATTTGATAATTGATTCATTTCTGAAATTAAAAATGGAGTAAGTTCTTTACCTGTAATATTTTTAGAATTAGCTTTATCAACTGATTGATTGATCCATTTTTCAATTTGTATTTTTTCTAAACCTTTACTATCAGGAACTTTATTAAATATTAGAACGGAAGATTTATGTTTGAGATTTTCAATAATTTTTAAATAGTTAGATATATCATCAATATTTTTAAAATTTTTATCTACTTTAAATTCTGTTTCTTCATACCAAAAACCAGGCATAAAATCTGAATTAAAGGAAATTCGTGGAATTCCGTATGTCTCCAGCATCTCAAATGTTTTTTCTAAATCCAATATAGATTTAGGCCCACTGGATACAACAAACATTCTGGTTCTGCTCAGTTCAGTTAAATCTGCAGATACATCATTATTTTTTTCTACCCCTAAGTGCACACCTCCTATTCCACCTGTTGCAAAAAAAGAAATTCCAATTTTGGAAGCTATATTTATTGTAGTTGCCACAGTTGTTGCAGCATTTTGTTTATTAAGGAATGAAAGAGCAATATTATGCAAAGATACTTTTTGAACATTCGTTGAGGTAGCTAAAATATCTATATCGTTATTATCTAGGCCAATTTTTATTTCACCATTAATTATGCCAATAGTTGCTGCTATACTCCCACTTTCCTCAACAGCTTTTATTGACTCATTAGCAACTTTAATATTATCAGGATATGGTAGTCCATGACTTATTAAGGTGCTCTCTAAAGCTACTACAGGTTTTTTATTTTTTATAGCATCTTCTACTTTTGGATTGATTTTTATATATTTATTAAGCATTAAATTTTTCTTTTTTTTGAATTATTTTATTAGTTAATTTTTTTAGAGAATTAAAGTTAAAATCTTTTTTATTTTGAGCATGTAGAGCGCCAGCTGCAACAGCTAAAGCAAGTGCTTTTTCTATACTTTTATTTTTTGATATAAAATATAAATAAATTCCTGCCATCACGTCTCCAGCCCCATTTTCATTAAGAACATTGATTTTAGGTGGTTTACAAGAAATTAATTTATTATCACTAAATGCATATGTTTTTTTTTCTGCATTAGATACAATCAAGGTAATATTTGGGTTAACAATTCTTACATTCTTTATTGATTTAATTATATTACGTATATCTGTTAATGCGTAAAGCTCTTCTTTATTGAGAATTAAAGTATCAATTTTTTTTAAATTTTTTTTTATTTTCCAAATTTTAAAAGGTGAGGTTCCGCATACAACTATATTATTATTTTTATGATATTTTGTTATTATTTTATTAATTAAAGTTCTAGAAAAATTTAAATCAAGTATTATACATTTATTTATAAAATTAAAATTAATAGTCTTAAGGATGAGATCCTCATACGCATCTGTATTGGCGATTCCTAATTGTAATTTTTTTTGTTTATCTATTATTATACCATAAAATCTTTTTTCAATTTTCTTATTTAAGGGATTAAAATTAATATTTTGATTTTTTAAATATCTTTGAGTTTCTTTATCTGTTTGCAGTGAAAAAAAACTACTATTTTCATAACTACCAACTATTTTGGCTACATTATGCGCTACCCCTCCATAACTTTGATTTTGAGAGATTGGATTTGTCCTAAATCTAATTAAATCATTCTTTAATTGAAAAACAAAATCTTGATGTACGGCTCCAAAGAATATAAATTTATTTTTAAATTGTCCCATTTAAATATAAAGCAGTATTATGTCACTTTTTGATGAACAGCCACCTTTAATTGATAGTAAAGTTTTACGTCAATGGCTTAAAAGTCATTATGCAATTTTCAATATAAAAGATATCAAGATAAAATCTTTAAACAGTGAAAGAGATAAGAATTTTTTAATCCAAGGTATGGGTGGAAAATTTTATGTAGTCAAAATTTCACATCCTAGTGAGTCTATAAATCAACTTAAATATCAAGATGATCTGATAAGACATTTAAGGTCTAACTCATTATTAGCTAAAATTTATCCTAAAATATATCATAAAAATATTTTATTTTTTAATGATTTAAATCAACGAAAATGTGCAGTCAGGATACTCACATATATAGATGGTAAAATGTATGCTAAATCTAAAATTACTAATAAAATAGAAATAACTTTTGGTAAAGTTTTGGCACTTCAAACTAATCAGTTAAAAACATTTATACACAAAGAGGCAATTAGAAACTTCATTTGGAATCCTGAAGATATTCAATGGATTAATGATTATCTAAAACTGTTTAAAGGTGAAAAAAAACAAATTATTAGTAATGCGATTTTTCATAACGAGCATTTTGTTCAAAAAAATATAAAAAATCTTAAATATTCTGTGACTCACGGAGACCCGAATGATTACAATATAGTTATTGGAGAGAAGGATGTTAGAGGAATCATAGATTTTGGAGATTCACTTTATGCACCAGTAATAAATGACTTAGCAATAGCTTTGTCTTATGCATTAATGAGGAGTGAAAATTTATATAAAACTCTTCAAAATATTATAGGAACTTTCAATAATTATTATCCTCTAGATACAGATGAGATCTACTCATTACTTAGCTTAATAAAATCTCGTTTAGCTATTACTTTAGTAATGTCTGCCAAACAAAGATTGAAATATCCAGATAATGAATACTTAAGTATTAGTGAAAAAAATGCCTGGCACTTAATAAATCAACTAGATAGAGTTGATCCATATTTTTTTATAGCTGTTGTTAGAGATATTTGTGGTTTTGAACCAATAATAAATTCTAATAAAATAATTGATTTAATAAAGGATTGTAAATTTGGAGAATTGTTTGAATTTGAACTAACTAACATAGATAAAAAAATTATAAACTTTGACGAAAATAGCTTGCTACTGAAGTCTAACCCATCAAATAAAAAACTTAATACTTTAGTTGAAAAATTTTTAGACAATAGAGTTGGTGTTGGTCTCTATGGTGAAAAAAGAAAAGTATATAAAAGCGATCACTATTTATCTTCACTTAATAAAAACAAAAGGAGAGACATTCATCTTGGTATAGATATATTCGTAAACAAAAATACTGCTCTTAAAGCTCCATTGAACGGAAAAATTGTGATCTTGCACAATAATAATTTTAAATATGATTATGGTCCAACAATTGTGATGGAGCACAATATTAATAAACTAAAATTTTATACTCTTTATGGTCACTTATCAAAAAAATGCCTTACTAAACTTAATATTGGTCAAAATATAAAAAAAGGTGAATGGATAGGTGAAATAGGTGGGTATGAAATAAATGGTAATTGGCCGCCTCATCTACATTTTCAAATTATGTTAAGTTTATTAAATGAAAAAAATAACTTTTCAGGGGTAGGTGAGGAATATTTATTACAAATTTGGAAGCAGATTTCACCAGATCCAAATATTATTTTAAATTTACCTCAATCTTTTTTCAATAATAAACATCTTAAAAAAAATGTTTTATCCAAAAGAAAGAGGAATATTAGCAATAACTTATCCATTTCTTATGATGAACCTCTTCATATTCTAGAAGCAAAAGATCAGTTTTTTTTTGATGAAAATGGAAGAAAATATTTAGATTGTGTAAATAATATCTCACATGTAGGTCACTCAAATTTAGAAGTACATGAAGCTCTTGTTAGTCAAAACCTTAAATTAAATACAAATACAAGATATCTATATCAAATTATAAATGAATATAGTGAAAAGTTATTAAAAACTTTTCCCAAAAAATTAAATAAAATATTTTTTGTTTGCACTGGTTCTGAAGCTAATGATTTAGCTTTAAGGATTGCGAAAAATTACACTAAAGCAAATCATTTTTTAGTAATGGATAATGCCTATCACGGACATACAAACTCTTTAATTGATTTAAGCCCCTATAAATTTAAAGGAAAGGGTGGAGGGGGAAAAAAAGATTACGTACATGTTTTAAGAATGCCAGATGAAATAAGAGGTAAGTGGACAAAAGAAAATTCAAAATGGATAGAAAACTACATAGAGGAAGCAAAAGAATTAGTAAATAATAATTTCAATCATAAAAAATTATTAGCATCTTTTTTCTTTGAAAGTATTTTAGGTTGTGGAGGTCAGGTAGTCTTGCCTAAAAATTATATTAAGGAAATATGTAAAATAGTAAGAAAACATAATGCGTTATGTATAGCAGATGAAGTACAAACAGGGTTTGGAAGAGTTGGTAATAATTTTTGGGCATTTGAAGAACATGAAATTATTCCTGATATAGTTACATTAGGAAAACCCATGGGCAATGGCCATCCTATAGCAGCAGTTGTTACAACGAAAAAAATTGCTGATAGTTTTAATAATGGAATGGAATATTTCAATTCTTTTGGAGGTAATCCAGTTTCATGCGCTGTTGGCAATGCTGTTTTAGATGTTATAAAAAATAAAAGTTTGCAACAGAATGCTAAGTTAGTTGGTAATTATTTTATAAATATATTAGAAAAATTAAAACGAGAATTTCCAAATTTTATAAGTAAAATTAGTGGAAGAGGATTATTTATTGGAATTGATTTAATTGAAAATGGTAAGTTACTTCATCCAAATCCAAAGTTGGCAACTAAATTAATAAATGATTTGAGAAATAAAGGAATATTACTAAGTACAGATGGCCCTTTTAATAACGTTATTAAAATTAAACCGCCGTTAGTTTTTACTAAAGAAAATGCTAATCAGGTTTTTATTGAAATAAGAAGTTTCCTAATTAATGAAAATAAAAAATAAACCATAAAAAAGCATAAGAATTCCCATACAATTATCTATATAAAACCAAACTTTTTTAGATGTCATATATCTTGATAAAAAATTTGAAAAATAACCTAGAGTAAAAAAAAATACAAAACTTGCTATAATTGCACCAGATCCAAACATTGTTTTATTATTAAAATTGACCGATAAAGATCCAAGCAAAATAACAGTATCTAAATAAACATGTGGATTTGCAAAAGTTATAGCAAGGGTTGTTAGCATTACTGACCCTAAGGTAGATTTTTGGTATTTTAAATTTTGTGTTGAATTACTTCTGGAATTTTTAATTTTAATTATACCATAAAAAATAAGCCAAAAACCTCCTATAAATTTCATAATTATAATAATTGATTCATTTAATTCGAGTATTGTGTTTGAAAGAAAAATCCCACTGATTATAAGAAGGCTATCTGAAAGGCTGCATATTAATATGACTATTAGTATATAATTTTTTTTTAAGCCTTGATTGATAACAAGTAAATTTTGAGGTCCTATAGCTATGATTAATGACGATCCAATTATAAAGCCTTGTACAAAATCTAATATGTCCATATTGTAAAAAATATTATTTATACTAATTTATTATTATGCGCTTAACTTTTTTTATAACTATTATTATTTTTTACTCCAATTCGCTCTTTGCTGATATTATAAAACCAAATCCAGATATAAATCCTGAGGATGTGATTAAAATTCAATTAACATCTTTAATGAAAAATAATGAACCATATATAAATGCCGGAATTGAACAAACTTGGGAATTTGCTCATCCTTCAAATAGAGTTTTTACAGGACCCATTCAAAAATTTACTCAGATGATGTATGCCCCTTCATATGTTGTAATGTTAAATCACCTACAGCATGATATATTGGATGTAAAATTAGATGATGGTGAGGCATTTTTCTTTATTGAATTAACTTCTGAAGATGGAAGAATGTATGGTTTAAAATGGATATTGAGCGTTGTTAAAGCTGATGGTCCTTTTAAAAATTGTTGGATGACCTCATCCGTATCAACTCCTATGCCTTTATCGACTAATTCTTAAATGTGTGGAAGATTTGCTAGTTACAAAAATCATGAAAAATTAAAAAATATTTTTGATTTAAAGAATAAAAATGATAAAATTTTCTCATCCCATAATATTTCTCCAGCTCAGAACTTAAGTGCAATATTTCATTATGAATTTCATAATTATGTTTTACCTACTTATTGGGGTTATAGTTTTTTAAATAAAGAAACTAATAAAAAACAATTAGTAATTAATAGTAGAATAGAAACTATAAACACTAAGCTTTTATTTAAGGAATCCTATCTTAAAAGAAAATGTATTATTCCAATTAATGGTTACTACGAATGGAAAATTGAAAATAATGAAAAAAAACCTTTCTATATTCAATTGGGAGACAGTGAATTAATTTTTTTAGCAGCTATATGGAGAAAAGAAATTGTTAATGAACAAAAAACTAGAGTTTTTTCTATA
>ERZ1046876.1505-NODE-1505-length-15319-cov-7.098139_pt1 | contig 15319 bp, 9 predicted proteins | sample MGYA00383094_ERZ1046876 | MGnify/ENA primary metagenome ERZ1046876 (study PRJEB29581, sample SAMEA5548364) | metagenome | biome: marine; feature: coastal; material: water | depth 50 m | study: Short-term variability in the microbial, nano- and picoplankton...
ATTTATAACTATTATTAAGCGTTAACTAATTAATACTGAAAGTAACTTTGCTGTGTAACGTCACAGTTTAACCGGTTCGCATTGCAGGAACTCGGCTATCGTGTATTAAGGGTCGGAGAAAATTTTCGAAACGTTCAGGAATATATGCCATGTTATAACTGTTGTCATAATAGTGAATACGTTCCACCCGGTACAGATCAGCTAATGTAAATTCCTTTTCCTGCTCTTTAAATTCATAGTATTGGTCGGCAATTTTTGCTGCCAGGAGCAATCCATCCAATAAACCCAGATAGTATCCCACAAGTTTTACATTAATTGATTTAAATTTATTATCTTTCTCAGGATAAACATCATCAATAAATTTTAGTAACATGTTTTGATTAATGTTGGGGATTATTCCAAATTGGGTTGGTCTCTCATGTGGCTTAAAGAATCCAGCCCTCGTCTCAACAAATTCCGCAAAGTCACTCAATTGGAAATTATTATTTCCGTAAAGGAATAAAACCATTAAATCTTTTCCATTTTTAAAATGAGCAAAAAAATTGGAGGTTTGACTGAATGCAATCTGGCGCTTCAAAGTAATTCCTGTGAAACAAGTTAATCCACTATCAGTTGTAAATTGGTATGCATGGGCATCCGTATCATCATCTGCAAAACCTGAAGCAACAGCATAATCTCCTAATGGAGTCCCTGGAAATGGTGAATAGAGTGCATTCCAATAGTAATCTTCTTTTCCGAAGTTTGATGAACAAACAAGTTCCAGGCAAGTTAAAGATTCTTGAATAGGATCATCGTAATAAAACTCTTCCCCTTTTTTATCAATCAGAGACAGTTTACTTTGGATAGGGTTCACTACTTGAGAAGGTCGTAATACTGGTAGTCCAACAATGGATTGCGTCCGCAATGGGATATTACTGTCTTTCACATTATGAATTGCATCCAGTATGGTATCGTTGTTTTCATGGCGATCAAGAAGGAGTTTTCTGATTTTTGGATTTCCGGACTCAATAGCCATTGAAATCCCAGCAACAAGTCCTTTATCAGAAATCATTTCAATTCGCTCTTTTCCTTTCTTTCCTGCTAACATTGCGGGTCTAGCTTGAATATAGAAAGGGATTCCTACCCTTTCTAACCATTGATTTTTCAGTTGGCCCCACCATTTCATATTATTTAAAGAAATATCTGCCTGATCAAATACAGCTGTCGTTTTTACACCGTATATATGATCCAAAGCAAGAATTTCCTCTCCCTCTTGGACAACGGTTTCCAATAATCTATCTTGAATAATACTGGGTGGCCTCACACCCACTTCACTATATGCTTCACGCAGGTTATCAATAAGGGAACTCACATAACAATAAGTACACGAATAACTACACCCCAAAGCAGTCAAAATGGATTTAATTCTACTTAATGCATATTTTTTTGTTTCATCCGAGAATTCAAAAGTATCCTTATAAAACTTTCCCCTGTCCATTCTTGGAATATTGGCGTAGGGCATTGGATCGTGATAAATTCCGGGACTATAAAGACCGAGTAAAATATCTCTGAAAATGTTAATACCTTTTCCTCTAACGACATATTCCCCTCCTCGTTCCCAGGAATCTTTAAAGTTGTAGTTATTATAATGCCCCCCAATAATGACAGGAGCATAAACCAATTTATTCCCCTCATAAACAGGACCATTTGATTCTCGAACCATTCCTTTTAATAGTTTATCTGCAGTTTTAAAATCTGAAATATTTTTCTTAGTAATTGATCGAGCCTTGTCCATTTTGTACTGTATAAGCCATTCGAAAACATAAGTTGTCAAACCTGTGTAAAGGCTTATCCCTAACCATTCTGGCTGATTTTTTTCAATTGCCTCAAGAGTGAGATGGACATTTTGAGGTCCTACTAAAAGATAGTAGGGGATTCCATTCATTTCTCTTACTACTCCTCCTAATGCCATCAGAGTAATATTTTCGATCTCGCTCATATCATGCCCCATTAGCAAAACTCTTGGCTTAAATGAGGGCCGAACTGATGTCAAATGGGTTTTATACCCATCCCAATTGGTAGTCACGTGTGCAGGAGCATAGAGAGTATTTTTATATTTAGTAAGATCTTTGATTATTGGAAGCTCAAAAGAAGTGGGAAAACCCATTGGGTTTTCCATAATATCTTTACTCTTAGGAAGATCAGTTAACATACGTATTTAAATTATATAAGTTTATTATTCTAATAATTTAATTAATAATATCGATATTCTATTTAGAATCTAATAATGCAGACATCTACAAATAACTTTAGGTATCATAATAGCCTGATTATAAATTAACAGTGAACTACCTAGTATAAATACTATAATATTATGTTTCTTAAAACACATTTCAGAAACGCAAGGAAACATTTCACCTCAAAGCATAACTCAAGACCTAACATTATCACCATAAAATCTGGAATATCCCAAGCGAATTTCTTCTTGATCAATTTTGATTTTATTATTTTCCAGCATTGAGCCGTCTTCTTGGATAGACCATCAGGGAAGTAAAAATAATATAACATATTGATAATTATAAACTATTACAATTTTTATTATGATTTCTATCATTTTTCTTTGGGGAGTAATCCTGTTCTGTTCCATTCCTTTAGGTCTTTTTATTTTAAATAATTTGAAAGTGAGTTTTTTATCTCGCTCTTTTGATAAATTAATTATTTCATTCTGGATTGGGATTTCAATTATTGGGTTAATTCAACTTTTCCTTTCTGGATGGTTTGTACTAACCTTTTGGTTTCCTCTCGCTTTTAGTCTACTATCTCTCTCTTTGATACAAAATACACAGATAAAGTTAGAATTAAAGATTTGGTGGAAAAACTTTTTTCTTCAGAAAAGTATTTTTTGGGGAGGAGTTTTTTTACTATTTTCATCAGCATTTTATATGGTCGGTTCTCCAATTGTTTGGGACGATACTGGCGGATACCATATAGGAAACATTGAATGGCTTTCTCAATATGGAATAACCTATGGAATTGGTCTGATTCATAACAGACTAGCATTGTTATCTTCATGGAATACTGTGATAGCTACATTCAATCATGGTGTATTTGAACACCGGGTGTTTTCAATTACAAATGGGCTTGTACTTTTTCTTTTACTATTACAAATCGCAGTTTTATTGAAACGACTTTCTTCAAATCATATTAAAACAAGTGATTCTTACCTCTTAATTATTTTAGGATCCGTTTTAATGATATCCCTATATAAGAAGATGTTTCACTCTGCTACTTCAGATATAGCTAATTATTTTGTAACGATATTTGTTTCTTGGCTAATCGTACTACTTTTAGAAGCAAGAAAAAAAAATAAAAGAGCAGTGATGGGAATACAGTTACCATTTCTTATTGCCACTTTTGCAGTCGGATATAAATTTACTATAGTTCCAGTTGTGGTGGTCAGTTTTGTTTTATATTTCTTTCTCAGTAAAAGTAAAATCAAATCTTTATTCTTTTCTTTTCTTTTAGGTTTTGTGGTTTTAGGTATGATAGCTTCTTCGGGGTATAAAGCTTCTGGCTGTTTCTGGTTTCCAGTTCCTATATGCATAGAGGCTCCATGGAGTCTTGGGGAGCATGAAGCCTATCTTTTTTCAAAAGAAACCTACGATTCTGCCATAAATGCTTTAGAACGTGTACCAGAAGATAAAATTAATTCTATATCATGGATTTGGTATTGGGCAAAAGCCACAAAATCTAACTTTGTTGGTTTTATTCTTGTCTTGTTATCTGCACTACTAGTGCTTAAGGGGATTATGATCAAGTCTGAAGAGAGACACCCTGCTATGTATTGGCTTTTTGGCATGGGTGTTTTCGGGATCATATTTTTATTATTAACAGCCCCTGACCCAAGGTTCAATTGGAGCTATTTCCTCATAATACCCGCAACTTCCCCAATGATATTTTCAGTAGATATCCTGAAAAAATCATGGTTTAGCCTTTCATATCTTTCTGCATTCATGCTTACGAGTATTTTTATTGTAAGTGTCTCTTTCAAAAAAGATCCATTATTTTATGAAAAAGAATTATTACACTTAATTGAAACAAGACAAATAAAAACAGAGCTAAGTTCTGGTTTTATTATCCCACCTAAAGTCATTCCTTTTTCACAAACTAGGTCTAGTCACACAGAGTTTGAACTAGTACCTTTTAAGCTTATTAAAAAGAAAGCTGGTGATTTAAATTATTATCTTCCTAAAACAGGTAACTCTTGTTGGATTGCCCGTCTTCCTTGCGCAAATCTTATTATTAAGAGGAAGTTAAAGTTAAAAAATCCTAAAGTGGGTCTTTTAGAAGGGATTGTCAAGCAGTAGCTTTAAATATTAACTATTTAGCAAAGAAATTACTTCTCCCCAAACAGCGTCGACATTTACATTTGCAATACAAGGTGCGGGATCTCCTTTTTTGATTGGATAAATACAATTCCAATTGCAGCCAAAACAGGGCATTTTATGAAAAACTTCTTTAAGATTATTGGTTTGTCCAGGCAAATCCGGATAAGGTACAAAGCGGCCGAAATGTCCTCCACCCACAATACAGACTGATGGCGTACCAACGGCTGAAGAGAGATAAACTACTCCTGTGTCATTACTTATTGTCAGTCGACTTTGACTTAACAAACCAGCCAATTCCACCAGTGTTGTCTGGCCGCATAAATTTTGAAGAGGTGCATCACATTGTTTAAGTATTTGTTCACCTAGACTATGCTCTTGCTTCGCTCCACAAATAATCCCTTTCCATCCTGCTTGCTGAAAAATTTTTGTAGCAAGGTCTGAAAAACACTTAGCTGGCCACTCTTTTCCAGCTACAGCCCCACTTGTTCCAGGTACAAGAATGTAAAATATTTTTTCTCTCCACTCGGATGAAAGCCAAAGTTCATGTATATCAAGCTGGGGATAGCCGGTTATGTGCGAATAATTAGATAACCCTGAAAAAAATTCAGCATTGCGTTCTAATTCTGCCATGGGCCTGGTGGAGACAGGTATCAGTTCAGTGTGCCAACTATCCGCTATAAACTTTTTTAACCAGTTGCGGTTCCCCATATCTCCAACAGAACTTATTTTCCGAGTGGCTTTACTGGCCCGAACTAATGAATCCCCATGATAAAATTCCCGTGAAAACGTAGGTTGAATCGCAATTTGCGCTCCAAAGCTACGGATTTTCTGGAGAAGAATCCACCGATAACCGGAAAATGTTTTGAATTGCTTGACATCGATCGGAATCACCTTGTCCCAATATGGTAGTTCCTCCGCCAAGTCACACCACAATGCATTGCCCACCAAAATAATTCTATATTTATCGGGAGTATATAATTTACGATATTCTTTAGCAGTGTCCAGCCACATCACAAAATCACCAATTGCATCTTGACGAATCAATAGCACGACCTCCAAGCGGTTTTTATGCGGAGATGGCGTTTTCCACAAAGCTAAGCTATCATACAAACAATATAACAGAGTTTTGATAATGATGTAGTAGTTCTTCAAGGTATTCATGAAACAGGAACCTTTAATTTTTCATAGTCTATCCATGTTAACGATTTCATTCTTTTTTGAATCAAAGGAGTTATGAATTTGGAAACTTTCGTCATAAATTTGAAGGAGGATGGCAAGAGTTTTTTCTCGGTAAATAAATGAATGTTTTGGCCGTTTGTATAGAAAAAAAGATTGTATTTTTTTGCAAGAAACTCAAAAGTTTTTTTCTGGAAAAAACCGATATGCTGTCCATGCTCGGTGCTATAGTACCACCAATCGTCAGGTAGCGGTGTTGGTTCCGGAATAAATTCTGTAGACAGCAAGATGTTACGGGAAATGCTTAGTAATTTTTCTAATTCCGCTAGCGGATCTGCAAAATGCTCGAAAGCTTCAAAACATGTCAGTAGCTCAACATTAGTATTATCTGACTCCGAAAACTCAAATCCTTGAGCAAATAGATTTTCTGTGTGTTTGTCTTGCCAATAAAAGTCAAATCCAACATCTCGCATCAAGCGCACAAACACCCCATAGCCACCTCCATAATCCAGAAATATTTTTTTCTTATCAAACAAAAAATAAATCAATGTAGCTGCAATATTTTTTAACCACAAATTACGCATTATCATGCCAGTATCGGAATCATTGATTGGAGTGTTATAAGCTTCATCCAGCCAATATGGCTCCTCGGTTTGTACATATCCGCACTGCGAACAGTTGCAGTATTTAACAGAATATTTATCTAATATAACTGTTGAAAAAATGGCTTCAGTTTGCATTTTACAAACACGACAGACCGTGGAGAGCATCGTTTTATTTATCGGAGAAATTCTATTTTTCATACCCGGTTTTGCAAAATATACTTCAAATTGGCTTTAAGGAAGTGATAAAAATTGATTGGCCTTCCCCAAAAAGAAGGAGACCGGAATTCCGCAAACAATAAAAACAAACGATTAGTGAAACTAGTCTCAGTCAAGTCTGGTTTTTCCTCACTTTCTATTTCATATATAACTTGCGCACAAAAACGCTTCCAGTTGAAATGTTTGTCCAGTGAGGCTAAATTCTCCTGTTGCCATTTTTTCAAATTAACTTCTGAAACTGACTGGAGGTGTTTGATCGTGGTGACCGCATCCTCCATACTGTCTATAGAAATGTTCCTGATGGGAGTGAAGCCTTCATATCCACTTTGCTTGGAGCAAACCGGAATCAAGCCCCAGGCCATAGCCTCAAGAATTGTTGTAGGGTTAGCGTCTGCAGAACCCACTGTAATCAAAAAATCATATTCTTGAATTAATTCTTTTGCTTCCTTGTTTGAAAAATCGAATTTTCCTAACCCTTTTATATTTTTCAGGGGTTGATTACCTCCCATCCAAGCAAATTCTGTTTCAGGAAGTTTTTCGGAGAGTTTTTCTAAAAATGAAATATTTTTGTACCAAGCAGTATGCCCAATATAAAGAAAACGACGTTTTTCAACCGGATTGAAATGTTCCTTAATAACAGGGAAATCCCCTCGGTCAACAGCTAAGTCTAGATGTACTGTCTTAGGTTCCCAATGTTGAAAAGGTGAATCATTCAATCGGTTCATCCAATAATTGCCTGTGATTGCTAAATAGCGATCACAATTTTTGATAATATTATTCCCAAAAGCATTCTGCCATCCTGTAGAATCTGGACAAAATGGAGCAAGAGCTAGTACACGTTTCCATCCTTTTATGCGGGCACTCATCCTAAAGATCGTGAAAGGATTTGGATGCCAATGTCCTAGTAAAACATCTCCGTCCTCAGGTTTTATGATTTGAAAAGTATCGTAATTGTACGTTATGACTTCACAGTGTTGCTCAAGTGATTTTTTCAGCTGCCGACCTATTGCATCCGGTGTACTGATTTTATTTCCAACAGGGTAAACTAAGTGAACCCGTTTAATATTTTTCACGGAACTAGTTTTCTTAATTGACTTTTCAAATAAGATAGTTTTGTAATTTGATAGCTTTTTAGCTCTATTTCTTTGTCTGCCTTGACATCTCTCTCCACAATTTTTGGGCTAGTTAAAGGGAATTCTATCTCACTAGTTGGTAATTCGTGATTGTGGTCTTTCGTTTGCGCATGAGCTCCCGTCCATCCGATATTTTGAATCAGATTTTTTGATGAAACAACTACCCTTTGTTTTTTTTGCCAAAGCAAATATTGTAATTGAGTGTCCCACGTATCAATTTCTCCATTCGCCACTGCCTCAAACGCTTTTTGAAAATATTTTATTGGAAGCACATCTGTTCGATTAAAAACATTGATTTTCCAAGTATTATTTTTTTCCATTTGATTTTTCAAATTAGAATCATATCCTTCAAGAGAACGCCTCCATCCAGCCCAGCCCCACACCCGCAAGTATCTTGAAAAAAAGTACGAAGCACTTGGTTTGTAGTCTAATTCATTGGAGTAGAATCCGCAAATTGCTCCAACTTGTTTGTCGTACCGGAATTCCTCCAGCAATTCTTGACAAAACTGGAAAAAACTTTGACTGGGCAGGCAGTCATCTTCAAGAATAATTCCTTCCGGCTCATTTTCAAAAAACCAGGCAATTGCTTGACTAACAGCTAGTCGGCAGCCAAGATTCTGATCTTGAAAAAGAGTTTTTACTTCACAGTCCCAATCCACGTTTGTGGCAATAGATCTCACAAATTCACAAATTTCATTTTCATTTGATTGTTCTGGTCGAGGGCCATCTCCAGCAACATATAAACGCGGCGGTTGTGCTTGTCTAATCTCTGAAAATACTTGCTGCGTAGTGTCTGGGCGGTTGAAAATCAAAAACAGCACAGGTGTGGTGAAGGTGGTGTTAGGGACAAAAGTGCCTCTGTCGGTTTTCAATGTCATCTTCCTCTGATTATAGTTTTATGGAACGTTCTTTTATATGCACCATAAATGCTAAGCGATTTTGCCGCCATCAAAAAATTATGTCGTGTTTTTTTAAAAAAAGACAAACTCAAAAAACCCACTGTACCTTGTGCCACCAACGTAGCAATAGCAGCACCTTTGATGCCATAAATTGGAATCAACCATAAATTGAACCCCACATTTAGTAATGCTCCCAGGATTGTTCTGAAAAATAAATAACGTTGAAGATTTTCTGCAATCAACCATTTTGAGCTGGCAATACCCAGCGTGACAAAAACTCCAGCCCAAATATATATACGCAGGACATCAGCAGCTTCTTGAAAATCTATTCCGTAAAGTATTAAAATAACCCAATCTGCAAGCAGAGTGGTTGGCAGAGCAACTGCTATAGAAGACCACACCATGAGGTCATAGAGATTTTGAACTCTTTTATCGTAAAGTGTTTTACTTTTTATTTTTGCCTCAATAACAGCAGGAAAGAGTGACGCGATCAGAGCGGTTGGCAAAAAATACCAAGCCTCGCAGAGTTTAACTGCCGCCGCATAAACTCCAACGGCTTTTGCATCCAGCATTTCCTTAAGCATGACTTGATCAATTTTCATGTAAACCGAAACCACCATCCCAGCAAATATAAGTGGCCATGCGTCTATCATTAGTTTCTTTGCCTCTGTCCACCTAAAAGAAAAAAACGGGAACCACCCGATTTTCCAGTGATACACCAGCAAGAATAATACTGCAACTACAGCCTGATCCAGCATCAAAGCGAAGGCAAACCAAATGAGTTCTGCCTGGTTCCAAACCAGATAGATTTTGAAAAGGGAAGTTAGGATCAACTGAATTGCTTGTGCACGAACCGCAAATTTAGATTGAACCTGGGATTGAAAATAAAAGTCAACGACATTTGTAGACTGGAAGAGGAAGCCGAATGTTATCAAGGCTATCATCCAATAGGTCTGTTCATCCTCTGTCTTAAAATGTAGTGCCGCTGCTATAGCAATTCCCATTACTACTGTGCCACAAACTTTTAACCAAAATACAGTTCCAAGTAAATTTTTACGTTGTTTCGGACGTTTTACTAATTCTCGCACAAGGATGTCGTCTAATCCAAAAGAAGACAATGAACTAAATAACCAAACAAAACTCAATGAATAACTCAACAACCCAAAACGTTCAGGTCCAAGATAACGAGCGACGTAAATACCGACAAATAGTGAAACAACCATCCGGAGCACCCGCTCACCCAAAAGCCAGGAAGTGTTTGCAAAGTATTTACGGAAACCTGGACGTGCGAATAAGTTGGGCATTAATTTCATGAGGATTTTTAGATTGTGCGAAGCATTTAATTCAAAACCGTTTCAAGCAATGCCATGTGCTTTTTTAAGGAGGTTTCCCAGGTGAATTTAATTGCATGCTCTGGTCCACGCTGAGCAAGTGTTTGACGGTACTCGGTATATGCGCAGATTTTCTGGATTGATTCCTCCATTTTGCGCATTTTCAGAGGATCAAAAAGATGAGCGGCCTTTCCAACTATTTCCTACAAACCAGCTTTTTCATGGCATCATTGGTATTAAAATTTGTGTTAAACTATTTCACTAAACTACTTAATATATTGCATAATCAACCTCTTGATATACCATCCTTGTGTCTAGTAGATTTGGATTATTAATCAGCATGAGATATTTCCAAGAATGTCTGAATTCATGAAATTCAAACTAATTCTGTGATTTCGTGTGCTTTATTTCACTTAACTGCAACTTATGAATTTTTGACAAATTTTCTTCCTGAGAAGTTGTTGAATTTGGAAGAAGGAGTAGAATATCACCTTTATTAATTTTAGGTCCACTTTAAATGCCATAAATAATGTCTTCTACCATCTCTATATGCACCATTTCAATCCTATTATACTTCAATTCTGTTGAGTCGAATTTTCTTAAGTGGTGTCTGACTTAGAGAAATTAGTAATACGATTTCGGTAATGATAGAAAATTAGAAACAAATCTACTGGTGTCCTTATAATACTACCCCAAGTGACTTTTGACTCACCTTGATCATGCCATTTGGCCAATGGCAATTCATAAATTGAGTTAACTGTTTTATCCCGTCCCATTAGTTCAATGCTGCGAGCAAACAATTCTATGTCAAAGAACCAACGTGAAATAAAATGCTCGGAAAATATCAACCCCGCATGTTCTGCACTAAATATTTTAGCCCCACATTGCGTGTCATAAACGGGAATATTCAGGATATAACTTGCTACCGTTGCGAAGATCCGTCCAAAGTAGTGTCTAAAAACCGAACGCTGGATAGAAGCTCCTAACCGCAATATTCTGGAGCCACAAACAGCAACCAATGCTCGGCTAATTTGAAACTTTTCTATAAACTCAATAATCGTTGAAAGCGGGGTAGCTAAATCAGCATCCCAATACCCTACGAACTTGAACTTATGAGTTTTAAGCAAAGTTTTAACTCCCTGTCTAACTGCTTCTGCTTTTCCTTGATTGCAAGAGAGGAAGACAGCTTGAACTCGTTCTGGATTTTTTTTTGCAAAATCAGCTAAAATTTTTTTTGTACCATCAGTACTTCCATCATCTACAAAGCAAAAAAAGGTGGTGTTATCTGTTTTGAAGAATCTAGAAAATTCTGAAAGTTGGAGCCTCTCTTCTTCATTATAACAGGGTACAACGATTCCAGTACTGAATTTGAAAAGCAGTTTTGTCTTCATTGACTCAGTCTTTCTGGGGCATTATAATCAATCGTAATCAGCCCATTCTGTTGTTTAATATTTGCTAGCCGAAGCTCTAGTGATGGGTAGGCATTTATCTTTAAAGGAGGAATTGGATGATTTTTGAACAGATTAGTCAGCCAAGTTAAATCCCAGCTATTGAGAAGAAAACGCTGAATTTCAACACGAACAAGTTCCGACTCTAATTTTAACTGAACATCAGTTTCGATTTCCAACGAGGTTGAATCCATTTTGCCAAAAGCATGAATATTTGTAAAAGATTGTTCTGTGCGAAATTGTATTTTATTGACCTGTTTAAATTTATCTAATATAGATTTTTCCATTGTTTCTCCATTTATCAACAATTGCATAGAAATCCCTTGATGCTCTTGAAAAATTGGCCAATTGTAAAATATTGAAGGAGCAATACTTGGTTTTGGAGATTTAATCGAGATCTGCATTTTGCTTACTACTAAATCTTTTTTGTTGAAGGGGACTTGCTCTGCCACTAACTTTACTTCAAATTCCTTTGCTGTCTCATTCCAATGTCTAGAAATTTCTATGTTTTTTGCCTCGGGCCACTTTTTGAATAAGATATTATACCACCAAGTTTCCCATTCTTTTCCCCATTCCTCAGGAAGTTTTTGTGTGTTGTTAAGAGATACTGGAAAAATTGAAAAGATTTTAAAAAATCGGAAGTTGTCTCTTTTATTACGAAAAATTTCTTCAACTCTATACTCCGGTGATAATATTTGGTTCATAGGTACAATATCACCATAGCGAGGACGATAAAGTAGAACGTAAAAATTAGTATACGGTTCTTGTAAAAGAATATTTTTCATATTTTGCATGTTATGTTCACCAAAATCATAGTGAAGGTTCCTGTATTTTTCTCCAAAAAGATAGTAGCGCAACATCCAACCCAGAGTTTCTTCAAAAATAAAATTATTCCCATTCTGCAAATAAGGTTTTATTTCTTTTATAATCTCTTGAGCCCCTTGAATAGGACTATTCCTTAAATTTTCGCCAATTTGACTAACTCTTGCAGTTGCAGATGAAAAGGCACCTATTAAAGTAACCGCCCCCAAGATACTTATTATTATCTTTCCTCTTGTATTTCTATTCCAATTTAAATATCTGGTGTTTATGAGTTCTATTAAAGTAATGCTTCCCGTCAAAATCAGGAAAGGGAAAATAGGAAAAACATACCAAAAACCAATGTATTTACGAGCTACAAAAATAAGCAAGTAAAAGAAAAATAATATAAAAATATTTATGCAAAGAAGAAGTTTTACTGATAATTCAAATGGTTTTTGGGTCTGCCATTTACTATATAATTTTCCAAGGAAAAAAAATAAAGATAGCACCCATAATCCAATTATCCAGTGCCAACTCAAACCGAAAACTTCCCCCAAATCGCTTTGAATGCTTGAGAGGCGCCCAATAGGTGCCCCCATAAAATCGGTGTTATCTGTGCCTGAAATAAAGTCCAATACATATTTGAAAAGTTTCATCCTTTCACTGGTTAAAAACATGCTCCAATATAGAACTGGTAAAAAAACAGAAAAAAAGCCGGGCATCATTTTGAAAACAGATTTTGATATGGAATTTAGGGCCTGTTTTCCGGAATGATGATGGAATTCTATTATTAGTAGACAGAGGAAATAGAGCGGTCCGAAGGAAAGGATTGTTTGTTTCATCCCAAAAGCTATCCCAATCAAAAAACCTGTCCAGTAAAATCGACGATGTATTAATGTCCAAAAAGACAACAAGATAACAGTCATGAATAGAGAATCTATGAGCCCCCATGCTGAAAGCCAAACGCTACCGGGAGAGATTGCATAAAGAAAAGCCGCTAAAAAACCTGCAACGGGGTTTTTTAAATCTCTTCCTAATAAATAGATTATGCCTATGCTAATCATTCCTCCTAAAAAACTTGGAAGAACCGCAACGGATTCCGAGACACCAAACAACTCAAAACAAAGTGCCTGAATATAAAAAAATAAAGGTGGTTTGTCACTCATATGATTGACTTGAAGCAGGTAGTCGCCTTCCGCAATAGCTCGTCCTAAGGAAGCATAATACGCAGAATCCATAAACAAAGGTTCTAAGTTGAATATAGATAGACGGAAAATGGCTCCAAGCACCATTATTCCGCTAAGCCACAGGACTGTACTTTTGTTGGCCATTATAATTATCAGTCAAGAGTTAAACCTAAAGTGGGACATATAAATATAGAGAAAAAATCTTTTAACATAATATCTACTTTTTAGATAATCAAAGTCAATTTTCTATAGCAAATATTAGATAACAGAAGTCATGTATTTTACCGTTGTTAATAATTTTATATTCAAATTAGAGAACTACACTTTTATAGTATCTGATTAATGATTCTGCTGGTATTGTTAGTGCTTCCATCATCTACGAAGAGAAAATGTAGATGTGTATTTTGAGAAAGGTAGTCTATAAACTTATTTACATCTAGTCTATCAGCCTCGTTATAACAAGGATTAATAATTACTACTTTCATTTCTTTTAATCTTTATAACTAATTATTACCTTACAACACAAAACTCAGTGTGTAACTCAATAAACCAAAACGTTCCGGACCCAGATAACGAGCGACGTAAATGCCGACAAATAGTGAAACTACAATCCGGAGCACCCTCTCACCCAAAAGCCAAGATGTGTTTGCAAAATATTTACGGAATCCGGGAAGTGCGAATAAGTTGGAAATTAATTTCAGGCGGTATTTTAGATTGTGTGAAGCATTTAATTCAAAATCGTATCAAACAATGCCATGTGTTTTGTGAATGAAGATTCCCAGGTGAATTTAATCGCATGCTCTGGTCCACGCTGAGCAAGTGTCTGACGGTACTCCGTGTCTTCGCAGACTTTCTGGATTGATTCCGCTATGTCGCTTATTTCCATTGGGTCAAAAAAATGGGCAGCGTCACCACCAATTTCCCTCAGGCTGGCTCGATTGGAACTAATTGCAGGGCATCCGCAGGCCATAGCCTCAATAATTGGTAATCCGAAACCTTCATATAGACTCGGAAAAATAAATGCTATTGCTTCAGAATAAAGGTTTGGCAGCAAATTATCAGGGACATAACCCAACCAGATAATTCGGTTTTCAATTTTTAGGGAATGTGCCAAATTATCCAATAGTGCTTTGTGTTCGCCTGTGATTTTCCCTGAGATGGCGAGTTTTGGTCCATCAGGCCACAGTTCCAAGGCCCGGAAAATATTTTCCATATTCTTATAGGGACGAACTTCACCAACACACAAGAGATATTCATTTAAATCGTAGTGCTTGTTGATCATTCCGGGTGGACATGGCCGAAATCTATTTAGGTCTGCTCCACCATGAATAACTTTTAATTTTTCTTCCGGAACTCTTGGATAACGCTCAAGGATTTCCTGGCGAGTAAATTCAGAGACGCAAACTACAGCAGCACTTCCTCTGATAATAGCAGGTAGAAAATATTCGTAATAAGGAACCCAGCGTGGGAGCAGACTTGGATAATGAAAGGGCAGCAAATCATGTACTGTAATAACTTGTGGAAGTTGAGGAAACAAGATGCCTTCTGCTATTGGAGAATAGAGCAAATCCAGTTTGTCTTTGTAACATGCATAACGTAAGCCGACCTGTTCCCAACTTAAGCGAACGCTGTTTGATCTAAAATTAGCGGGGTAATGGAATGGAGGCACGCTGCTGTTAGTTGACTCCGGAAACTCTTTGGTCAATTCAGGAGATGTGGAATAAGCTATGGTATTTCCTTTAAAATGAGTTAACATTCTATGTATCAGTTCATAGCTGTATCTACTCAATCCGGTTGGATAATCATGAATAAGCAAACCGTTTAAACCAATTCTTTTTTGGGATGATATTGACCTACTTAGAGATGAAACATCAGGAAAAATGTGTTTAGGTAATGATTTAACTGTAGGGTGATTATTTTTTAGTTCCAGTACATTTGACCTTTGCCAAGTTGAATTATGTTTTTTCCTTTTAAGCCAGCCCAGAGTTCCAGTCATTCCCAAGGTTTCCAGCAAGATTCGCCCGAGATAAAGAATACTTCTCTCTATAATACCAAGGATATTTTTTGGATTCAAAAGGCGGTTTTCTATGAGAGCTTTGAATGATTCCCACATCACCAATTGCTCTGTGGTGGAAGAAACACCACCTCCATCCATC